>Ga0066903_100001271_pt1 | contig 18127 bp, 27 predicted proteins | sample PanSoiMetaGPlot1_FD_67491 | JGI IMG/M metagenome (GOLD analysis project Ga0066903, IMG submission 67491) | Tropical forest soil microbial communities from Panama analyzed to predict greenhouse gas emissions - Panama Soil - Plot 1 (version 2) | ecosystem: Environmental > Terrestrial > Soil >... | reverse complement strand
GCTTCGATTGTCGGCCGGTTCGCCTCGACGCCGTAGGGATACCAATCCGGCCCGAGGATCTCCTTTTCCTCCTCGATCAGCGGCTGCAGCCACGCCGACGAGACCTTGGGCGAGCCCATGGCGACCTAGCGACTGCTTGCTAAGGGTCGCTAAGGCCCGGTAAGGATTGATAAATTCGCGTTTCCGTCCTTGATCACCGTCCGGGGACGACCCATAAAGGTTGCTAAGAACCCGTCCCATTCCGGGGGTGACCTCGGGGGTGAGCTTTTGAGGAGAGGCGCCATGCCCCTCGACGACAAGGACCGCATTGCCCGGCTCGAGGCCCGGCTCGCGAAGCGCGAGCGCGAACTCGACGCTTGCCGGCGCGAGAACCGCAGCCTCGCCGCCAAGAAGGGCCTGAGCGTGGACATGTACCGCAAGCTGCTCAAGGCTATTCACCCCGACCGGCGGCCGAGCGAGGCGGAGAAGAACGAGACCTTCCACCTGCTGATAAAGCATCTGCGCGACCAGGGGTTGGTGTTTGATGACCTTTCGCCGCCCCCGGCGCTGCAGCCGCAAGTGCCACCACTGCCAAGCACGCCGGAGGAATGGGCGGCGGCGAAGCGGCGGGCAACTGCAGAGCGTAAGGCAAGGCGGGCGGCGCGCAAGTCACCACCACCCCAGCCGAAGCAGGTGGAGGACTAGCCATGCCCCGCCGACCCGGCTTCCGCCGCCCGTTCCGCTACGACCGCTCGCGCAACGCCCGCTTCAACCGGCTGTCGCGCGAGCTACGCGATGACCTCTTTTTGCGTGAGCACATTTACACCGCCGTCGACCAGCTGCTGATAGAGCTGCTCCTGTTCTATCCCGACATGGACGACGCCGGCCTACTTGGGCTGCTTCGGCACACGCTAGAAGCTGCCTTCGACGAGGCCACCGAGCATCTTCGCGAAATCTGCGAGGGTGTGGCTCGGGAACACGGGGACGAGATGGCCGACCGCGAGCGTCAACGCGCCGAACTCCGCGCCCGCCGATATGCCGACGACGACGATGATGATGATGACGACGACCGGCAAGAAGGGGAGGACCTCTAGCCATGGCCCTCACCTCCAAACGCGTGCTCAAGCTCGTCCGTCATTCAACCGGCCGCTTCCACGACGGCCACGGCCTTTATCTGCAAATCTTCAATCGCAAATCCGCTTCGTGGGTTTTGCGCTACGTGCGTCACGGCCGAGAAAGAATGCTCGGCCTAGGTCCGGTCCACGTCGTCGGCCTAGCCGAAGCTCGGCAGCGAGCCCGAGCCGCACGTCTTCAACTCCTCGATGGTATTGACCCGGTCGAGGACCGCCAAGCGAAGCAGGTAGCGGCGAAGGTCGCCGCAGCGAAGACCATCACCTTCGCCGCCTGTGCGGAGCAGTATCAAGCTGCCCACGAGGGGCAGTGGCGTTCCCCCAAACATCGCGAGCAGTTTATCGGCACCTTGCGCACCTATGCCTTTCCCATTTTCGGCGAGCTGCCGGTTAGCGCCATCGATACCGGGCTCGTGCTCCGGGCATTGGAACCCCTTTGGGGTTCTAAGACCGAAACTGCGCGCCGAGTGCGCGGAAGAATCGAGCGCGTCCTCGACTGGGCGACGGTCCGCAATTATCGGGCGGGGGATAACCCGGCGCGCTGGAAAGGGCATTTGAGCGAAGCCTTGCCGACGAGGGCGAAGGCTGCGGTTCCCCATCTGGCGGCCTTGCCCTACGGCGAGGTTGCCACCTTCATGGCCGAGCTAAGGGCGCAGGATGGGATGGGAGCACGGGCTTTAGAATTTGTAATCCTTACTGCTGCCCGCTCCGCTGAAGTGCTGGGAGCAAAATGGGCTGAGATTGACCTCGAGAACCGGACGTGGACGGTCCCGGCCTCGCGCATGAAGGCCCAGCGCGAGCATCGGGTGCCGTTGTCGGATCCGGCTATCGAGTTGCTGCAATCGCTCCCCACCGAAGACGGCAACGACTTTGTTTTTATCGGTGGCCGGGGTGCCGGGCTCAGCACGATGGCGATGCCGCATTACCTGCGGCGCATGCGTCCTGACGTAACCGTGCACGGGTTTCGTTCCTCATTCCGCGATTGGGCGGCCGAGCGCACCAACTTCGCGCGCGAGGTGGCGGAGATGGCGCTTGCGCACACCATCCCCGATGCGGTCGAGGCGGCCTACCGTCGTGGTGACCTATTCGAGAAGCGTCGTAGGCTGATGGACGAGTGGTCGCGCTTTTGTACTCGGCCGGGTGCTGGCGGCGAGGTCGTGCCTTTGCGGGGGGTGAGCGATGCCTAAGTTCTTCTTCGTCGAGCACCGGATGGGTTCGGTCACGAGGCGGGAGAAAATCGCCCTGCCGGAGAACTACGACGACTTCTTCTTCTTCGTCGAGCGCATGATAGGTTCGGCCGAAGGTCACGAGAAGGTTTGGCTGCCGGCCTTCTGGGTGCGCCAGTTGCTGGAGATTGCCAAGAGCGCCCGGCGACCAGGACGAGGACGGCGTAAGCTCAGCGGCTACGAGCAGATGTACGAGAAGATGGAGTTGGATCGGGCAGGACGGCGAAAGGCCGAGCTCATAGCGAATGGGATGCCCGCCAAAGCCGCCGATTGGCAGGCCGCCAAGGAAGCATCCGATAGGCTCGGCCGTAACGGCCGCAATGTCGCACCCTCGACCATCCAACAGCGGATGCGACGCCGGACGCCTCCCCGTCGGCGAAATACCTGAGTTTACTCTTAAAAACCTGGGACACTATTCGCGATTAATAATACTAATTTAGACCAGACCTCCAAAAGCCCCATACGGTATAAATAGGCGTCCCGAAGCTTTAACAGGCGTTCTGGGAAAGGTAAGGGACAGGACGTACCCCTGCGTAAAGAGCATGCACTACTGCCACCGCTGCCGCCCACTACGGTACTGACGGCAAGTGGCAAACACCGGACTTCCGACTGGGTACCCTCGCTAGCTGCCGGGTTCGTTGTGGTGGTCGCATGCGGCCGACAAGCTCGGGCCCGTCTAGGCACGTACCGCACTACGGGCCGGCCGGCCCACTTATTAGGTATCTCGCCCAACCCGGTCAAGGGTGCAGACCGCTTTGGCTTTGTAAAGGACACGTCTATGTCGATCGAGAGTACCGGGCGCTCGAAAACCGAGCGGCCCCACAAGCAAACTCGTGGTCTGAAGCGCGTTATTCGCTTGCACCTCCTCGGCCCTTACCTCGGCTGTACCAAGAGCGCCGTTGCCGAGCTCATCAAGCAGGGAAAGTTGCACCCTTATTCGCTGTCGCCCGGTGGACGGGCACGAGTCGTCGATGAGGACGAGGTCGTTCGCTATCAAGAAGAGCAGAGAGCGAAGGCGCGGGCCGAGGCGAAGGCCAAGCAGGACCACGATGCTGAAGCTTGAAGAAGCCAGCACCAAAGAGCTGATGGACGCCCGGGATTGTGCGTTCATTTTCCTCAGCGTCGTGTTCGACGAGCTTAGGAAGGAGGGACAAGACCCCCGCCTCGTCACTTACCAACTCTGGGCCCATCTCACGTATCTCCTCGCCGGGTTCGGAATGACGGTGGAGCAGTTGACCGATGATGTGGCTTTCTATGTCCGCAACCATAAACGGAATAAACGGAACCAAGATGCCGAAGCCTAGGAAGGCGCCGCCCTTAGAAACCTATCTGCGCCTCGCCCGGGTGCTGCTGCCGGCCGCCCACGAAGCCTTTGTCAATGGCCTATCCGACAAGCAGGCTGACGCCTTGTATGACGATGTGCGCGACGACCTCGGCGTCTCCGATGACGACATCATTTGGGTGTTGGAGCAGCGCGGCCAGGAGCTCAAGCGCTCCGCTCGCATCAGCCAGATACTCGCCGAGGTGGTGATCGAGCACGCCAAGAAGAAGACCGGCTGCACGATGAACCAAGCCGAGCTCGAGGAGGCGATGCCGCGTTTTGCGGAGATAGCGGACTTCTCCTTGACCGAGTTGATGCTCATCCACGCCAGCGGGTGGAAGGAATTCAGAGCGCAGTCGGGCAGAGGCGGCGACGATGCCTAAGCAAAAGCCAGCGCCAGAGGCCTCTATAGAGGCCGTCTTAGAGGATGGCGAGCCGATTCTCTACGTCGTGTTCCGTGGCCTGCGTATTGCCAAGCGCTATTCCGGCGAGCGCTGGATAATCCTGCAGGAGGGTTATGGGGTGGAGGGCAGCCAGCCTGGCGACGATCCGTACGAGCTCGTCATCACCTATCACCCGACGAAGCTACCGCAGTGACGGAGGGGAGATGCCAACCGAGCAGAATGTCCTCAGCCTAGCCGTCATCAATGGGCTCGGGGGCAGTGAATACAGCGGGCAATGCTTGTGTCCGGCGCACGATGATCGTGACCCGAGCTTGACGGTGAAGGCCGGTCATAGCGGCAACGTCGTGGTGAGATGCCATGCCGGTTGTAGCCAAGAGAAGGTGCTAACCGAGCTAAGACGGAGGGGGTTTCGCTTGTCACCGAGGGACCGCGATTACCAGAATCGGCAAGCGACCCGCGAGCGCCAGCAAATGGAGCGGGAACGCGAGGCCGAATGGGAGGACAAGCGCCGATACGCGTGGCATATCCTCTATCGGACGACTGCCGACCCCGACCTCGTTCAGCGCTACCTCAGCGGACGCAAGATTGCATCCATTCCTCCTGGTGCCCGAGCGCTGGATGCCAAAACGTGTCGCGAACTGTTCGGCTATCCCTACCCGGCGATGGTGGTACCGATCATCAATCCCCTAAAATTAGGCATCCAGGGCGTCCAGGTGACGTTCTTGGCAAAGGATGGAAGCAGCAGACTTAAGCGCCGCACCTACGGCAATCTCAAGCATGGCTATGTGGTTGTTGGCCGGCTCGATAAGAGCAAGCCTCTGTTGGTCGGGGAAGGGGTCGAGAGCGTAGCCTCGGCGTGCCAGATAACCGGGCTGCCGGGTATTGCGGCGTTGTCGAGCACCAATCTTCCGGCCATCACCCCACCCCCGGCTCCTGAGCTCATCACCGTTGGCGACAACGACAAAGCCGGACGGGAAGGGGCGCAGCAAGCGGCGCAGGTATGGACCCAGAGTGGTCGGGTGGTGCGCACGGCGATGCCCGGCGACCCGGAGGAAAAGGCGGATTGGAACAACGTTCTGGTCGAAGACTACGACGACCCCGACGCTTTGGCGTGGTGGCGCAATGCCATCGTGCAAGCCCCGGCCGAGGAACCACCGGAACACGTCGAAGCGCTAGGAATGGAGCGGTTTATGCAACTGCAATTCCCACCCCGGAAGTACCTGCTCAAGCCGTGGCTCACGACCACCGCGCTGACCATGATCGACGCCCCGGCCGGGCAGGGCAAAACCTGGCTGGCGCTGGGCATTGGCTATGGGGTCGGGTCCGGCAAGGGGCTGCTCGACTGGGAAGTGCAGGACAAGGTGCCGGTGCTCTATGTCGATGGCGAGTTGCCAGGAGCGTTGTTGCAGGACCGACTACGCCAGCTTGGCACTCCGCTCCCGGCGAGCGATTTCCGGGTGCTTTCGCGGGCGCAGTTTGAGCTGCTGGGGCAGAACATGGTGGACCTCGGCACCGAGGAAGGCCGCGATTATCTCGACGAGTATATCGAGCGCTATCACATTGGCCTCATCATTCTCGACTCGGTCAGCACCTTGGTCCGGACCGGCGTCGACAACGATGTGGAAAGCTGGCGGGCGATTCAGGACTGGTCGTTGAAGCACCGGGCCAAGGGCCGTGCCGTCATCTACCTGCACCATCACGGCCGGAGCGGTAATCCCCGCGGCACCTCGAGCCGCGAGATTGTGCTCGATAGCCGGCTCAAGCTGACCTGGAAGCCCGATGCCGGTAACGAAGAGAAACGCGAAAGCGCCTTCCAGCTGGAGTTTCCCAAGGCGCGCGAGTTCTTCGGTGCCGAAGCGGCTCCCAAGATGCTGTATTTCTCCACCCCGGAGGGAGTGGCGAAGTGGCGCTGGCAACCATTGCAGGCGAGCAACCTCGAGCGGGTCAAGGTGCTATCGGCGAGCGGAATGAATCCCAGCGAGATTGCCAAGGAGCTCAAACTCACCAAGGGCCGAGTGTCGCAGATTATGAGCGAGCTTCGCGGCAGCGCCCTCCGTCGGCCGGCCGAGCGTGAGGATAACGATGCCCCGGCGGCCGAGGTCGAGTACGAGGTCATCGGGAGGGTGCACTAACAGTTTAGGGTTTAGCCACCCTAGGCGGCCTAAACCCTAAACTCGGCGAAAATGGTTGAGTCACGGATTTCGAGCGAAAATGGGTTGAGTCAGGGTGATGGACGAGATGGTCATGACATCAGGAGGAGGGTTTAGGGTTTAGCCTCCTAGGCTGGCTAAACCCTAACCCGGCCGTTGGCCGGGTTAGGGTGTTACAGTTTAGGGTTTAGCTACCCTAAGCGGACTAAACCCTAAACTCAGGGCCGGAAACGGCCGGATTTAGCGGGTTTAGGGCGGTTTAGGCGAGTTTAGGGGGGCTAAACTGCCCTAAACTCGGTCCGGTTGATGAGGAAAAAATGCTGACGACAACCACCATTTCGATGACATCACCGTTTTTTCGTGATGTCACGCGGCTTGGCGCTTCCGTTGGTATTCCGCCACGATACCGAGTATTTCGGCGACCTCGTGGCCGAACATCCGCATCATCTCCTCGTCGCCAACCAGCAGCTTACGGGCGAGCAGCCCGGCATAGAGCTGGGTTTCGCTATCACCCTGGCGCATCTCTGCGACTAAGGCCGTCAGCAAGGTGTGGCGCGCCCGTCGGGGCCGCAGCCGCAGTCCCGGCGTCCGCTCCACCCAGCGCATGTTTATCCAGTCGTAGTAATGGGGCACGGCGCATCTCCTGGGTTCTGCTGGGAGTGGGATATTAGGACCAGGACCGGACTCAGACACGCCGCATGAAAAACAACGATGAGAGTAAGCCATGGTGCTTCGCCTCGACGACGCTGCGCTCGCTAGCCTCGTCCGCGTCCTGCGCGAGGTGCCGGTGGCAAAGAGGAAACATCATTTGCGCAAGCTAGCGGCCGCAGCCGACCCTAGCCGACAACTGCGGCGCTATTACCGCAACAAATACAGCATCACGACGTTGCGTATCGAGTTCGACGCCGACACCGTAGCGACCTGCTTAAGGTCGGTGGGATTACCGCTCTGGGACCTGGAGAAGGCGACGCTCAAGGCCGCCATCGAGCAATTCTTCGAAGGCTGGGGGCTCGGCGCTTTCCACCTCGTCCGCGGCGACGAGGAATAACGATTGCCACCAAGTAACACGACGACCTAGGCGTTGGGGTTAGGATCCGTCTCGGTCGTTCGGCCTGGCTCGCATCCTCGGCCGAGCGGCTTTATGGAGTTGACCCCTACGATGACGACAGCCCCGGCCCACCGTAGTCCTCTTGCTGCGCGGTCGGGGCTGCCTTTTTCCCAGCCGCGGGCCAGCACCTATCTCTATCGCGCTGCCGCCGCCCACGTCCGCGCCCACGTCACCCACCAGACACCCGAGCGAGCGGCCAGAGAGCTGTTCGGTGACGACGCGGTGACCGACATCGTCTTGCGTGCCGCAACAACACCGGCGGCGATCTCCGGCACGAGCGGGTGGGCCGCGAGTCTCGCTGGCGTCGCCATCTATGACCTCATCCAAACCGCAGCCTCATTATCGGCCGCCGCCGAGCTCATCAGTCGTGGGCTCAAATTGAACATGGATCGGATCGCGGAATATCGCGTGCCGGGCCGTGTGCTCAACGCTGCTGCTGCCGGCCAGTGGGTCGAAGAAGGCATGCCCGCACCGGTGCGCGTGCTCAGTTTCTCGAATGCGGCAATTCTTCGTCCCCGGCGTTTGAGTGTGATTTCGGTTTTCACGCGCGAGATGGTCGAATCCTCGAATATTGAAGCCATTGTCAGGCAGACGCTCGGCGAAGCGACCGGCTTGGCGCTCGATGCGAAAATGTTTTCGGCCGACGCGGCCAGCGCGAGTGCACCGGCTGGCCTGTTCGCGGACGTGGCACCGATCACACCCGTAACCGGCGGCGGCAGCAATGCGATGGAGGACGATCTCAAGAACCTGTTTGCGGCGCTCGCGGCTGTGGGCGGCGGCAAGACCGCCGTCATCGTCGCTGCATTGCCGCAGGCCGTGACGCTCAAGATGACAGTCGGCCCGAAGTTTGATTACGACATCATCGCCTCAACCGCGCTCCCGACCGGAACCGTAGCGGTCCTGGAGGTGGCGAGCTTTGTCTCCGGATTCGGCAGCACGGCGGAATTCGATGTGGCCAAAGTCGGCGCCGTGCATATGGAAGATACCTCGCCGCAGCAAATCACCGGCGGCACACCGAGCCCGGCGATGCCGGTGCCTAGCGTGTTCCAAATCGACGCGCTCGCGCTCAAATCGAATGTATGGGCGAGTTGGGGCCTAAGAGCCCCCGGCCATGCGCAGTGGATTCAGGGAGCGACGTGGTGAACATCAGGGACGAAATCGCACGGCTGAGCGCCGAGCACGACAAGCTCATGAGCGAGCATCGCGCGTGGCTGGCCCGTCGCGAGGCGGCAGGAGCCGCGCCTGTCCAGAAATCCGACGACCTAGGTCTCGTCTACAAGGACCATGACAACAGCGAGCCAGCAGCCGCCTCTGAGACCGATCAATGGGCGGGCTGGAACGCATGGATGCGCGGCCACCTCGACATCGAGCGCCGGTCTATTTTTGAGGAAGTCGAAAAGGCGCTCGTCGACCTTGTCATCGAGTTGCGCAAGGAGTGGTACGAGGAGATGAAGAAGGCGATTACTAAACGCGACGCCAAGATCGCTCGCCTAGAGGGACAAGTGGAGACGCTGACCCGTCTGTACGCTGGCAAGAGCGCCAGCATCGTCGATCGGAGGCCGAAGGATGTCGCATAACGGCCGCCGCCTTCTCCTAAGCCCGCAATATGTTCAAGGCTTTCGCGTCGCCTTGCGCGAGGCGCGCAACGAACTGCACGAAATGTTTTTCCGGCACGCCTGCGAGGTCAACGATCTGCGCCGCGAAGTCGACGCACTCCGCGCCGAACTCGATCACCTGCGCGAGCTTCGCGCCGCCGTCCTGGCGCGCCAGAAAGCCGAGCATGCGCTTGCCGCGCTCCATCGTGAGCGCGCGATCGCACGAGCTAGAGCGGTCGAGCGCGACCCCGTGTCGCTGCTCAACTAACAAGACTTTGATGCCATCAAAACCTCCGCTTTATTCGCGGAGGCTTCGGAGCCAGGCCGAGCTCGTGGAGAAACTCATTAGGGTCCCCCTTATTGGCTATTTCAATTAGCCGTCGCGTCCGCTGCTCCTGCTCTTGCTCCTTCTCTCGCATTGCCTGGGGCCCTTCCTTTGCGCAAAAGGTACGCTTGCAATTAGGCGCGGAACACTGTTCCCCCGTGACTGGACATTCGAAACTGGCCCGCGGCATCTGTGTGCGCTCGCTACCGTTACCTAGATAAAACTTTCCTAATGCAATAGGGCGGATTGGGCAACCGTGGTCAGTCGGTCTCCCGGCCGGAGCGCGGAAAGCCCGCGCAGTGAGGGGCAAAAAAATTGCTAATCGCGCACAATTTTTCATGCGCACTTTTGCTGAGGAAAACGCAGCAAACCCAGGCTCGCGCTAGGGACTAGGCCCCGGTCTTGAATGAATGAGCGTGGATACGTGCTCTCACGCCGGAAGACGTCCGCCACCTGCAAAGTATTGGGCGTCCCACACCGTTCTGGCAGCAACGAACAAATGTTTGGCGCACAGTAACAAGTCCCGCACGGTGGGCAAGGCGACTAAGAAGCGAAACCGCCAATAGATGTTCGACACGGGCTGCGCCCCCGTCGGCGACTGGATGAGGCTGCGCGCAGGGCTTCCCGTGATTCAAGGAGAACGGGTGTCCTCTGCCTAACGGCTGGTACTGGTCCTTCGAGGGCCAGGACGAGCGGCCGAACGGCCCGCACCCGTCCCGCGAGGACGTGATCGAGGCAGGCGACAAGTACATCGAAGAGAACGAAGCACAAGGAGAATGGAAATGAAAGCCGGAAGACTAGGAGGGTTGCTGCTGTTCGGGGTCCTCGTCTTGGGGATGATCGGCCAGCACCTACACCCGCTCAAGCGGAGACAACGGTGAGTAAGAGTAAAGAGGAAGTCTTCCAACTTGCTCGCCAAGTCCTCGCTGCGAGAGACCACGGACCACATCCGCGCGGCAGCGATGATTGCCATCTACCGTCAACACTGCGCACTCGGCAAGGAGCTACCTGAGTCAACGATCGGTATCTCGCGCGGGATCAGTCTAATAAGGGCTGACGAGTTCAACGCTGAGGTCGCCAGGTGGGATGACAACCGAAGCACGCTCGGCAACTATCACTTCTGCCGAGAGCTGGAGGAGTCGAAGTCCATCGGCGGCTTGCTGAAGAAGTGAGGAGATAGACCTGTGAACAGGATACTCCTCGAAGTCTTACTCGCAATCCTGATCGCTCTCGCGCTCACTGGCTTCCTCAAGCAAACGCGCGCCCAACGCCGCCAAGGCCGCAAACGCACACGCTCAACTGCCGTGCCGCGTTCGAGTTCCATCGGCGAGCGGCCGCGGCGGCTTTTTTGCGGAGGACCGATGACGGAACCCCTCCGTTCGGGGACCGTTCGACTCGCGAGCCCGCCGGCGAATGCGAGATGGCCGCGCGCCGGAAGCTTACGTAGAATGAGGAGCATCACGTGGTTCAACGCGCCTCGGCAAGACGTCCCGGGGGTCGACCGATGACAAAGAGGTTCAAGGTGGGTGACCGTGTAAGCTGGAATTCCGAGGCTGGGCGGGTCAGCGGGAAAATCGTCAAAGTGCATACAAAGAACGTGAACTACAAAGGATACGTCCACCACGCCAGCGAGGACGAACCCCAGTACGAAATCAAAAGCGACAAGACCGACCACCTTGCCCTGCACAAGGCAGGCGCGCTGAGGCTCATGCGTCGCTAGTCGCCGACCCCGGACAGAATGGCACACCCGTTCTTCACTGTCGGACATTCAACTCGGCCGGTGGAGGAGTTCGCCGACCTGCTCGAGAGGGCGCAGGTCGCATGCGTGGTCGATGTCCGCACCGTACCGCGCTCGCGCACCAATCCGCAGTACAATCGCGACGTCCTGCCGGAAACGCTGGCGCGCTTTGAGATCGGATACGAGCACATCGCCGCGCTCGGCGGCTTGCGCGCGAGGACGCAAGGGGTTGCGCCGGAGGTGAACGCGTTCTGGCAAAACCAGAGTTTTGACAATTATGCCGACTACGCGCTCACCCCGCCGTTCCGTTCCGGTCTCGCGCGGCTGCGAGAGCTCGGCCATGAACGGCGCTGCGCGATCATGTGCGCGGAGGCGGTGTGGTGGCGATGTCATCGGCGCATCATTGCGGATTACCTGATTGCCGCCGGCGAGACCGTATTCCACCTTGTCGGTAAAGATCGCATCGAGCCAGCGCGCATGACCGACGCCGCCACGCTCGGGCCGGACAGTTCGCTCACCTATGCCGCGGACACGGCCCGCTGAATGCAATCAATATGGTTTTCAGTCTTTAGAGTTGGTCGGAGCGCCGAGATTTGCTGATGCGTTCGCCAATCATTGATTTTGCTTTCGAATTTTGATCAACGTGCTTCGCTTGTGTACTCGCCTTGTGTACTTGAGCGCAAGCCCTGTCTCGTTCCCTGCTTGACGCCTCTACCTGCGCGCGATGCAGCTCTCGGTAACGGCGACCTCACGCCATGGTTCCACTACGCGGAACGTAAATTGTGGTGGGGAATGCCTTCGCTGAGCAAATGACGAAGTGGCCACAGTTAAAGGAAGCGGCGCGGCGGCCTCTTTGGGGGCGAGCGGGAAGGTAACTCGAACCCGGCGCGTCCTCCACCGACTGCGAGGCCAGCAGCGCTCAACTCGTCAAGCATCTCCTGCAAGTCTTCGTTCACCTGCAATTTTTCAGTGGCCATGTAACAGTCGTCCACATCTGCGTAGTCTCGAAGGTAATCTTGCATGCGCGCCCATATCGTTTCGGCCTGCTTGGGGAGGTCCCCGAATGCGTGGAAAGCGGTGGCCTGCGCCGCTTCTGCCATTTCACGTACTTGGCGGCCTCGTGTGAATGGGACCACCGTTACTGCAACCGTTTCACGTCCCAGCCGTTCTTTCTCAGCCCTCAAGCGTTCAGCATTCGGTACCGGCCACGGTTTGTTAAAGACATCGAGGTCCTTCCAGTGAAATGCGTCTGCCACGGACGCGCCGTGTGTCCACGCTGCTCGGGCCACCGCTTTCGACCCGCTGAATGGTGCGCTCCGTAAGGCCGGATAGCTCGGCTAAAGTCGCCTGCGTCCAACCCCGCTGCTGCCGCTGAATTGCCCTGCAGCGGAATATCCTATGACTTGACGAGACACGCTATGAGTGCATAATACCTAGTGTTTAGTAGCAGGGGGCTTTAGCCGTAGCAACAGATCGCGACTCAGGCCGCCTAAGCAGCGTAATACTGCAACCAAGGGGTGCATCATGCCATTTGATCCAGAAGTGAAGAAAGCGCAGCAGCGTCTCATATGTCGCTGTTACCTTAACGCCGGTGACGATGACGGATTTTTCGGTCCCATCACCGCAAATGCGGTGTTTCAGTATCAACAAGACCGCTCAGTCCTTGGAGCGCCCTTCGGTTTTAATATTCCCCTAGCCGCTGATCACATACTTGGTCCAATGACTAAGGCTAGGCTGAGTCCTCCGGAGATTGATAAGGGCGATCAAGGTAGATGGGTCACGCTCTGCCAGGAGATACTTACGTTCCTGGCCATGTCCGGACCACATCCTACTTGGGATCCCCAGGGCATAGACGGCGCCTTTGGCCCGAAAACTGATGCGGCGGTTAAAGCGTTCCAGGGCGATGTGACCGAACCACCTCCCCCCAAGGGTAACGGCAAAAAGTTAGTGGTTGACGGAATCGTCGGCCCCATAACTTGGTGCGCTCTCGGGAGTTGATCCGCGCGAGAAACTCCGCGGCAAAGCGGTCGGTCCGCTGGCGAGCGCCTTCAGGTGGCGGCGGCGCAATCACTTCGGAGTCGGCGGACTGCCGTAGCCGACGCACCATCAGAACAGTTGCGCCTTTTGCACGCTCAAATTTCCTCAGGGGGCAGAGGCGTGGGGCCTCATTGCGTGTCTTCACGAACGCGAAAGCGGCGCAAGGTTCGACCGCCAACTCGCCCAAGGTGACGCGCTGCATGAGCGCAGCCACAACGTGCCCATCTCGGGGCCGACAAGGCCGCCGCCTATTCGACCTACTTCGCAACGGTGACACGCTGGTCGTGCGGTGGGTCGATCGCCTTGGCCGGAACTACCAGGACATTTGCGACACGACACGCGAGTTCATGCGGCGGGGCGTCGTAATCCGCACCGTGATTAACGGCATCACTTTCGATGGTGCTACCAAGGACGCCATGCAGTGCGCCATTCGTGATGCTCTCATCCCCTTCATGGCCGCAACCACGCAGGCTCAAGCGGAAGCCACCAAAGAAGCGCAACGCGCCGGCATCGCGCACGCGAAGGCCAATGGGGACGCGCGGGCCTATAAGGGACGCAAGCCGAGCTATAGCCGCAAGCAGTTCGAGAGTGCTCAGGCGATGCTCGGAAAATCCGCAAGCGTCGGCGAAGTCGCCAGGACCACAGGGCTCACCCGGCAGACGGTCTACAGGATCAAGGATGATCCGGCTGTGGCTGAAGCCGCGTTGGCGACGTGGGCTATGTAACAGCGTGCAGGCGCTACATCCTTCACCAAATCGCTGACGCCCTTAATGCACGCGGCATCAGCACGCCGCGCGGCGGCCAGCGATACGCTAAGTCGGTCAGCAACTTGTTGGCGCGGGTATTTCATTTAATCCGACAGCCCGTCGCCTTGCTCTTTCTGTCCGCCCTCTCCAAAAGCCTTTTGCTTGTCGCGATCAATTCACGGCAGCTCACCAATTCGACGTTGGTGTTTACCCCCGGCGGGATACTGAGCGAGTACGAATTTCGGTCTCGGCACAGCACCTCCCAGTTATCCAGCCCAAATGCAGTGCCATTAAATAATGTGCGGATCACCCGGTCGCATTTCTCACTGCTGCCCTGCAGCAGATACGTGAGGGCTGCGTTTCGGTCGTCTTCACTGAACGCCAGGAGACCCTGGCTCGCATCGTTTTGCGCAGGTGCCTGTGATGAAGCGAGAACACATAACAGGATTACGAACAGCAGGCGTGTCATTAACGCTGTCGCCGCCAGAGAGACCTACAAAGCCGCTCCTGGACAATAGTGGAGAGCGGCCAGAAAATTGCTATTGCTCGTCGCTCCCTTAACGGCTCTGGCCCATGTCTGCCATGCTATGTGCGCCGGTTGCGGCTGGGTGAGACGTCTCGCCAACGCTTCCAGCCTCGTTAAGCTCGGCGAGCGGCGCCGCCTGGGCTCCAATGGCCTCCCCGAGCCCATTGCGACTAGCTGGCGGCGGACTGTGCTGAAGGAAGGCTAAGGCGTCATCACGGAGTTCTGGAATGTCTCTCAGCCCCTGATCGGCCATCTCTATGATGCGCTGGGCCAGGATCGTTTGAGTCGCGAGCGAGTTGGATGGTTCCGACAGGTCGCTGCCAAGACCCCGCAAGAACGCCCAGGCTTCATCGAACGCATCGCAAATCGTGCGTGTCTTGCTAAACTCAAACGCCAGCGGATTTTCAACCATCACGCAAACTCCTCACGCCCGACATGCTACGGAGCGAGAGCGGAGGGACGCTAGAAAGGGTCCGGTGATGAAGTGGATTGAGGCCCGGTCGCTTTGCGACAGCGGCTCGATCACTCGGAGGCTACGGTCGCCGCAGTCGGAAGTCGAGCTACAGTTTTGTGACGATCCGCAAATTGTTCACGCGCTGCGGTGCCAGAATGCCGCTGACGAATGTTCGTCGGCAGTCACGCCGAGGTCGCGCATGAGACATAAAAAAACGCCGCGAAGGACTTCACTGCCTTCTGGATCACCACGAGCCCATAAAGCTCGCATGACGCGAGCACGCGCCGAGCGGGTCCTCTTTCCAACCTTGATTTTCAGAAAAGGTGGGCCACCCCGACTTCGAAATAAGTGCTAAACCTCCCGCGTCGTTGTTTCACTTTCGCGAGCAGAGTGCGCGGCCAGCTGGATAGACGGCTCATGAGGGCTTAGGGTCATTAGAACTCGTGACCCCATACCGCTCCCGCAGCTCCTTCGCCTCCTCTGTGCGGCCAAGCGCGTCGAGCGCGTCGGCGGTGGCGCGGACGCTGTCCTTGGTCCGAGAATGCCGTCGTCCTAAAACCTTGGGGTGGTCGGCCGGTCCTGCATTCCCGGTGTAGTCGGCTGGTTCTAACTAGTGGATCGACTCTAACGCTTGTTTCCCGCGTTTCACAGCGGCGAGGACGCGGCGGGGATCTGCGGTCCAGACGAAGGGTTTTGGATCGGCGTTTGTCTCGGCGACGAAGCGATTGATGGCGGCTTTCAGATCGTCGACGGATCGGAAGACGCCGCGCTTGAGGCGTCGACGCGTGAGCGCGGCGAAGAAGCCCTCGACGGCGTTGAGCCAGGAAGCTGAGGTCGGCGTAAAGTGGAAGGTCCAGCGTCGATGACGGGCGAGCCATTCGCGCACCTTGGGATGTTTATGGGTCGCGTAGTTGTCGACGATAGCGTGGATTGCCTTTCGTTTTGGAACCTGCGCCTCAATGGTGTTGAGGAAGCGGATGAACTCCTGATGGCGGTGACGTTTCATGTTGTGACTGATGACGGTGCCATCGAGAACGTTGAGGGCGGCGAACAGCGTCGTGGTGCCATGGCGTTTGTAGTCGTGCGTCATTGTGCCGGCGCGGCCCGGCTTCATCGGCAGGCCTGGCTGGGTGCGGTCGAGCGCCTGAATTTGGCTCTTCTCGTCGACCGCGAGGACAACGGCATGGGCGGGCGGATCGACGTAGAGGCCGACAATGTCCTTGAGCTTGTCGGCGAACTTCGGATCGTTCGACAGCTTGAATGTCCGGATGCGATGCGGCGCGAGCTGGTGGGCCTCGAGGATACGTTGCACCGACCGCAAGCTGATCCCTACCGCCTTGGCCAGCATCCGTCCCGTCCAATGAGTGGTTTCTCCCGGCGGCGGCCCGGTCACGAGGTCGATAACCTTCTGGACGGTCGCGGCCGGCAGCGGTGGCTTGCCCGGTTTGCGCGTCTTGTCGCGCATCAGCCCATCAACGCCCTCCTCCATAAACCGCGCCTGCCAGCGCCATACCACCGGCTTGGCTTTGCCAGACCGCCCCATGATCTCGGCTGTCCCGCAGCCATCAGCGGTTGCAAGGATGATCTGGGCGCGCCACACATGCTTCTGCGGCGCGCAGCGATCCGCGACGATCGCCTCAAGCCGACGGCGATCCACTGGGTGACGTTGACGACAATTCCTGCTCTCATGACGAGAGCTTGAACTGCTTCGGGCGATTTGGGAATCGCCCGAATGAATCAGACCACTAGCACCTCTCTAGGGACGCCTCCCGCTCGATTTCAATCGCCGCTTTCTACTTGCCGGTGATGCTGCGGCGGAAGAGGTCGTGCTTGGACGAAGTGCGCACTGCGATGAAGGAGCCTGAGGGCAGCAACATTGGCGCGACAGAAAGCCGAAGCCGACCTCCGCGATCTCTACCGTGAGCGCGCCATCGCCGAGGGCAGCCGCGTTCTATCGTAGGTTTGCCGTGACTTCGGCTAGTGGGCGAAATGATATTAGTTCGCCAGATAAAAGCGCATCGGGGGGCGGTCCGAAAAATCAAAACCCCGGCACCCCTCCGACCGCGGCGGCGGTCGAGTTCAACTAACCATGGTTGCTATTCAACGCTAGCCAATGCCGAGGAAAACACTGATGCGCCAACGCGGCCGTAAAACTCCCCTCAAAACCCTGACCAATCCGCTTTCGGTCGTCGGCTCGTCTCGCAGCGTCCCCGCCCCACCGCCACCGGACTATCTCTCGGCCGCGATGCAGGCGTGGTGGAAGCAGGTGATGGCGAAATATGCGCTCGAACCGCACCACATCCACTTACTCGAAGCCGCTGCTTCGGCTTGGGACCGCATGACCGAGGCGAGAAAGGTGCTGGCCGAGAACGGCCTCAGCTATAAGGACTCGCGCGGCAAGCATCACCCGCTCCCCGAGGTCGCTATCGAGCGCGATAGCCGCATCGGTTTCGCCCGCCTCGTCCGCGAGCTGGGTCTTGATGACGCGACCCCGCCAGATGAAGCTAGGGCCCGCCCGCCGCTATTGCGGGCGCGCTTGAGCGGGTCGTGAGGTTTTATTCCTGACCGGAATAATCCCGGAAATCGGGCGCTTCTTGGATTTTACCGGGGACCACGATGGCACCGAGAATTCGCGAACCGTCGCAACGCACCGACGGCTTTTCCAAGCTCGCCCTCACCACCTTCCGGCAGATGCTCAAGCTCGACGCCCAATGCGATTGCGACGACGGCGGGTGCGATGCCTGTCGCGGCTGGTGGGAAAAACACCGCATCCTGATGCGCGAGCTCGAGCTCCCGCCGTGGTGTTTTCCCTGCGTGGAACGGCCGGGTTCGGCGGTCGAGGGCGATCCCGACTACGAGGCCGAGGCGCGCTGGCGAAGGCTGGAGCGGGCATGCCGGAAAGCCCGCCCGGTCGAGCGGGTCCGCCTCACCCCTCGCCCGGAACCGGACCGGACCCCAGAAATGGCCGACCTGACCGAGGACGAGGGGTCTTAAGGCCCCAATCCTAGAGAACCCCGGCCTCGCGACCCTCCTAACCCCGGTTCTGGCGAGCTTCGACCCCGCTAGGACCGCCTTTCCCCGCCGCAAGGACGCGCTAGGGCGCGTTTTTCTCCCCACCCCGCCTGATTGGCCCTCGAGCCCGTCTACAACCCCTAGGCGAGCCGCGGACCGCGTTGCGAGCGAAAAACGCCCTGCCGGGCTCGGTGTAGGGTAGGGGGTAGCTACCTTTTTTCAGCTAAAAACCTAATGATATCAACGCGATTCGTCGGAGCCCATGTCCGCCAACAGATGATAGGCGTGTTCCTTGGCGCGACAGAGCGCCTTGTACATGCTCAACGCCACCCAAGGATCGCGTTGGTAGACGTCGTTGCGGATCACCACCGTGTGC
>Ga0066903_100001270_pt1 | contig 18129 bp, 19 predicted proteins | sample PanSoiMetaGPlot1_FD_67491 | JGI IMG/M metagenome (GOLD analysis project Ga0066903, IMG submission 67491) | Tropical forest soil microbial communities from Panama analyzed to predict greenhouse gas emissions - Panama Soil - Plot 1 (version 2) | ecosystem: Environmental > Terrestrial > Soil >... | reverse complement strand
TAGGCGGCCACCGTGTCCCCGTCGACGAGGACCTGCTCGGGCTCGAAGCGTAGGTCGGGGAACGCGGCCTTGTACATCGCGAAGAACTGCAGTACGCCCGCCTTCGTCGGCTCGAGCCCGGGCGTCGCCTCGTGCTCGACGAAGTCGTCGGCCAGAAGCGTCCCGAACTCGTCCAGGTCGCCGGCGTTGAGCAGCTCGTACGCGCGGCGCATGGTCGCAGCGTGGTCCATCGTCTCCTCCTTCGACGGTTTGGCGGGCGCGATCATACGTCGAGTCGCTAGCCGCCGCCGCCGAGTCGGGCGTCCTCGAAGTCGAGCTCGCGGCGGACGCGCCGTTCGACGAGGTCGCTGATCTCGCCGGCGCGGCGAAGCTCGACGAGCGCGTTCCGTTCCGCGTCGAGCAGCTCTCGCCGCAGGCGCCGGCCGGCCCGCACCTGCTTCTCGAGCCTGTGGTCCTTCTGCCCGTCCTGCCGGGCGGCGTAGCGCGCCATCCGCAGCTCGTACTGGTCGCGCAGCCGGGTGACCACGCCCGGATCCACCCACGGCTCCTCGTGGAGCTCCTCGAGGCGGGTCAGACCCGACTCGGCCGCCCGCACCCAGGCCAGCGCCTCCTCCTCGCGCTCCCGGGGGTCGGTGGGCAGGTCGACCGCGCGGACGAGCGCCGGCAGCGTCAGCCCCTGCACGACCAGAGTGGCCACGATCACGCAGAAGGCGAGGAAAACGACCAGGTCGCGCTGCGGGAACGGCGCACCCGAGTCGGTCCGGAGCGGCAGCGCGAGCGCCGCCGCCAGGGTGATGGCGCCGCGCATGCCCGACCACGTCAGCACCGCCAATATGCCGTGCGACGGCATCCGCGACGGGTCGCGCATGAGCGGCAGGATCCGCCACTGCAGGTTCGCCCCCGCCCACGACCATGCAGCGCGGGTGGCGACGACGGTCAGGCTGACCACGACCGCCCAGAGCACGAGGTCGCCGGTGGAGCGCTTCTCGATCCCCTGGACGATCGGACGCAGCTCGAGACCGACGAGCGTGAACAGCGTGGCGTTGAGGACGAAGGTGACGATCTCCCAGACTGCCTCGCCCTGCAGGCGAGTCTTCGCCGTCGTCAGCTCGGGCGTGTACCAGCCCATGTACAGCCCGACCGTGACCGCGGCGAGCACGGCCGACACGTCCAGCGCCTCCGCCGGCAGGTAGGCGAGGTACCCGGACAGGAGCGCGATCGTGATCTCGGTCGGCGAGTGGTCGACGCGCCGGCGGACCTGCCGGATCACGAAGCCGACGGCGAGGCCGACACCGATACCGCCCAGGACGGAGACGAAGAACTTCCAGGTCGCGTGGCTGAACGAAAAGGCGCCCGAGACCGCCGCGACGACCGCGAAGCGGTAGAGGACGAGCGCGGTCGAGTCGTTGAGCAGTCCCTCGCCCTCGATCACCGCAACGAGGCCGCGCGGGAGGCCGATCCGCTCGGCGATCGAGGTTGCCGCGAGAGGGTCGGTGGGCGCGACGATCGCCCCCAGCACGAACGCCACGGGCCAGGACATGTGCGGGATGACGGTGTGCGCGACGACCGCGACGGCCGCCATGGTCGCGAACACGAGCCCGATGGCGAGCGAAGCGATCGGGCGGAAGTTCCGCCGGAGCTCCCGGACCGAGGTGTAGAACGCCGTCGAGTAGAGCAGCGGCGGCAGGATCCCGACGAGGACGAACTTGGGGTCGAGCTCAGGGTGGGGAAGGCCCGGGATCAGCGCGAGGATGATCCCGACGAAGACGAGGAGGATCGGGTAGGGGATCCTCGAGCGCGACGCCAGCACGAGCGACCCCGACGCGATCGCGAGGAGGGCGGTGAGTACGAGTGCGTCGTGGGCGCTTATCGGCACGGCCGTACTCTTTCAGTCGCAGGTGGACCAGCCCGCGCAGTGGTAGCGTCGGACGGTGGGCGGCCTCGACCGCGACGCGCTGATCAGGCTTTACCGGGCCATGCTCGTTACCAGGGGGCTGGAGGAGGCCGGCCACAGGCTCTACAAGCAGGGCAAGATCCCCGGCTCGTTCTACACGGGCCGAGGCAACGAGGCGGCCTCCGTCGGCGTGGCAGCGGCGATGAGGCCCGAGGACGTCGGGACGCCCCTGCACCGCAACGTCGGCGTCCACGTCGTGCGCGGGACAGAGCCCTGGCGGATCCTCGCGAACTACCTAGGTCGCCTCGACGGGCCTTCGCGCGGCCGCGACGGGAACATCCATCTCGGCGAGCTCGAGCGCGGCCAGATCACGATCGTCAGCCATCTGCCGGCGATGCTGCCGGTCGCCGTCGGCTGCGCGCTCGCGTTCCGCATTCGCGAGGAGCCCCGCGTCGCCGTGACCTGGTTCGGAGACGGGTCGTCGGCACGCGGGGACTGCCACGAGGCGATGAACTTCGCGGCCGTGCGCGGCCTGCCCGTCGTCTTCGTCTGCGACAACAACCAGTGGGCGTATTCGACGCCCACGCACCTCGAGTACGCCTGCGACCGGCTCGCCGATCGCGCGGAGGCATACGGCTTCGAGGGCGTTGCCGTCGACGGCACCGACGTCCTCTCCGTCCACCGGGCGGCGCAGGCGGCGATCGAGAAGGCCCGTTCGGGGGGCGGCCCGACGCTGATCGAATCGGTCACGCTGCGGATGGAGGGCCACGCCGTGCACGACGACGCGTTCTACGTGCCGCGTTCGATGCTGAGCGCCTGGGCGGCCAGCGACCCCGTCGAGCGCTTCCGCACCTGGCTCTTCGAGCACGCTGCGTTCACGGACGGGGAGGAGGAAGCGCTCGCGGCCGAGGTCAAGGTCGTGCTGGCCGACGCGCTGCGCCGGGCCGAGGAGTCGCCGCTTCCGGAGCCGGCGACGGTCGCCGACGGCGTCTACGCCTGAGCGAAAGACGAGGAGAGCGGTCAAGCGGCCCGGAGCCCGTGCGCTCGACGGGCTGACGACGCCATAGCGTGCCTATGCTCTCGGCATGCGACCGAACCGCTCGATCCCGTCGGCGACCGTCATCCCGGTTCTGATCTACCCGGACGTGCGGGCGGCCGTCGACTGGCTCAGCGACGCGTTCGGGTTCGTCGAGCGCATCCAGATCGGCGAGGACCACCGTTCGCAGATGAAGGTCGGCGAGGACGGTGCGGTGATCATCGGCGACGTCCGCCACGATCGCGTCCCGCCGCAGCCGGGTCAGGTGACGCACCAGCTCAAGGTTCGCGTCGGGGACGTGGACGCTCATTTCGCCCGCGCGAAGGCGCACGGCGCGACGATCCTCCAGGAGCCGACGGACCACGAGTACGGCGAGCGCGAGTACGACGCCGCCGACCCGTGGGATCATCGCTGGCAGTTCACGCAGACGATGGCGGACGTCGACCCCGAGACCTGGGGCGGCGTGCTCAAGAACGAGTAGCTACAGCTTGCGGGCCTGGCGGTGGCCCTCGAAGACCGCCTCGTAGGTCGTCCGCGGAGCGATTGCGTCGCCGACCATCTCCACGTCGACGCCGCGTTCGCGGAGCGTGTGGTAGAGACCGTTCTCCGAGCGTCGTCCCGTGACCATCACGATCCAGTCCGCCTCCACCTTCGTCTCGCGCTCGGGCGCGTACACGTTGACGAAGGTGATCTCGCGGCCCTCGATCGAGGTCGGGAAGAGGTCGGGCTCGACCGGGACGCCCGCCTCGTACAGCTGCTGCCGCACCCAGAGGTAGTAGACCTCCGGGATCGTCTCCATGCCGATCATCGGCCAGCGCGTGACCAGCCGCACCGAGGCGCCGTCCTGCGCGAGCTTCACCGCGGTCAGCGGCGCGGCCGCGTCCTGGAGGTCGTCGATGACGACCACCGAGCCGGTCGGCGCGGCCTTCCCTGTCACGACCTCGTCCCAGCTCACGCAGCGACCGCTCTCCCAGCCCGGAACCGGCGCGGCCGTCTGGCCCTGCCAACCGTCGCGGCGATAGGAGGAGCCGGTGGCGACGACGACGTGGTCGGGCCGCTCCTCGCCGAGCAGCGCGTCGAGCCCGTCTTCCGTGATCTCGGCGCCGGTCCGAATCTCGGCGCCGTTCCCGACGGCCTGCCTCTCGAGCCAGCGCGCGATCTGGCCGTACTCCTTCCGGCCCGGCAGCAGCGACTGCCAGCGGACATGCCCGCCCACCTCATGCTCGCGCTCGAGGACGACGACCTCGTGCCCGCGCGCGGCCGCGACCCGCGCGTACTCGAGGCCGGCAGGCCCGGCGCCGATCACGAGCGCGCGCTTGCGGTCCTCCGCGGGCACGAGCGTGCCGGAGCCCCAGCGCGCCTCACGGCCGACCTCCGGGTTGTAGACGCACTGAACGCGCCCGCCGCGGATGACGCTGCGCCAGCAGTAGTTGGCCGCGACGCAGCGGCGAATGTCCTCGGCCCGCCCATCGCGTGCCTTGACCCCCCACTCAGCGTCCGCAAACAGCTGGCGGGCAAGCAGGATCGCGTCGGCTTCGCCGGCCGCGAGGATGTCCTCGGCGATCTTCGGGTGCGTGATCCGGCCCACGAGCAACACCGGCTTCGTCGAGACCTCCTTGACGGCCTTCGTGTAGCCGCGCTCCCAGCCGGGCTCGTACGTCATCGGCGTGTGGATGAACGAGTGGTGGACGCCGGCGGAGAGGTTGACGTAGTCGACGTCCGACTTCGCCTCGAAGTCGGCGACGATGCGCTGGACGTCCTCGAGTTCGAGGTCGCCGGGCCAGAACGAGGTCGAGTTGATCCGGTAGCCGAGGAAGGGCTCGTCGCCGATCGCCGCCCGGATGCGATCCATCGCCTCGAGGGGGAAGCGCAGCCGCTTCTCGTACGAGCCGCCCCAGCCGTCCTCCCGGTGGTTGTAGAGCGGAGAGAGGAACTGCCAGGGGAGGTAGCCGTGCGACATGTGGAACTCCACGCCGTCGAGACCCGCCGCGATCGCGCGCTTCGCCGACGATTCGTACGCCTCGAGGATCTCCTCGATCTCGTGCTCCTCGAGCTCCTTCGGCATCGGCGCGTTCGGGTACTCGCCAGGCGGGATCTGGCTGGGCGCGACCATGTACCACTCGGCGTCGTAGTCGTATGCCGGGTCCTTCTTCAGCACCGGCATCGCGCGCAGCCCGACGTGGAGGAGCTGGCAAGCGATCTTGCAGCCGTGATTGTGGACAGCATCGGCGACCTTCGCGAGCCCGGCGATCTGAGCGTCGTCCCAGAGCCCGGGGAAGTTGAACTCCGAGTACAGCGCCTCGCGGTGGATGATCGTTCCGCCGATGATGATGAGCCCACACCCGCCCCTGGCCCGCTCCTCGTAGTAGGCCACCGCCTGGTCCGTGAAGACGCCCTCGTACGGGTCGGCCACCCAGGTGGGGCAGGTCGGCGCGAAGACGATCCGGTTGGGCACCGACGTCTTCCGGATCTGCCATTCCGAGAAGAGCAGCGGATACGGCGGGGACCCGGCCACGGCAGGCATCTTCGTCCAATCCGCGCGGGCTTGCAACGGTTCATGAGATCCTCCCCGCATGGTCACGCCCGACGAGATCGCCTCCGTCCCGGTGTTCGCCGAGCTCGAGCGGGACGAGCGGGAGCGCCTGTCGCAGGTCGCGGCGGACATCCGCCTGCTGCCGGGCGAGTGGGCCGTCAGCGAAGGCGACGAGCGCGCGATCTACGCCGTGCTCGACGGGCACATCGAGGTCGTGAAGCTCTTCGACGGCGTTCCGCAGGTGCTCGGGCACCGCCAGCCAGGCGACATCTTCGGCGAGGTCCCGATGACACTGGGTGTGCCGTTCCCGGCCGGCTACCGCGCTGTCGAGCCCTCCCGCGTGTTTCAGATCGAGGCGCACGACTACTACGCGACCGCCGCGAAGGCGCCTGACGTCGCGGTCAAGGTGGGCGAAATCGCGCGCGGGCGAATCGGCGGCCTCCAGCACATCACCGCCGAGGCGAAGCCGCCGCGCGCGACCGTCGTCGGGGCGCAGTTCGACAAGCTCTGCTCCGAGCTGCGCCACTTCCTCGATCGCAACGAGATCACGTTCGAATGGGTCAAGCTCGAGGAGCCGAAGCCGACGGAGATCCGCTTCGCCGACGGGACGACGATCGTCGAGCCCTCGCTACGTCGCGTCGCCGAAGGGCTCGGCCTGCATACGCAGCCGGGCGCCAAGGAGTACGACACCGTCGTGATCGGCGGCGGGCCGGCGGGCCTCGCCGCGGCTGTCTACGGCGCGTCGGAAGGTCTGCGCACGATCGTGGTCGAGCGGGAGGCGCCCGGGGGCCAGGCCGGTACCTCCTCACGGATCGAGAACTACCTCGGCTTCCCCTCGGGCGTCTCCGGCGAGGAGCTCGGTCGGCGCGCCCACCAGCAGGCGAGGCGGCTCGGCGCCGAGATCCTGGTCACGCGCTCGATCACCGGGATCGACGCGGCGACGCGAACTGTGAGCCTTGACGGCAACGACGTCCTCCGCACGCACACGATCGTGGTCGCGACGGGAGTCTCGTGGCGGCATCTCCCGATCGCGGACTTCGAGCGGCTCGTCGGCAAGGGGCTCCACTACGGCGCGGTGCGCAGCGAGGCTCCGGCAACACACGGCCTTGACGTGCACATCGTCGGCGCCGGCAATTCGGCCGGCCAGGCGGCGCTCTTCTTCGCCAACCACGCGCAGAGCGTGACCATCCTCTGCCGGTCGGACGAGCTCGGACAGAGCATGTCGCACTACCTCGTCGACCAGATCGCCTCGAAGTCGAATATCCACGTCCAGCTCCGGAGCGAGGTCAGGGCCGTGCACGGCGACGACTCGCTGACCGCGATCGACGTCCTCGACCGCTCGACCGGCACCACGGCCCGCGTCGACTCCGGTGGGCTCTTCATCTTCATCGGCGCCGACGCCGACACCGGCTGGCTGTGCGACGAGATCGCGCTCGACGAGCGCGGATACGTCCTCACCGGACCCACCGTGCGCGCGACCGGCCGCTGGACGCTCGAGCGCGACCCGTTCTTGCTCGAGACGAGCGTTCCCGGCATCTTCGCCTGCGGGGACGTGCGCTCGAGCCCGGTGAAGCGCGTCGCGGCGGCCGTTGGCGACGGCAGCATGGCCATCGCCTTCGTGCACCAGTACCTCGGAGAGGCCTAGGCGGCGATCAGCTCCACCGCGTCGCCGACGGCGACGCGGCCGGGCTCGAGCACGGCGCAGTCGAGCGCCATCTGCTCGTCGAACTCCTCGACGATCCGGCGCAGCACGCCGTGATCCGGCTCCAGAGTGTCGGGATCGAAGATCGTCATCACGCAGCGCGACCGGAGCTTGACCACCTGCAGCACGGCGTTCCCGACACGCATCCGGCTCCCTGCCCACCCGCGCTCCGCCAGGCCCTCCACTCCTCCGACGACGATGTTCGGGCGCAGCCGCCGCCGGTCGACTCCGAGCGCCGCGATCGCCCCGTCGGTGGCGAGCGAGATCGGCAGGACGTCGAAGCGGTCGAGCTCCTCGTAGCGCACGAGCGCGGAGCTGTTCCAGGTCGCGTGCCGGACGGCGCGCAGCGAGCGCGGGTCGTTCCAGGGCAATCCGTCGATCAGCGGCTCGGCGTTCGGGCCGAGCGTGCCGGCGAGGCCGAGCAGATCGGGATGCGTGCGCGACGTGATCATGCGGCCGTTCGGCGCCCGGACGTGGACGACCCGGTCGCCCGGGATGCCGGCCGGGAGCAGCTCCGTCTCCGCGAGCTGCTCCCCGCGCAGGGACTTGACCGGGTAGCGCCAGATCTCCTCGACGTGCACGTCCGGTCCAAGCTAACGCCTTGCCCGGAGCGATGTTCTGGTTCAGGCGGAACAGGTTGTCGGGGTCCCACACGCGCCTGGGCGCCCCTGCCGACCCCGCTCCCTAGGATCCAGAACGAGGGCATCGCCCGCGTGCTCGGCGCCGACCTCTTCGGCGAACCGCCGGTGGTCGAGAGCCTGCGGCGCTCCGGGAGGAGCTCGTCGACGTCCGGCCCGCCTCGACGTCGGCCTCGCCGTGGCAGAGTCGCTCCCCACCGCAGGAAGTACCTGCTCCTCAACCACCGCCTCTCGATTCGACTGCTCGACGCCTCTCGAGCGTGGGTCGACGAGGTCGAGGCGGAGCTGGACGGCTGATGCGGGCTACGCCCCGATCGCCTTGAGCAGGACGCGCTTCCGCCGCCGGCCGTCGAACTCGGCGTAGAAGACCTGCTCCCAGGTGCCGAGGTCGAGGCGGCCGTCCGTGATCGCCAACACGACCTGGTGCGCCATCACCTGGCGCTTCAGGTGGGCGTCGGCGTTGTCCTCGCCGACGTTGTGCCGGTAGCCGGACACCGGCTCGTGCGGCGCGAGGCGCTCCAGCCAGTCGTCCATGTCCTCGATCAGCCCCGGCTCGTCGTCGTTGACGTAGACCGCTGCCGTGATGTGCATCGGATTCACCAGACACAGCCCGTTCTGGATCCCTGTCTCCTGCACGAACTCCTCGACCTGCGGAGTGATGTTCAGATACCCGCGCCGTCCGGGCAGCTCGAAGACGAGCTCCTTCCGCGCGTGTTTCACGCGGTGAGCGTAGCCAGCGCGTTCGGCATAGTTCGCGCTCAGCCGCTCGAGCCGAAGGAGGGATCGATGCCGTTCATCCTCACGCGCATCCAGGTCGGGGACTACGACGCCTGGAAGCCCATGTTCGACCACGACAGGCCGGGCGCCCGGAGCGAGTCGACGGGCTGGCGTATCCTCCGCAACGCCGAAGATCCGAACGAGGTCTTCATCCAGATCGAGTTCGAGACGGCCGAGCAGGCGCAACTAGGCCGCGAACGGCTCCTCGTGTCGGGGGTTCTCGACCGATTCGACGACAAGAGCGGCCCCTACCTGGCCGAGGTTGCGGAGACGATCGACCGTTGAAGCCGCCGAGGCGCCGCTCCCCCGACGCGGGAGTCCGAACTGCGGGAAACGATCAGTCGCCCGCCCTGCCTCCGTGCCCGTGACTTCTCCTAGGGCCGGTCGTCGGTCTCCGCCTCCTTGTTCCCGACGAACAGGCCCAGGACGGCCTGCTTGATCTGGGCGCGGATGGGCGGTCCGGCTGGTCCCGGTGGGCGCGACCATGCGGCGGCGACCTCGGCACCTAGGAGCAGCGAGCACGCGTAGAGGTAGATCGAATAGAGGAAGACGAGCGCCGCGGTCAACGAGCCGTAGACGACGCTCAGGTTCGTCGTCTTGTCGAAGATCAGCGCGGACGCGAAGGAGATGGCCTGGAGCAGGACGGCCGTGACGAACGCTCCGACGAGCCCGTCGCGGATGCTCAGCCCGCGCGCCGGCACGAAGCGGTAGATCAACAGGATGACGCCGATCGAGATGAGAAACCACGCGAGCCGCAGCAGGAGACCGGCGACCGTGCTGTTCTCCACGCCGCGCTTGACGAACTCGCCCAGCGCCGTCATCCCCGCGGTCACGATCACGAGCACGGCCGCGCCGACGATCAGGATCAGGTCGACGAGCTTGCCGCGAGCCATCGGCCGCGAGACGGCCACCCCCATCGCAGCCTCGAGCCCCGTGCGGATCGCGGCCATCATCCCGGTCGCCGCCCAGGCGAAGACCAGCAGGCTGACCAGCCCGGCCGCGCTCGCAGGCGTTGCGATCGCGGTGACCGCGTCCTCGACGTCCTTCCGGCCGGCGACGGACACGGGCAGCGCGTCGACGATCGTGTCCACGACGTCGTGGCGGATCTCGTCGCTCTGGAGCACCAGCCCGAAGATCGCGACGAGCACGATGGCGAGCGGCGCGATCGAGAACAGCACCCGGTAGGAGATCGCGGCGGCGTGCTGCGGGCAGCGGTCCGAGAAGTAGCGTTGGAGCGCCTCCGGGACGACTCGCCCGAGCTTCCTGAAGAACACGCCGCTGAGCCTATGCCCCGGGTGTGACGTCCGTCACAGACGGTGTGTCACAGCCGCGTTCGGAGTGGGACGAGGCAGGCCCGGTCACCGTCGTGTGAGACGTGAACCCCGTTTCAGTCGAAAGGAGTAAGGCAATGTTCCGGCGCATTCGCTTCAGGCGATGGGTCGTCGCGGGGCTCGGCCTCGCCGCCCTCGTCCTCCCGACCACCGCGCTCGCGGGCACCAACGTTCTCGACGGCCGCTCGCCCGACACCAAGGACGCGTCGCTCGCCGCGATCCGGGCCAACGTCGATCCGATGGCGATCAAGTACCTGCTCCGCTACGGCTACACGCAGGCCCAGATCAACGCCATGCTCGCCGGCACCTACAAGGCCGTCGCGCCGACGCAGACAGCAACCAACGCCAAGGTCGACCCGGCGAAGATCAAGTACCTGCTCCGCTACGGCTACACGCGGAGCCAGATCAACGCCATGCTCGCCGGCACGCACGAGACCGCCGCACCGACGCAGACGCCGGTCAACGTGGATCCGATGGCGGTCAGGTATCTGCTCCGCTACGGCTACACCCCGACCCAGATCACGACCATGCTCACCGCCGCGTCGGGACGGGGCAGCGTCGATCCGATGGCGATCAGGTACCTGCTCCGCTACGGCTACACCCCGACGCAGATCACGACCATGCTCGCCACGCCGGCCCCCGACACAACTGGGCTGAAGATCGACAACGGAGCAATCGACAAACGAGCAAAGGTCAGCCAGCAGACCTACACCTATCTGCTCTGGAAGGGCTATACGCCGAGCCAGATCGCGGCGATGCTCGCCCGTGCATATCCGACGAGCGCGCCGAAGTCAGTCCCGGCCACGCCGGTCGACGGCCGCTCGCCAGACACGGTCGACTTCGGCGTACTGGCGCACAGCCCGATCGTCACCGTCACGCGCAACCCCGGCTTCCAGTGGGGCGACTTCGGCATCGGAGGCGCCGCTGCGATCGGGGCGATGCTCCTCCTCGGTCTCTCGGTTCGGTTCCTGACCAACCGACAGGACCGCGGAGGCCAGACGCCGGTCGCCGCCGCCTAGGCATTCCTCCGTTCGGCACCTGGCGGCCGGTTTACGAGGGGCTCCCGCACAACCGGGAGCCCCTCGACACGTGACGGCTCACACTCACCAGACGCCCGGCACGAGCCGCGACCGGTCCGCCGCATACGAGTCGTAGGCAGAGCCGAGTCCACGGCGGAGCTCCGACTCCTCGACGCGGATCCTGGGGATATGGCCGGCGAGGGCGATCGCCGTCCCGATCGCCGCGCCAACCCAACTGCCCCAGGCGAGGCCCGCACCGAAGACGATCAGGAGGTCGCCTGCGTACGCCGGATGCCGGACGAAGCGGTACGGCCCCGACGTGTGCACCGTCTGTCCAGGCTCGATCGTGACCTCGCGGCGGAAGTAGCGGCCGAGGCTCGAGACGGCCCACACGCGCAGTCCGATCCCGAGCCAGAGGACGGCGAGCCCGACCGCGTAAGTCGTCCAGACGTTCGCTCCCGCGCGCAGCGACGGGGCAGTCCGCGCGACGAGCGCGCCGACGAACAGGCCCGCCACGACGGCGACCACGAGCACGGTCTTCGTGCCCCGGTCGAGCGACGGCCCGGTCGACCGCGCGGCCTGCCCGCCGCGCAGGCGCGTGGCCGCGATCTCGGCCACGACGCCGACCGCGAAGCTTCCCCAGACCAGCCCGCGGGCGGTCGCATGCTGGTCGACCAGGAGCATCTCGTGACCATACGGCCTCGTTCCCTTCGAGGCAGACGCCGATAAGGTCGCGGGCGATGGCAGTGCTCGCGCTCACCGCGATCGCGGTCGTTGCGATCCTCTACCGAGTCGGAACGCGTCGGGCGAGCGGGTCCCGGGCGCTACGGGAGCGTGGGCGCCGGGCACAGGCCTTCTACGCCGGCCTGATCGCGCTCGCCCTTGCACTCGCCCCGCCGCTGGACGACCTCGCCGACAGGCTCTTCTGGGCTCACATGGCTCAGCACGCGCTTCTGCAGATGGTCGCGCCGCCGCTGATCGTGCTCGGCGCTCCGTGGCTCGCCGTCTGGCGCGGCCTGACGCTCGACGGCCGCAGGCGCGCGAGCCGCTGGCTCGTCCACTCGCGCAGCGCCGCACCGCTTCGCGTCGCGGCCCGCGTGCTCGGGGTCCCTGCACTCGCGTGGGTGCTGTTCCTGGGCGCGATCTGGGTCTCGCACGTACCGGCCATGTTCGACTTCGCGGCGCGGAACGCCGCCTTCCACGAGACCGAGCACCTTCTCTTCCTCGGGCTCGGTCTGCTCTTCTGGTCGCGAGTCTTCGACTCGCCGCCCTTCCGCGCGCGCCTGACCCGGTTCCGGCGACTCGGGTTCCTGCTCGCCGCCGTCGTGGCGGAGACTGCCCTCTCCGTCGCGATCCTGGCCGCGCACAGGCCCCTCTATGCGCCCTACATCCACCTGATCCCGAGACCCGAGCACCTGACGGCGCTCGCCGACCAGCAGCTCGGCGGAGCGATCATGTTCGAGCCGGCGTCGATCCCGCTCGTGCTCGCGGTCCTCTGGTCGCTGGGGAGGCTCGGCGCACCGACGACCCGCAGGGCGAGCGAGAATCCCGCCTGATGGACGCCGACGCCATCGAGATCCGCGTGCTCGGGTGCCTGATCGAGAAGCAGCGCACCACGCCCGACGTCTATCCGCTGTCGCTGAACGCACTGCGACTGGCCTGCAACCAGTCGACGAACCGCGATCCGGTCGTCGAGTACGACGAGCCCACGATCCGCGCAGCGCTCGAACGTCTCGACCGGAAGCGATGGGCTCGGCTCGCGAGTGGGCCCGGGAGCCGCGCCGCGAAGTACCGGCACCTCCTGGACGAGGCTCTCGGGCTCGGCGGCGAGGACATCTCGCTCCTCGCCGTGCTGATGCTCCGTGGCCCGCAGACTCCGGGCGAGCTCAAGCTCCGCACCGAGCGGCTACACCGCTTCGACTCACCCGAGGAGGTCGAACGCACCCTGGAGGCGCTCGCCGGTCGGGAGCTCGTGCTCAGGATCGGACGCCGGCCCGGGCAGAAGGAGGACCGGTGGACGCAGCTGCTGGGCGCGGACGCCGAGCCTGCTGCGCAGGCGTCGCCGCCGCGCGGCTCCCTGGAGGACAGGGTCGCCGCGCTCGAGCGCGAGGTCGCGGAGCTGCGCGCGCTGCTCGACCGGGACGGCTGAGCCGAGCCTGAGCGCGCAGCCGACCGCCCCGAAGGCGAGACCGGCGGCAGTCTCCAGCCCGTGGTACGCGATGCCGGCCGCGGCCGCGCTCCCCGGATCGACGCCCACGTGGACGAGCGCTAGAGCGACGGCGGCGCTCGCGACTCCGACGTTCCCAGGCGTGACCGGGAGCAGGCTCGACGCGCCGAGCGCCGCCAGGAGCACGACGGCGGCAGTCGCCGGGCTCTCGACCGAGAACGAGTGCAGGAGGTAGGCGGCCGCTCCGAAGCGCAGCGCGAGCACAAGGGCCAGCCAGCCGATTGAGCCCGGGGTGAGCGACGAGGCGCCGCGCGCGATCGCGCCGAGCCGCCTCCCGCCTCTGCGCCGGGCGAGACCGGCGGCGACGCCGACCGCGACGAGCCCGGCGAGCGGCCCGAGCAACAGCCTGCCCGGCACGAAGCCACCCGCGGCGGCGCCGAGGAGCAGCGCCGAGAACACCACGCCGCGGCCGGCGTTGATCCCGGCACAGACACCGCCGCAGAGCCAGCGCGCGCTCGTTCCGGTCGTCCTGGCGAACAGCTCGATGCGGAGCGCGTCGCCGACGCCGCCGGGAAGCACGCTGTTCGCGAGCGACCCGGCCCCGTAGGCGCCGACCGCCTGCCGGAGAGAAACGGCCTGTCCGCAGGCGCGGAGCGCCGCCCGCCACGCGAGCGCAGCCCCAGCCTGCGCCAGCAGCAGGGCGATCCCTCCACCTACGAGCGCCGCCGGATCGACGTCGACCAGGCGCGCGGTTCCAGTAGCGACCGACGCACGAACCGGCGGGAGGGCCAGGACGGAAACGAGGACGACGGTCGCTGCTGCAAGAGCGAGCCGGTCAGGCCGCCGCCCGAAGCCCATCGAAGCGAGAGAGGTGGACGAAGTAGGCCGGGCGCCTCGACCGGAGATACTCGACCACCGCCTCCTCCTCCTTGGCGCACGGCAACAACGTCTTCCACGTGTGCAGGTGCTCGAGCAGGTGGAAGTCGCCGGTGGCGACGGCGGGCAGACGCTCCTCGGCGACCCAGCCGAACAGCTCGTGGCGGTTGAAGAGCTCGAAGCGGTCGACGAGCCTCGCGGACTCGTCCGGCTCGGCGGCCCACCGGCAGGTCGAGCGCAATGACCCCTTCACCTGCTCGGGCGGGTACGGGTGCGCCCCGATCAGCGCGGCGCCGGCGCCACGCGCGGATTCGAGGGCGCCGTCGAGACCGGCCTCGAGGTCGACGAGCTGCCGCAACCCGACGGCGACCGCGTGCGCCGCGCGGCCAGGGTCATGGTCCTCGTAGGTCAGCTCGAGCCCGGGAATCACGAGCAGGTCGTAGAGCAGCCGGCCGCGCGCGGCCTCGGTCTCGATCGCCTCCATGTACCAGCAGTGCGAGTCCGGCGTGATCTCCACCGTCGGCCGCGGCATCCCGGCGGGCACGCGCACGAGGTGGTCGGTGATGCAGAGGACGTCGAACCCTTTCCGTCCGTACAGGTCGACGAGCTCGCGGACGGAATGGGCGCCGTCGCTCCACCTGGTATGCGCGTGGAGCTCGCAGAGCAGCGGATCGCGTCGGCGCCGTTTCATGCCCCTGACTCCCGACGAAAAATGCCTGCATCCCGGGGGAAGATGTGACAGGAATCCGGGGTCGAAGTGGTGACCGACGTCCGGGCGTAGCCCCGCGGTACGATGCCCTCGTGCTCATCTACCTGATCCCCGTCTTCATCCTGGCGGCCGTTGTCATCGTGCTCGGCCTGTTCGCCCTGCTGGGGCGGATCAAGGGCGGCAAGTACCTGCGGCCGATCATGCAGTTCCTGATGAAGGTGCCGATCCTCGGCAACGGACTCAAGAAGATGTCCGAGGCGGCGCTCGAGCGCTCCGATCCCGAGCTCGCGAGCGCGGTCAAGAAGCTCGAGCGGATGGGCGCCATCAACGACCCGCAGCGCGCGCAGCAGGCAATGTCCTCGCTCTCGGCCGCCGAGCGCAAGGCCGTGATGGACGCGACGATGCAGCACGAGCAGGCGCCGGTGCCGATGAACCGCCAGCAGCGGCGGAAACTCGAGCAGCAGCAGCGCAAGCGCAGTTGAGCGAGTCCGTCAACGAGAGGAACCGCCCCGTCGTCGACGAGTACCGCGCCCGCGGGGGACAGGTCGCCGGATTCGAGGGCCAGCCGTTGCTCCTGCTGCACACGACGGGCGCGAAGAGCAGCGTCCATTACGTCAACCCGGTCGCCTATCTCCCCGCCGGCGACGATTTCGCCGTCTTCGGCTCGAGGGGCGGCTCACCGGTCAATCCCGGCTGGTACCACAATCTGCTCGCCCACCCCGACACGGAGATCGAGGTGGGCGCCGAGACGATCCCCGTCCACGCCCGAGTCGCGGAGGGCGAGGAGCGCGAGCGAATCTGGGGAGAGCAGAAGCGCGTGAACGCCAACTTCGCTGCCTACGAGCAGAAGACGACGCGCCCGATTCCCGTCGTGATCCTCGAGCGCGTCGCCTCCTGAGCCCTACTCGAACGACGTCAGCGGCTCGCCGGTCTCCAGCAGCGTCTTCAGGCCGCTCAGCACCATCATCCAGCCCGCCCCGGCGACGCCTGCAGCGGTCTTCGGCGCGCCCTCGAGCTGGTCGTGCACCACGGTCAGGAGCGAGAAGCCGCCTTCCTGCGGCTCGATCTCCCAGGTGACGCGGCTCGGCTCCTCCGCGGCCATTTCCGGGTCGTAGAACGACAGCCAGGAGTGGACGAGGCGGCGGGGCGGCTCGTGCTCGAGCACCTCGACCTCGTTTGCGAGCTCCCCGTGATACCACGTCTTGCGCACCGCCTGGTCGGTCTCGACCGTCACCCCGTGGAAGTACTTGGACGTGAACTCCGGCTTCGTGATCGCGTCCCACACGGCCTCCGGAGTCGCCTTGACGTACATCTGGTAGACCTGGGTCGTCTGCACCTCGGTCATCGTGGTCATGCAGTTTCCTCCAGTCGCGTCTTGAGGTCGGCGAGCGCCGACACGCGGCGCTCGGTGTACTTGTCGATCCACCGGTCGTGGATCAGCCGAATCGGGACGGGATTGAGGAAATGCAGCTTCTCCCGGCCCTGTCGGCGTGTGACGACGAGACCTGCCTCTTCCAGCACGCGCAGGTGCTTCATCACCCCGAAGCGGGTCATCTCCAGCTCAGACTCGAGCTCGCCGAGCGAGCGGCCGTCGCGCTCGTAGAGCCTGTCGAGGAGGAAGCGCCGCGTCGGGTCTGCGAGCGCCTTGAAAACCCTGTCGTCGTCCACACTCCGATAATACGTGACCAAATGGTCACATGTCAAACTTTACAGAACCACCCCGCGCGACCCTTCGTAGGCCTCTACCGGAGGGCTTCGGTCCGATGTAAGGGGGTTCCATGTTTCGCACCGTCCGGAAACCGAGGCCGATCGTGGCAGGCCTGGCCGCGATCGCAATCACCGCTGGGGTGCTGGCCGCCGGCGCCGCGGCACAGGGAGGCGACGGCTACACCGTCCACAACCTCGTCTCCGACCAGACAGGGGTCGCAGACCACACCGACCCGAATCTCGTCAACGCGTGGGGCATCACGGCGAGTTCGACCTCGCCGTGGTGGGTGAGCGACAACGGCATGAACGTGTCGACGCTCTACGACGGCGCCGGCGTAGCCCAGTTCCCGCCCACGCCGCTCGTCGTGAGCGTCCCCGGAGGCCCGACGGGCACCGTCTTCAACGGAAGCACCGGCTTCGCGGTCAGCGACGGGACGCACTCGGGTCCCGCACGCTTCCTGTTCGCTACGGAGGCCGGGACGATCCGCGGCTGGAGCCCGGCCGTCCCGCCCCCGCCGCTGTCGACCCAGACCTTCGTCGGGCCGAACGACGCCGACCAGTCAGGGGCAGGCGCGGTCTTCAAGGGCCTGGCGATCGCGGGCGACAAGCTGTTCGCCGCGGACTTCCACAACGCGAAGGTCGACGTATTCGACTCGAGCTTCAACCTGATCCCGGGCGGCTTCGTCGATCCGAAGATCCCCGAGGGCTACGCCCCCTTCGGGATCCAGACGATCGGCGGCAACGTCTTCGTCTCGTACGCCAAGCAAGACGCCGCCGCGCACGACGAGGTCGACGGCCAGGGACGCGGCTTCGTCGACGAGTACTCGACGGCCGGCGCACTGATCACCCGCGTCGCCCAGCACGGCCTTCTGAACGCGCCGTGGGGCATGGCGATGGCGCCCCCGTCGGGATTCGGCGAGGCGAGCGGGGACCTGCTGGTCGGCAACTTCGGCGACGGCAGGATCAATGTCTTCGAGCCGAAGAACGGGAGTTTCAAGCCCGACGGCCAACTCGAGGGCGAGCACGGCAGGATCACGATCGACGGTCTCTGGGGCATCGGGTTCGGCAACGGCAGCGGGTCCGGTGAAAGCGACGACCTCTACTTCGCTGCAGGCCCGGACGGCGAGATGCACGGGCTGTTCGGCGTGGTCTCGGTCGCGCCAGACGACGACTGACCTCCCGGCGGGTTTGGGGGCGCTGGGCGGCGCCCCCAAACCGTTCTGACGGGAGCGTCCGTAGGATGGTCAAACGCTCTACGATCAAGGGGGATTTGTGAACGTCAAGCCACGTCTCGCGGGTGCCGCCGTCGTGTTGGGGGTGCTCGCAGTCACCGCGACCGCGCTCGCCTCGACTCCGGCCGCGAGTCAGGTCAAGACGAAGAAGACCAGCAGCCTCGGCGTGATCCTCGTCGACGGCAAGGGCAAGACGCTCTACCTGTTCGAGAAGGACAAGTCAGGGAAGAGCTCCTGCTACGGCGCCTGCGCGACCAACTGGCCGCCGTACCTGACGACGAAGAAGCCGACCGCGGGAACGGGCGCGAAGAAGGCGCTCCTCGGGACCACGAAGCGCAAGGACGGCAAGCTGCAGGTCACGTACAACCATCACCCGCTGTACTGGTTCAAGTACGACGCCAAGGCGGGCCAGACCAAGGGCGAGAACGTGAACGCGTTCGGCGCCGACTGGTACGTCGTCTCGGCGAAGGGCACGAAGGTGGAGCCCAAGGCCGGCACCGGCGGCGGC
>Ga0066903_100001269_pt1 | contig 18130 bp, 15 predicted proteins | sample PanSoiMetaGPlot1_FD_67491 | JGI IMG/M metagenome (GOLD analysis project Ga0066903, IMG submission 67491) | Tropical forest soil microbial communities from Panama analyzed to predict greenhouse gas emissions - Panama Soil - Plot 1 (version 2) | ecosystem: Environmental > Terrestrial > Soil >... | reverse complement strand
GGGCGGCGAGCAGCAGATGCTTGCGGTGGCGCGCGCGCTCGCCCGGCGCCCGAAGCTCCTCCTCCTCGACGAGCTCAGCCTGGGTCTTGCACCCATCATCGTCGAAAGGCTGCTACCCGTCGTCCGGCAGTTCGCGCAGGAGCGGGAGTGCGCCGTGCTCCTCGTCGAGCAGCACGTCCACCTGGCGCTCGAGGTGGCCGACCGTGGCTACGTCCTCTCGCACGGCGAGATCGTGCTCGAAAACGACGCTGAGCACCTCCGGGCGAACCGCCAGCTCCTGATTGCGAGCTACCTCGGCGAGGGTGTGCAGGCCGGCGCGGGGCCAGTCGCCTAGACCGTCGCGGTCGCGCGTCCCAGCGCAGGTCCGAGAGCGTCGACCAGTGCCTGCTCGGGATCGGCTTCGGCGGCGGAGGCGCGCCACGCGACGAATCCGTCCGGCCGTACGAGCGAGGCGCCCTCGTCGCCGACGCCGTAGAGCGCGGCGAGGCCGCCCGAAGGATCGGCGATCTCGGCGCCGATGCGGTGGACGGCCACTGTGACGCCGAGGGACGCGGCCGCCCGCTCGGCGGCGGCGCGCCACGCCTCGCCCTGCGGGCCGGCCACGACGGCGAAGTCGCGACCGAAGAGATCCAGCGTCGACTGCTTCTGACCCCGGATCTCGATCCACGCGTGCGGAGCGCGGAACCCGGGACGTCCGGACGGCTCCTTCGTGTCCTCCCACGTCGCCTCGTCGTCGTCGGCCACGATCGCAGACGACCGGTACCGGTAGCCGAGCTCGATCGGCACCTCGTGGACGACGGGCATCAGGTCGTCCTGGCCCAGGGACTGGTCGACGCGCAGCACGTACCGCGTATAGGCCTGCTCCGTCGTCAGCGCGCCGACCGGTTGGCGCTCCGCGTCGTACGTGTCGAGGAGAGCCTCGCCGGCACGTCCGTCGAGCACGTACGCGAGCTTCCATGCGAGGTCGTATCCGTCCTGGATGCCGCAGTTTCCCCCGAATCCGCCCGTCGGCGGCATCACGTGCGCGGAGTCGCCGGCCAGGAACACGTTGCCTTCGCGGAGCCGCTCGGCGTAGTCCGCGGTCGCGGCCCAACGCTGGACGCTCTCGATCTCGACCGGGATGCCGGGATCGCCCAGCGCGTCGTGCACATAGGCGACGCAGGTGTCGGGGCTCATGTCCTCGCCGACGCGGCGCGACCGCTCACCCTGCTCGTCGACGGTCGAGAAGACGGCCAGAAAGCCGCTCTGCAGGTCGATCGAGAAGCGGAAGAACCCCTGCAGGCGAGGGCTGAGGACGTAGACGACGCTCAGGTTGCGGTCGCCGATCAACCCGCTGACGTCGGCGCGGAAGTAGATGGTGATGCAGTCGGAGAAGCTCCCGCGGCCGAGTTGGCGGACGCCGAGCTGCTCGCGGACCGGGCTGTGCGCGCCGTCGGCGGCGACGACGTAGCGGGCGCGGACCCTGCGCTCGGAGCCGTCCCCGCGCGAGCTGACGACGACGGTGACGCCGTCGTCGTCCTGCGCCTCGATCCTCGCCTCCGTCCCGTGGTGGACTTCGGCGCCCAGCTCCGTCGCAGTGCGCGCCAGCGGCGGCTCGAGCCCGATCTGCGTGACGAAGATGCGCTTCGACGGGCTGATCTCCTCGACGCCCTCGTTGACGAAGCGGAAGAACCACTCGAGCTCCTTGCCGCCCAGGCTCTCGACCGCCATGATCGCGCCGTTCTGCACGAACTCCGTCTCGGCGATCCGCTCGACCTCGGGTTCCAGCCCCACCGCCCGGTAGTTCTCCATCGTCCGCTGCGTGACCATGGCGGCGCGCGGATGGATGGCGGTGCCGGCATGCCGCTCGAGCACGAGCGACGGCACCCCGTGGTGGCCGAGGAACACTGCCGTCGAAAGCCCGACGAGGCTCCCGCCGACGATCAGAACCGGAACCTGCTGGTCCGCCATTCTCTGAGGGCATAGGCTATTCATCGTGAGCCAACGGAGTCTGGAGGATCTGCTCTCGAGCGCCGGCAGCCCCGTCGAGTTGCTGCGCAACTCGCCGGCGGGGCCGAACGTCTATCCCGGGGTGCCGCCGGAGTACACGAACTGGCGGGATGAGCAGGTCGCGTGGCAGCAGACCTGCGTGCTGTTCAACCAGTCGTTCCACATGGCCGACCTCGCGGTCGAGGGCCCGGACGCGCTGACGCTGCTCTCACGGCTCGGGGTAAACGCGTTCGACGGGTTCGGCGTCGACATGGCCAAGCAGCTGGTCCCATGCACTCCGGACGGCTACGTGATCGGCGACGTGATCCTCTTCGCCCTGGATGCAGAGCGGTTCAACCTCGTCGGCCGCGCGCCTGTGCTGAACTGGGTCACGTACCACGCGGAGACCGGCGGCTACGACGTGCGCGTCGAGCTCGACCAGCGCACCGCGCTGCGCGCGGACGGCCGTCGCAAGTCCTACCGGTTCCAGGTGCAGGGGCCGTACGCCATGCAGGTCATCGAGCGCGCCCTCGGTCAGTCGCCGCCCGAGCTCAAGTTCTTCCGCATGACGAAGGTCCCGATCGCCGGAAAGACCGTGCGTGCCCTCCGGCACGGCATGGCCGGTCAGCCGGGCTGGGAGCTGTTCGGGCCGTGGGACGACTACGAGGCCGTGCACGAAGCGCTCGCTCGCGCGGGCGAGGAGTTCGGGATGAAGCTGGTCGGCGCGCGGGCCTATTCGTCGAATGCGCTGGAATCGGGGTGGATCCCCTCGCCGCTGCCCGCGGTGTACTCTGGCGAGGCGTTGCGGCCGTATCGTGAATGGCTGCCTTCGAGAGGCTACGAGGGTTCGGCCTCGATTGGCGGCAGCTTCGTCTCCGACGACGTCGAGGACTACTACTTCACGCCCTGGGATCTCGGCTACGGGCACCTGGTCAAGTTCGACCACGATTTCGTCGGGCGCGAGGCGCTCGAGGAGAAGGCCGGGGAGGAGCACCGACGCAAGGTGACGCTGGCGCTCGACGACGACGACGTCACCCGCGTGATCGGAACGATGTTCGGACGGACCGACAGGGCGAAGTTCGTCGACTGGCCGTCGGCCGTGTACTCGATGCACCCCTTCGACCGCGTGACCGTGGACGACGAGACCGTTGGCTTGTCCACGTGGGTCGGCTACAGCGCGAACGAGGGGAAGATGCTCACCCTCGCGGTCGTCGACGCCGAGCACGCCGAGCCAGGCACCGAGGTGACCTTCGTCTGGGGTGAGGAGGACGGCGGTTCCGCGAAGCCCACGGTCGAGCGGCACGTCCAGACCGAGATCCGGGCCGTGGTCAGTCCGGTGCCGTACGTCGAGGCGGTGCGGACTTCCTACGCGCCGGGCGGCTGGCGCGCCGCGAGCGCCTGAGTCAGGAGGCTCGATGAGCTACCGGGTGACGACGATCGACCGGCTGCAGGACATCGCGTACCGCCAGGACACGCATATGCGGCCCGTGCGCCACCACCTGGGCATCACCGCATTCGGGACGAACGCGTGGACGGCGGCAGACGTGGGCGACCGGCTGATGCCCGAGCACGAGGAGGACGAGGGCAGCGAGGAGCTCTACGTCGTCCTCCGCGGCCGCGCGCGGTTCGAGATCGAAGGCGACACCGTGGACGCGCCGCAGGGCACGCTCCTGTTCGTGCGGCCGATGACCAATCGCACGGCCTTTGCGGAGGAGGCGGGGACGACGGTGGTTGCGATCGGCAGCACGGTCGGTCAGCCGTACTACGCGAGCGGCTGGGAAGCCTGGGCGGAGTTCTCTCCCCTGTACGAGGCCGGAGACTACGACGCGGCGATCGACCAGGCTCGTGAGACGGTCGAGGCGGGCGGATTCTCCACGCCGCTCTACAACCTCGCTTGCTGCGAGGCACTTGCCGGCCGCACCGAGGATGCGATCGCTCACCTTCGGGCCGCCGTGGGCCAGCAGCCGAGCCTCCGCGAGCTTGCGAAGGAGGACGTCGACTTCGACTCGCTTCGGGACGAGCCGGCCTTTCGCGAGCTCGTCGATTAGCGCTCGAATGGACTAGAGCTGCGCCGCGCTCGTCTCGTACGCGCGGTCGAAGATCTGCTCGATCGGCAGCGCGCGCAGCTCCGCCGAGAGAACCTCGACGCCCCACGGCCCGTCGTAGCCGGTGTCGCGGGCGGCGGCAACGTACTCGCGGATCGGAAACTCGCCTTCCCCGGGAAGCGCGCGGTGGTTGATGGTCTCGTCGACGGGGTCGGGCATGTTGGCGTACTGGCCGTCGCTGAGCTCGAACCAGCCCAGTAGCCCCTCGGGGATGCGGCGCAGGTCATCCGGTGAGATGCCGAGCTTGGCCATGTGCCATGTGTCGATCGCGACCGCGGCGTTGAGCGAGTCGGCCGCCTCGACGATCGCGAGTGCCGTGTCCAGGTCCTGGACGTTCACGTCAGGAGGCATGAACTCGTAGACCATCCGGGCGGCGTGCCGTTCCGCAGCCTCGGCGCAGAGCTCCGCGTAGCGCTCCGTCAGCAGAGGCAGCTCGCATGGTCGGCTGAAGATGTTGGCGACCTTGATGTGGTGAGCGTCGAGCGCTGCCGCCGCCTCGAACAGGAGCTCCTTCCGGACGTCGGCAACGCGCCGTGGCTCGTCCGCCGGGTCGAGCATCCAGTCGAGCAGGCACTCGAGCTCGAGATATTCGAGGCCGTTGCCGTCGAGCATTCGCTTCACCTCGGCAAGCGTGCGCGTCTCGAGGATGTGCTCGAGATCGGCGTGCCAGAGGCCGATTCCCTTGAATCCGGCCCGTCGCGCCTGCTCGCAGCGTTCGGCGAGGTCGAACTGGCTCCACTCGCGTCCGCCGTGGATCTCCACCGGCCCCGACGTCGTCCAGTACAGCGCGACGAGGGCGTTGCCACTGTTCATCGACACCGAACAAGTCTAAGCTCCCGGCTGGTGGCCGACTATGTGATCGTCGGAGGCGGGTCCGCGGGGTGCGTGCTCGCGGGACGGTTGAGCGAGGACTCGCACGTCAACGTGGTCGTGCTCGAGGCAGGCGCGCCGGACGTCGCACCCGAGATCCGCATCCCGTTCGCATTTCCGGCGTTGTTCAAGTCGAGCCACGACTGGGACCTCCTCGGCGAGAAGGAGCCCGGCCTCGGCGGCCGACGGCTGTATCTGCCGCGCGGAAAGATGGTCGGGGGCTGCGGCTCGATCAACGCGATGATCTACCTCCGAGGACACCGCCTCGACTTCGACGACTGGGCCGCGAACGGGGCCATCGGGTGGTCGTACGACGAGGTGCTGCCGTACTTCAAGCGCTCGGAGGACAACGAGCGTGGGGAGGACGAGTTCCATGGCGTCGGCGGCCCGCTGTCGGTGTCCGAGAGCCGCTCGATGCAGCCGCTCGTCGACGCAATGCTCGACGCGGCCGTCGAAGCTGGTTACGAGCGGATCCCGGACCTGAACGTCGACCGCCCCGAGGGTGTGGCGCGCTTCCAGCTCACACAGCGGAACGGCAAGCGCTGCTCGACGGCGGACGCATTTCTCCACCCCGCTGCCGACCGCCCCAACCTCGAGCTCCGGACGGGCGTTCTCGCGCAGCGGATCGTCTTCGACGGCAACCGGGCCGTCGGTGTCGAGGTCGTCCAGAACGGAAAGGCCGAGACGGTCCGCGCCGAGCGCGAGGTGATCGTGGCCGCGGGCGCCTACCAGTCGCCTGTGCTGCTGATGCTCTCCGGGATCGGACCCGAGGAGGACCTGGCGCTGTTCGGCATGCCTGTACGCGAGAACCTGCCGGTCGGGCGGAACCTGCAGGACCACTGCATGGTCAACGTCAACTTCGTGACCGACCAGCCCTCGCTGTTCGGGATCCTGACGCCGGAGAACTTCGAGCTGCTCGAGAAGGAGGGCCGCGGTCCGCTCAGCTCCAACATCCCGGAGGCCGGAGGCTTCTTCCGCACGCGGGACGATCTGCCCGCGCCGGACATCGAGTTCCACTTCGCGCCGTCGATCTTCTACGACGAGGGTCTGAACGCCCCGACGGATCCCGGGATGGCCTTCGGGCCGGTGCTGATCAAGCCGAACGCCCGCGGCTGGGTCAAGCTGCGCACGCCGATGGCGGACTCGAAGCCGCTCGTCCTCTGCAACTTCCTGACCGACGAGGAGGATCGGCGGACGCTCATCGCCGGCGTCCGGATCGCCCTCGAGATCGCCTCGCAGCCCGCGCTGAAGGCCATCGCCACGGCGGCGTACAGCGTCCCAGAGTCGGACTCTGACCAGGACATCGTCGCCTGGATCGAGCGCAACGCACAGCCTGTCTACCACCCCACGTCGACCTGCGCGATCGGCTCGGTCGTCGACCCCGAGCTGCGCGTCTACGGGACCGAGGGCCTGAGGGTGGTCGACGCCTCGGTGATGCCGACGATCACGCGCGCGAACACGCACGCCGCGACCGTGATGATCGCCGAGAAGGCCTCGGACCTGATTCTCGGCCGCGCGCCGCTGGCCGGGGAAGCCACCGCGGCGGGCACCTAGACCGGCTCGGGTTGCGCGCGTGTGCGCGCGTAGTCCGCAAAAGGCTGGATCGAGTCCGGGTCGACGAGCGCGTCGCGGCTCGCGACCTCGGACACGGCCGCACCCGTCAGGATCCGCTTGACCGGCAGCTCCAGCTTCTTGCCGGTGAGCGTACGCGGAATCGAGGGCACGGCGGCGATCGAGTCGGGCGCGTGCCGCGGCGAGAGCGACGTGCGGAGTGCGTTCGCGATCCGTGCTCGCAGCTCGTCGTCGAGCGCCAGCCCGGGGCGGAGGACGACGAACAGGAGGAGTTCGTCGGAGTCTTCGAGGTGCACGACGAGGCTGTCCACGACCTCGTCTATCTCCTCGACGACCGAGTAGAGCTCGCTCGTTCCCATGCGGACGCCGCCCCGGTTGAGCGTCGCGTCCGAGCGGCCGGTGATCACGCAGCTGCCTCGCTCGGTGAAGACGATCCAGTCGCCGTGGCGCCAGACCCCGGGATAGTGGTCGAAGTACGCGGCCCGGTAACGCGCGCCGTCCGGGTCGTTCCAGAAGCCGACCGGCATCGAGGGCATCGGCTGCCGGATCACGAGCTCGCCCAGCTCGCCGACGACCTCGTTGCCGTCGGCGTCGAACGCTGTTGCGTCGACGCCGAGGCAGCGCCCCGCGATCTCGCCGGCGTAGACCGGGACCAACGGGTTCCCCTGCACGATGCCTGTGCAGACGTCGGTGCCGCCGCTGCCGTTCTGCAGGAACACCTCGGCGCCGAGCTGGTCGTACAGCCACTCGAAGGCCTCGAGAGGGAGCGGCGAGCCCGCAACGCCGAGAGTGCGGACCGACGACAGGTCGAAGGCCCGCCCCGGCTCGAGCCCCTCCTTCCGGCAGGCGACCACGAACGCTGGGCTGAGCCCGAGCATCGTCGGCTGCGTCTCCTCGGCCAGCCTCCACTGGAAGGAGACGTCGGGATACCCGGGATTGCCGTCGATCATCACGATCGAGGCGCGCAGGAGCAGCGTGGACACGAGCGCGTTCCACATCATCCAGGCGGTCGTCGTGAACCACTGCAGACGATCGCCTGCTCCGAGGTCGAAGCTGAGGCCGCCGTTCTTCAGGTGTTCGAGGAGGATGCCGCCGTGACCGTGGACGATCGGCTTCGGCAGGCCGGTCGTTCCCGAGGAGAAGAGGACGTACAGCGGGTGGGCGAACGGCAGCGGGTCGAACTCGAGCGGCCCCGGCTCGGCCAGGAGTGAGTCCCAGGACACCGTGTCCGGAAGCACGTCGTCGGCACCACCGACGTAGGGGACGTGGACGACGGTCTCGAGACTCGGCAGTTGCTCGCGCACCGCGGCCACCTGCTCGCGCCGGTCGACGTGCTTCTCGCCCCACCGGTAGCCGGCGATGGCGAGCAGAATATTCGGGTCGAGCTGGCCGAGCCGGTCGAGCACGCTGCGGACGCCGAACTCGGGCGGACAGGTCGCCCAGACGGCGCCGATGCTCGCGGCGGCGACGAAGGCGACGAGGGTCTCCGGGATGTTCGGGAGGTAGGCGACGACACGGTCTCCCGGGCCGACGCCGAGCCGTAGAAGACCCGCGCGCGCACGGGCGACCTGCTCACGGAGGTCGCCGAAAGTCAGGTCGAGCGGCCCCCGGGACTGCGACCGGGCGACGACGGCGACCGTGTCGGCGTCCTCGTCCCGGCCGAGCATGTGCTCGGCGAAGTTCAGCCTGGCGCCGGGGAACCACTCGGCGCCTGGCATCTCCCGCGAGCCGAGCACGCGCTCGTACGGCGCGTGGGCACGGATGCTGAAGTAGTCCCAGATCGACGACCAGAAGCCTTCGAGGTCTGTGACCGACCAGTGAAACAGCTCCTCGTACGTGCCGAACCCGAGCCTACGCTCCGCCTCGAGCCAGGCGAGGTACAGGCCAAGCGCGGACTGCCGCCGTGTGGCGTCGGACGGCGCCCAGAGAATCTGTCCGGCCTCGACCATCGTGCGTCGCTCAGTCCGTGCGAAGCGCCCTCGGCCAGATCCCCTGCTTGCCGGGCATGAGGATTCCGTTCGGGTCGAGCGTGTCCTTGATCGACTCCGCCAGGCGGCGCTGTGCGTGGTCGCCGAAGGCGTACTGGTCGGCGCACAGGTCCATGAAGTCGAGGTGGGCGCGGTACTCGCCGTATCCGAGCTTCGCAGCCTCGGCCACGAGCTCCTTGCAGGCGTCGAATGCGATGCGGGTCATGGCCTCGTCCTCGGTGTCGAAGACCACGAGGATGACGTTGATGTAGCTGCGCGGTGTGACGGGGATGAGCGCCGCGCTGTAGTCGAGGCCGCGTGCGGCGAGGGTGCCGCGCAGGAGATCGCGGAGGCGGACCGCGTCCTCGCCCGTGAGCGGCGCCGCGGGAGAGAACCCGATGTGCCCGCCGCGCTCTCCGCCGTACCACTTCGCCATCTGGGCGATCTCGAGGTTCGGGACTCCGGCCTGGACGCGCTCCGCCGGGTTCTCGATGGCGTCGACCTCGTCACCGCGGTACTTCGTGCCGACGACGGAGGCGTCGGGGATCTGCTCGAACGCCCGCTTCACCTTGGCGAATTTGTGGTCGACGATCGCCTCGTCGCCGTGGATCGCGAAGCGCATCGTCCAGCGGCCGACGTCCATCTCGGCACAGATGCGTTCGATCACCTCGTCGGGAAGGGCACCCTCGCCGTCGTACCAGTGTGAGCGGTCGGTGAAGACCGAGGCCATTGCCGTCGGCGAGAGGATCTGCGGGTAGCCGGTGATCGAGCCGTCGAGGAGCAGGGTGCGCAGCACGTCGACGAACTGCGGCAGGTCGTCGTCGCGGCGGCAGTAGGCCCACCCGCCGAGGAAGCTCTCCGGCTGCGGCATCAGCCACACGCCCGCCTTCGTCACGATCCCGAAGTTCGACTGGAAGAAGAGGCCTTCGAAGGACGGCCCGTAGCTCCGCCTGTAGACGTGCCAGGCGCGACCGTTTTCGAGCGCGCCCGGGCCTGTCCGCACGAGCTCGCCGTTCGGGAGCACGACCTCGAGGCCGCAGAGCGTCGCGGCGTGCTCGCCGTACGGCGTGTATCCGACGCCGTACTCGAGCGAGTTGCCGATCACGCTGCCCCAACCGAGATCCGGCACCGAGATCCACAGCGGATGCCCCGACGTGCGTACCGCCTCGTACAGGTCGAAGAAGCTCACGCCGGGCTCGACGACGGCGTATGCGGACTTCGGGTCGACGTCGAGCACACGGTTCATCCGCCGGAGGTTCACGACGACCGAGCCGCGCACGCGCGGGGAGGAACCGCCGTAGCCGTTGTTCCGGCCCTGGGACGTGACCCACAGGGGAACGCCGCGCTCGTTGGCGATCCTGACCACAGCCTGGATCTCCTCGACCGACTGCGGTTGCACGACGGCTGCGGCCTCGTAGTCGTCCCAGCCTCGGAACCAGTACGGGTCACGGAACTCCTGGAGCTCGGCGTCGTCGGTGAGCACGGCGTCACCGCCGAGCGCGGCGCGGAAGTCGTCGAGCGCGACCACGAGCACGTCCGCGGACAGTTCGGGAGGGAGCACGCTTGTCATCGTCGACCACCTTTCGTCGCGGCCATTTGCGCCGATCCTAGTGACGGTCCGACACGGGTGGCGCGGCCGAGCCGGACTGCACCATCGTTCCGCCGTCGACGAGGTACGCGGCGCCCGTCATGAAGCTCGAGGCAGGGGAGGCGAGCAGGAGCACGAGTCCCTTGAGCTCCTCCGGGTTGCCCATGCGCCCGAGGGGGACCGTCCGCGCCCACATGTGCTCGAGCTCGGGAGTCGGGTTCTCGGTCACGCCGCCGCCGATTCTCGTGCCCTTGAACGGCCCCGGGCAGATCGCGTTGACGTGGACGCCGTGTGGGGCGAGTTCCAGGGCGGCCTGGCGGACGACGTTCACGATCGCGGCCTTGGCGGCGACGTAGCCGTAGCAGACCTCCGGTTCGGCACGCAGCCCGGCGTTCGACGACGTGACCACGATCCGCCCTGATCCCTGGCGCTTCATCGCCGCCGCTGCGTATTTCATCGTGAAGAGGACGCCGTCGAGGTTCACCCGCAGGACACGGTTCCAGTCGCTGCTCTCGACGGTCTCGAGACGTTGGCCGCCCTCGACTGCGAACCCCGGGACCGACGCGATGCCCGCGTTCGCGAACACGACGTCGATCCCGCCCTCGGCGTCGACCGCGTCCTCGACCATCGCCCGAACTCGCTCCTCGTCCGACACGTCGACCACGAACGACCGTGCCGCCCCGCCGCGGGTCACCAGCGCCTGCGTCGACGCCTCCAGCCGGTCGGCGTCGAGGTCTGCAAGCGTGACACGCGCGCCGCAGTCGGCGAGCACCTCCGCCATGGCGAATCCGAGGCCGCTAGCGGCGCCCGTGACGAGCGCTCGCGTGCCGGCAACGTCGAACAACCGCTCCTGGACGCTCGAGCTCATGGCACCAAAACCGCGCGCCCGGTGACCTCACCGTGGCGGAGGTTGTCGAGGACGTCGTTGACGCTCTCCAACGGATGAGTCTCCGTCACGAGTCTGATGTCGCCCCGTCCGTGCAGCTGCAGCAGCTCCCACAGGTCGATCCAGGTGCCGACGAGGTTGCCCACGATCTCGGTCTCGCCGACGACGAGCTCGACCGACGGCACTGTGACGACGCCGCCGTAGCCGACCGTCGAGTAGAGCCCGCCCCGGGCCAGCATCCCAAGGCACATGGCATGCGTGGCGTCCGTGGCCACGAAGTCGAGCACGACGTCCGCGCCGGCGCCGTTCGTCGCCTCGCGCACGTCCGCGGCGTCGGCCAGCACCTCGTCGGCGCCGAGCTTCCGCGCCAGGGTGCGCCGACGCTCGTCCGTGTCCACCGCCACGACGGCGCCGCCGCCGAGCACCCGCAGGAGCTGCAACGCTATGTGCCCGACCCCGCCGACGCCGATGACGACCGCCGTCGATCCTGGAACGAGTCGGGGGAGCAGCTTCTTCACGGCGTGGTAGGCCGTGATGCCGGCGTCGGCGTGCGGCGCGACGGACGCAGGCTCGACGCCCGGCGGCAGCGGCACGAGCGAGCGCTCGTCGACGAGCACGTACTCGGCGAAGCCGCCGTCCCGGCTCAGGCCCGTGAACTGGTGCCGGTCGCAGAACATCTCCTGACCACGACGGCAGGCAACGCAGATCCCGCAGCTGTACGGCGGGTAGAGCAGGACGGCGTCGCCGACGCTCGCGGCCGTCACGTCCTGGCCCACAGCGTGGACCCAGCCCGCATTCTCGTGGCCGAGCACGAGCGGGAGTCGCACGCCCGCAGCTTCCATTTGCCCGTCCTGGGCGTGGAGGTCGGTCGCGCAGACTCCCGCGCCGCCGACGCGCACGACGACGTCCCGCGCTCCGGCGAGCTCGGGCTCGGGCCGGTCGATCAGCTCGAGGGGCCGGTGATATTCGGTGAGCTGCGCCGCCCTCACGCCGGAGCCACTCCGTCCAGGTGGTCGGCGAGTCTCGTCGCCAGCGCCATGATCGTCAGCGAGGGATTGACGGAGAGCGTGCGCGGTATCAGCGACGCGTCGCCGACGAACAGCCGCTTCACGTCGTGCGACTCGCCGTTGCGGTCGACGGCCGAGCGGGCGGGGTCGTCTCCCATGCGGCATGAGCCCTGCACGTGCGTCGATGCAAGCCCGCTCCAGCAGACCTGTGTCGCTCCGGCTGCCTCGAGGACCCGGCGGCTGAAGTCGAACGAGGCGTCGATCCGCTCCTGTTCTTCGGGCCGGAACTCCACTTCGAAGCGCTCGCCGCCGTTCTCGTCGACGACGACCGCGGAGGTGTTGTCGTCGTTCGCCATCGCCAGTACGCCCACCCAGTGACGGAACCTGCGGACGGCGTCGACGAGCCGCTGCCCCCAGAGCGGACCGTCTTCGTCGCAGAGTGTCGTCGCGAACGAGATCGGGTCCTGGATCGTCGTCGCCTCGATCACGTAGCCGCCGTCCTCGTCGTGCTGGTGCTTCATGCAGTGCGCCGTGATCGGGTAGACCATGTGCGCATCCTGGGGCTCGTCGAAGAGCCCGTAGACCAGCCGGACGGGATGAACTCCGAGGTGCTTGCCGACCGCGTCCGAATCGAGGCCCGAGCGCCGGAGCAGCTGCGGCGTGTTCAGGGCTCCTGCGGCGACCACGACGGCGCGCGCGCGGACGGCATGACGCTCGCCGGCGTCGTCGACGTATTCAACGCCCGTTGCCTCGTCGCCTTCGATCAGCACGCGCTCGACCGTCGACCCGGCGCGCAGCTCGAGCAGCCCGCGGGCGAGCGCCTCGGCGATGTACGTGTTCATCGTCGACTTGCCGGCGTTCGTCGCGCACCCCTGCATGCAGGAGCCGCAGCGGCTGCAGGTCGCGTCGGTGTAGGACATGACCGGCTCCAGCTCGGCATCGAGGGCGCGGAAACCCCGGTTGACCGTGTGGACGCTCTTCGTCCAGTCGGTGCGCTCGCGGACGCCGAGCTCCTGCTCGACGCGGTCGTAGTAAGGGCCGAGATCCGCGGCGGCGAACGGCTCGCCGCGCTCGTTCGTCAGGCCGGTCGCCTCGTGCCACTTCGCGACGTCCCGTTCGTGCGCGCGCAGCGCCACCTTCGTGTTGATCGTCGTCGTGCCCCCGACGCAGCGGCCCGCAAGGAAGGCGACCGCGTCGCCGTCCGGGAGATGCGCGAAGCGGATCGGCCAGAAGAGATCGTGCGTCGCCTTCGCCTCCCAGCGGGTGAAGTCGGCTGCCGTGAGGTGCGGCCCGGCTTCCAGGAGCAGCACATCACGGCCGCGCTGAGCCAGCTCGCCCGCGACGACACCGCCGCCGGCGCCCGACCCAACCACGACGACGTCGAAGTCGGCTTTCACGCGACCCCCAGGTAGGACCAGTCCTTGGCGAGCCGCGTCGCCAGGGGCGTGTTGAAGTCGATGTCGGCCCACGCGCCGGGCCCCTCGCGGCCGGGCGCGACGAAGTCGCTGTAGTACGCCTCGATCGCGAGTGCCCGGACGAACCCGAACTCGTGCGTGCCCTCCTGGTCGGCCGGGGCCGCCGGATCGAGCGCGTCGATTGCCGCCAGGGCGTGCTCGCGCACCGGGGGCGGCATCGCGGCCAGCGCGGCGTCGATGTACACGACCGGGCCGATCCGAGCCGAGCCGGGGACGATCGCTTCGCAGAGCGCCTCGAGTCTCTCCGCGCGGGCGGCGTCGAGCGTGCGCAGCGTCATACGCGGATCACGGCTTTCATCACCTCGGCGGGATGCTCCATCGCATAGACCATCGCCTCGGGCGCCTGCTCGAGCCCGAACTCGTGCGTGACGAGCCCTCGGAGCGCAGCCTCGCTGCGTGCGACGAGCGCCACCGCTTCCGCGAACCCGACTGCGTCGCAACAGCTCACGCCCAGCAGGTCGAGCTCCTTGAACGCGAGGTCGCCGATGCGGAGCGGCGCGTCCGTGTGCGACAGGCCGACGATGACGACGCGCCCTGCGTTGGCGACGAGTTCGACCGCCGGCCGTGCCAACTCGGGGACGCCGGTCGCCTCGAAGACGGCCTCCGGGCCGTCGCCGCCCGCCCATTCGCGCGCTGCGGCCACCGCGTGCTCGGCGCTCTCAACCTGCAGGGTGTCCGCGCCCGAGGCGGCCGCGAACGCAAGCCGGCGTTCGACACGGTCGAGGAGCAGCACCGACGCACCCCGGTCGGCGGCGGCGACCGCGATCGACTGGCCGATGGGCCCGGCGCCGAAGACGACGACCTTCTCGCCCGCGGCGATCCGCCCGCGCTTCACCGCCTGGATGGCGATCGAGACGGGCTCGATCAGCGCCGCGAGCGCGGAGTCGTCCGAGTCGACCGGGAACACCTGGGCGGCGGGGAGGAGGAGGTGCTCCTGCAGCGCGCCATCCCGGTGGACGCCGACGAGGTTGATGTTCGCGCAGACGTTGTGCCGGCCGATCCGGCACGGGTAGCAGCTCCCGCAGGCGACCAGCGGCCAGATCGCGACCCGTCCGCCGACGGCCAGCCCGGGTGGACAGTGGGGCCCCAGCTCCTCGATCACGCCAGCCGCCTCGTGGCCCTGGATGCGGGGAAAGAGCTGCATCTCCAGGCCGATGTCGCCGAGGAAGTAGTGGAAGTCCGAGCCGCAGAGGCCGACCGCCTCCGGCCGCACCAGGACGTCGCCCGGCCCGGGTGAGCCCGGGTCGGGGACCTCGACGACCCGGATGCTGGCCTTCGCGTCGGTGATCGCTGCCCGCACTCAGGCGTCTCCGCTCGGTTCGTCGGCGGGGTGCTCACCCGCGATCTGCTCGCCGGCCAGGTAGGCGGAACGGAGGAGCTCCGGACGCTCCTTGAGCTCGGCCGCCGTCCCCGTGTAGCGGATCTGGCCCCCTTCCAGCACGTAGGCGCCCTTCGCGACGCCGAGCGCGACGTGGACGAACTGCTCGATCAGCAGGACGCCGGCGCCCTCGGCGGCGACGGACTCGAGCGTCGGCACGAGCCGTTTGACCACGACCGGCGCGAGGCCGAGCGAGAGCTCGTCGACGAGCAGGATGCGCGGCTTCGACACGAGCGCCTGCGCGAGGACGAGCATCTGCTGCTCACCGCCCGAGAGCAGACGCGCAGGAGACGTCCAGCGCTTCTCCAGCTCGGGGAAGAGTTCGAGCGCGTAGGCGATGCCATCGCGGCGCTGCTGCTTCGTCAACGAGTACGTCGCGACGCGCAGGTTGTCCTCGATCGAGAGCGAGGGCAGGAGGCGCCGGCCCTCGGGGACGACCGCGACTCCGGCGGCCCGAATCCGGTCGGGCGAGCGCCGGGTCAGGTCTGCGCTCCCGAGCAGCACCCGCCCGCTGCTCGGGCGCAGCACGCCGCCGACCGCGAGCACGAGCGTCGATTTGCCCGCCCCGTTTGCGCCGAGCAGCGTCGTCACCTCCCCGGGGGGGATGCGAAGCGAGACGTCCCGGACCACCGTTCTGCCCGCGCGGGCGACGGACAGCGTCTCGAGGATGAGCTCGGGGCCGGCGGCGCCGTTCGGGGAGCTCACACCGTCTCCTCTGTACCGAGGTAGGCGCGAATCACGTGCTCGTTCTGAAGAACCTCCGCGGTCGGCCCGGTCGCGATCAGCTTGCCGAAGTCGAGCACCGCGGTCGTCTCGCAACATGCGGAGACGAGGCTCATGTCGTGGTCGACGAGGATCACGAGCGCGCCGTAATGGTCGGGGATCGCCTTGATCAGCTGGCCCAGGCGCTCGGTCTGCTCTGTCGGGAGGCCTGCCGCCGGTTCGTCGAGGAGCACGACGCGCGGCTTGCCGACCACGGCCCGCGCCAGCTCCACGGCTCGCCGTGCCCCCGCTCCGAGCGTGCCGACCTTGTGCGTCGCCAGGTCTTCGATCCCCACGAAGGTGAGCGCCTCCATCACGTCGTCCCTCCGCGAAGCGCGCCCGGCCCCGGAGTGCTCCTGGATCATGGCCACGTTCTCGAACACCGACAGCCTCGCGATCGCCTGCTCCTGCTGGAAGGTCCGGCGCAGACCCCAGCGCGCTCGCTTGAAGTCGGCCATGGAGAGCAGGTTCTCGTCGAACGCGCGGACGGTGCCCGTCCTGGGTCTGACGAAGCCGCTGAGGACGTTGAAGAACGTCGTCTTCCCCGCGCCGTTGGGTCCGACCAGGCCGCAGGCGCCGCCGGGGAACGTGACGGTCATGCCGTCCAGCGGCGTGACTCCGCCGAAGCGGACGGTCAGCCCGTCGACCTCGATCACGCGGCGGGGCTCCGCCGACCGACACGCGCCGCCGTGCGAGCGATCAAACGGCCGAGGTTCCGCATGTCTCTCGGGAACTGCGTCACGATCCCCTCCGGCGCGGTCACCAGCACCTGCAGGATGCCGATTCCGAAGAGGACGAGCAGGAAGTCGGGGTGCTTCTGGAAGAAAGCGAACCAGTCGTTCAGCAAGGCGGGCAGAAGCTGCTGGAGCAGCCCGGCGACCACGGCTCCCCAGAGGCTGTAGATCCCACCCATCAGCACCACCGCCAGCAGCGTGACCGAGTCGATCGTCTTCACCGAGGAGAACTGGAAGCTGCTGAGCTGGCCCACGTCGCCCGCGTAGAGGCCTCCCGCCACACCGGCCATGAACGCGGCCAGCGCAAAGGCGTAGAGCTTGTACACGGTGATGTTCACGCCGGCGGCGAGCGCGGCCGGCTCGCTCTGCCGGATCGCCGCCCAGGCGCGGCCGGGCTTGGAAGCGACGTGGACGAGGGCGAGCAGGAACATGATTGCGGTGACGATCACCGTGTAGCGGAAGTAGGCGTCGTCCCCCTCGGCGATGCTCGGGCGCCGGACGGTCAGTCCGCCGGACGACGACCCCGTATATCCGAGGAAGCCGCCCCCGCCGTTGGGAAAGTTGGTTGTCGGCACCACGATTGCGATCAGTCCGGCGAACATGAGCGTGATCAGGGCGAGGTGCACGCCGCTCAGGCGCAGCGCCGGCAACCCGAGCAGCACACCGACCAGCGCGGTGAACACTCCGGCGCAGAGGAGCACGATCGGGAACGGCATGTTCGTGAGGAAGAAGAGCCGTGACGCGAACCAGCCGCCGATTGCGAGCAGTGCGATCTGCCCCAGCGAGACGAGGCCGACGCGTCCGAAGAGCAGGTTCAGCCCGAGGGCGACGACGGAGAAGATCGCCGCTTCGGTCAGAACCTTGATCCAGTAGTCGCTGAGCAGCGCCGGCAGCGCGATCAGCGCGAAGGCGAGCAGGCCGACGATGACGGCGATCCGAACTCCGGTTACTCGCTCGAGGCTGATACCCGTCCGGGCGAGGACCGACCGAGCGGCGCTCGGCTCCCCAGCTTCGCTCACTACCCGTCCGTCCGGGAGACCGTGACGACGCGGCGGCGCGCCAGGAAGAGCAGGGTGGCGATCGCGATCACGAAGGGCGCTCCGTTCCGGTAGCTCGAGAGCGAGAACTGGTAGTTCGTCTCGCTCGGCCAGGCGGTGATCGGCGTCAGCAGCGCCGTGCAGAGGCCGACGGCGATGCCGGCGAACAACGTTGCCACGAGCGACCGGAGCTGAGCGATCAGCGCGGCCGCCAGCGAGGAGATGACGAGGAAGGTCAGGTTGACGTAGTCCAGCCCGGCGAGGTCGGAGAGCAGGAGACCGGCGGCGCCCGCGATCAGCCCGGAGCCGAGCCAGGCGACTGTCTCGACCCGCCGCACGGGGACACCGAGCGTGGACGTGATCTCACGGTCGTCCGCCAGCGCCCGCATCGCCGTGCCCAGCCTCGTGTAGCGGAGGAAGGCCGTCACGAGAACGGTCACGACAACGCCGAACGCGAGCCCGATGATCTCGGTCCAGGTTACGTCGACGTTGGCAAAGCCGATGTGGTAGCTGTAATCCGGCTCGCTCGTCGGCAGGGTCTGGGACCTGCCGAACGACGGCCAGAGGTAGGTCATGAGCCCGAGCAGGATCAGCGTCAGTCCGAGCGTCCCTGTGGCCTTGACGAGCGGGTCGCGCCCCGCGAGCGGCGGGCCGAAGATTACCCCGTAGGCGAGGGTGACGAGGCCGCCGAAGATCACGCACATCAGGTACGACGCCCAGTCGGGGAACGACGTGTGGTGGATCAGCGTGTAGGTGATCAGGGCGCCCATAGCGCCGATGG
>Ga0066903_100001268_pt1 | contig 18132 bp, 18 predicted proteins | sample PanSoiMetaGPlot1_FD_67491 | JGI IMG/M metagenome (GOLD analysis project Ga0066903, IMG submission 67491) | Tropical forest soil microbial communities from Panama analyzed to predict greenhouse gas emissions - Panama Soil - Plot 1 (version 2) | ecosystem: Environmental > Terrestrial > Soil >... | reverse complement strand
CCGGCGGCGGCCACTTCGAGCGCACGCTTGGCGCTCTCCTGGCCCTTGATGTCCTTGAGGTCGACGAGCGCACTATCGACCTCGCGGATCTTGGGCTGCGGCCGGGCGAGCACCTGCGTGCCGCGGAAATGATTGGCGAGCTGAATGAGCGATTGTGCCGCGATGATCTCCATCTCGGGGCTCGCCCAGGCTGCCTCCGGCCCGCAGGCGGCCGGGCAGATAAGCCCCTCACCGCGTGCGTTCGCGCCGATTGCGGCCGGCAGCACGCCTGCAACTGCCGCGATCGATCCGTCGAGCCCGAGTTCGCCCAGCACCGTGATGCCGGAGAGTGTATCGGACGGGATCGCGCCGATAGCCGCCATCAAGCCGAGCGCAATGGGGAGGTCATAGTGGCTGCCTTCCTTCGGCTGGTCGGCGGGCGCGAGATTGACCGTGATGCGGCGCGCCGGCAGCGCCAGGCCCGAGGCAATCATCGCCGCGCGCACGCGCTCCTTTGCCTCGCTCACTGCCTTGTCCGGCAGCCCTACGATGTTGAAGTGCGGCAGGCCCGGCGCAACCTGCACCTGCACATCGACTGCGCGCGCCTCGATGCCCTCGAATGCAACCGTTGTGACGTGCTGGACCATGTCGCCCCCAACCAGGACGAGAAATGTAGCGGATACTTACGATGATGACAAGAACATTTCATGAACGCATGGATCGATGCGCGTACGCCCACCCCCGCAGCAGTGCGACTTGTTGCGAGGCGCAATCCGCCCCATCCTGCGCCACCGTTTGCCCTCCCGGAGCCCCTCCATGCTGCCCACCGCCCGCAAGCTTGATTTCACCGACGTCCCTATCATCGACCTTGCGCCGGCTTGGTCGGGCGGCGACGCCGGTCGTCGCGCCGTGGCGGATGCGATCGCGGACGCCTGCGGCCGTGTCGGCTTCTTCTACGTCAAGAACCACCAGCTCACTGACGCCGACATCGCCGGAATCTTTCAGACCGCCGCCGACTTCCACAACCTTCCGCTCGAAGCCAAGATGGAAGTCTCGCTGACCAAGAACAATCATGCGCAGGGCTACCTGCATGGCATGAGCAAGGGCAACGAGAAGAGCATCTCGGAAAATCTGCAGGAGGCGTTTCAGATCAAGCGTCCGCTCGCGGATGATGATCCAGACCTGCTCGCCGGCAAGCCGCTGCACGGCAAGATCCCGTGGCCGAGTGCGATGCCGGATCTCCAGCCGCGCATGATGGCCTACTACGACAAGGTCAATGAGCTGGGCTACGAGCTGCTCAAGCTGTTCGAGCTGGCACTCGCCTTGCGCGCCGACGAGCTCAAGGCGTTCTTCAAGAAGGACATGAACTCGCTGCGCCTGTTGCACTACCCGCCGCAGAAGCCGGACGAGGACGGCGTGCATCTCGGCGCGCGGGCCCACACCGACACCAACGCGTTCACGATCCTGGCGCAGGATTCCAATGGCGGGCTCGAGATCCGCAACCGCGACAACGAATGGGTGGCGGTGCCGCCAATTGCGGGCACGCTGGTGGTCAATGTCGGAGAGGTGCTGAAAGTCTGGAGCGATGGCATTTTCTCGTCGACACTGCATCGGGTGATCAATCGCTCGGGCCGGCAGCGCTACTCGATTCCGTTCTTCATGTATCCGAGCTATGACGCGCTCATTCAGCCGCTGCTGCGCAATCCTGATCCCAGCAATGTGGCGCCGGAGAACCTGCACACCTCGATGCCGCGCGACAAGCCGTTCGTCTACGGCGAGTTCAAGTCGCGCCACACCGCCAAGATCATGCCGGGGCAGGATTCGAAAGACACGAACGCGAAGGCGGCGGTCTGATGCCGGCCTACGTGATCGGCGAAGCCGATATCATCAATCCTGATGCCATGAAGGCCTATGGGCCGATGATCATCGCAGCAGTCAAGAAGTTCGGCGGCCGCTATCTCGCGCGCGGCGCACGGCCACAAGTGCTTGAAGGCGGTCCGGCGCACAACATTCTCATCATCGAGTTCGAGAATGCAGAGACCGCGCGCCGCTGGTACGCCTCGCCGGAATATCAGGCCGCCAAGGCGGTGCGGCAGGGCCATTCCAATCTGCGGCTTCTGCTGGTTGAAGACTATGTGAAGTCGCCCGAGGCCGGACGCTGATGATGCCGTCACGCCGCGCATTCTCACGTTGCATCATCGCGAGTCTTGTTGTTGCAAGCCTTGCGGCCGCGCTCTCCGGCCTGCCCGCGTTTGCGCAGGAGCGCTATCCGACCCGCCCAATCAAGCTCGTGGTCGCATTCGCGCCGGGTGGCGTCGCCGACATCATGGGCCGCCTGGTCGCGCAGTTTCTGCAGCACAAGCTCGGCGGCGCAGTGATTGTCGAGAACAAGCCGGGCGGTGACGGCCTCATCGGCATGGGCGAGGTCGTGCGCGCGGCGCCGGATGGTTACACGCTGCTGGTTGGCGGCTTCGGTGGCCAAATCGTGCCGCCGCTCATGAAGGACGACTTTCCGTTCGACGTGCGGCGCGACATCGTGAAAATCGCGATGACGGCGGAGTTCGCCAATGTGGTGGTGGTCAACAAGGATCTCCCGGTCAACTCGATCGCAGAGCTGATCGCGTATGTGAAGGCACGACCGGGGCAGTTGAACTTCGGCTCGTCGGGGCGTGCCACGTCGGACCGGCTGGCGGCCGAGCTGTTCATGCTCGAGACCGGCACCAGGATGCAGAACGTGCCGTACCGGGGCGGTGGCGTGGCGCTCAATGACCTGATGGCCGGCACGACGCATGTGATGTTTCCGCAGCTGCCGGCCGTGCTCGGCATGGCGACGTCGGGTGCGGTGAAGCCGCTCGCGGTAACCTCGAACTATCGGCTCGAGCAGCTGCCTAATTTGCCGACGCTGAGCGAAACAGTGCTGCCCAATTTCCATGTTGCCAGCTGGAACATGCTCTATGGCCCGCGCGGCCTGCCGGAGATGATCCGCAAGAGCTTGAGCGACGCGTTGGTCGAAGCGGTCGGCGCGCCGCAATTCCATGACCGCATGCGCGCAATCGGCGTTGCGCCGGTCGGCAAGCCCGCGGCGGAAGCGGAGGCTTTCTTCGAGCAGGAGCTGATCCGCTGGAAGCGCGTGATCGATATCGCTGGCATCAAGCTGGAGCGCTAGGGCCCTGACGCGCCGGTACTCGGCAGGCGCTTTTTCATCGAAGCTTCATCGCGCCGTCACGACGGCGGGCCAGACTACCTTCCATTAATCGAAAGTGCGGATTGACTTGACCAATTTATCGACGCGGTGAATCGGGCCTGCCGGATTTGTCTTGAGTTCTGGCAGGCCCGTCCGTGTTGCCTTTTTTTCGGGCGCTCGCTGACTTGCGTCGTCGTCGGCCTGTGCGCTTGTCTTCGATTCGGTCCCAGATCATCGCCGCCACATCAGGTCCGCCGAGATTTTTGATGGCCCGGATGCCCGTCGGCGAGGTGACGTTGATTTCGGTTAGAAAGCCGTCGATCACGTCAATGCCGACAAAGATGAGCCCGCGCTGGCGCAGCGCCGGTCCGATCGCGGCGCAGATCTCGCGCTCGCGCGGGGTGAGCTCGGTGTCCTTCGGAGTGCCGCCGCGCACCATGTTGGAGCGCAAATCGTCGGGCGCCGGCACGCGGTTGACCGCGCCCGCGAACTCGCCATCAACCAGGATGATGCGCTTGTCGCCATGCTTCACGGCCGGCAGGAACTTCTGCACCACCCATTGCTCGCGGAAGGTCGCCGCGAACAGGTCATAGAGCGAGCCGAAATTGAGGTCCTCGCGCGCCAGCCGGAACACCGCCTCGCCGCCTTTGCCATAGAGCGGTTTCATCACGATGTCGCCGTGCTCGGCGCGGAACGCCTTGATCTCGGCGAGGTCGCGGGTGATCAGTGTCGGCGGCATCAGCTCCGGAAATTCCATCACGAACATCTTCTCGGGCGCGTTGCGCACGTGCATGGGGTCGTTCACCACCAGCGTCTTCGGGTGAATGCGCTCGAGCAGATGGGTCGTGGTGATGTATTGCAGGTCGAATGGTGGGTCCTGGCGTAGCAGCACCACGTCGAATCGCGCCAGGTCCGTGCGCTCGGCTGGCCCGAGCGTGGCATGGTCGCCCACCTGGTCGCGCACCTGCAGCGGCTGCACCGCCGCGTGCACCCGGCCGTCGCGCAGCGCCAAGCGGTCGGGCGTGTAATAGGCGAGCGTGTGTCCACGCCGCTGCGCTTCCAGGAGTAGCGCGAAGGTCGAATCGCCGCGGATATTGATCCGCTCGATCGGGTCCATCTGCACTGCGACGTTCAGTGTCATCGGGTCTCCGGCAGTTTGCTGTGATGATTGGGTAAAGCAAACGGGACGTTAACGTCTCGCTACCATTGTATTTCATTATATTTGATTGGTCTGGGAGATCGTTCGTGCGAATCGGGATTTTGCATGTGCGACTGTCGATTGCGACCAAGCTTTACGCAGTCTGCGCGCTGCTGGCCACCCTGACGGTCGCGCTGGCGGCGGTCGTGGCGTGGAACGGGCATCGTCACGCGGCCCTTATCACGGAGTTCGAGAGTGCTTTCCGGGGCGGCCAGCAGGTCGGGCGCATCAACGCCCTGATCTATGCCGTGCTGATGGAGACACGCGGCATTTACCTGGCCGCCGATGATGCCGCCGCCAAGGACCATGCGACGGGGCTTGCCGGCTTCACCAGCCAGTTTGACGAGGTCATGCAGGAGTGGGAGCGCCATGTGCGCTCCGACGATGCCGAGCGCTTTCAGGACCTTTCCGGGCGGGTCCGCATTTTCCGCGACTATCGTGGCAAGCTCGCCGCGCAGGTTGGCCAGGATGGGCTCAAGGCCGCGCGCCAATGGGTCCAGTTCGACGACCATGTCACCGCCCATGATGTCCTGAGCCGGGACCTGCACGTGCTGTCCGCGATCTACGACCGCAGGGCCGACCAGACCTACAAGGAGGTGGAGCGGCTGACCCAGCAGTCGGCTTGGCTGATGACGGTGCTTGGGGGGCTCGCAGTCCTGCTGGCGGCGGCCGGTATCTACACCGTCCGGCGGTTTGTGGCGCGGCCGCTTGGCCGCATCGCGCGCCTGACCGAGCGCGTCGCTGCCGGCCAATTGCAGCAGACGGTGCCGTATGTCAGCCGCCAGGACGAGGTCGGCGCGCTCGCCCGCTCGATCGAGGTCTTTCAGGAGACCATGCGCCGCAACGAGGCGCTGGGGCGCACCGTGCGCGAGGAGGGCGAAGATCGGGCGCGGCGCCAGGAGGTGAGGGCTGCGGAGATCAAGCGTTTTGGCGCCGAGATCGAGACTACTTTGGCCGAGCTCTTGGCCCTCTCGGGTCGGATGCGGTCGGCCTCCGGCGCGCTCACGACGGCTGCCGACAAGGCCGCGGATCGCACGGCGGGCGCGGCCGCAGCCTCCAGCGATGCCTCGGACAATGTGCGCGACATTGCGTCGGCGGCCGACGAGCTTGCGGTATCGGTCAAGGAGATCGAGCGCCAGATCGCTCAGTCACACACGATTGCAGCAAAGGCGGTGGACGAGGCCGAATCGACCAACGCGGCCGTCAAAGCGCTCAATGAGGCCGCTGGCCGCATCGGCCACGTGGTGAGCCTGATCACTGACATCGCCGAGCAGACCAACCTGCTGGCACTCAACGCCACAATCGAGGCGGCCCGCGCAGGTGATGCCGGCCGCGGCTTCGCGATTGTGGCGAGCGAGGTGAAGGCACTTGCCGGCCAGACCGCCAAGGCAACCGAAGACATCGCGGCGCAGATCACCGGCATGCAGAAGGCCACCACACGCTCGATCGCGGCGCTCGGCGCCATCGAGCGGACCATCCGCGATATCGGTGCGATCTCCAACACAATCGGGGCGGCGGTCACCCAACAGGGAGCGGCCACGCAGGAGATCGCGCGTAGCGTCGAAGTCGCGGCGAGGCGTACGACTGACACCGCCGGTGAGGTTGGGCGCGTGGGAGAGGCCACCGATGCCACGCGCACAAATGCCGCATCAGTGCAATCGGTCGCCGAGGATCTCGGCACCGTGGCGGCGCGGGTCCGCGCCCAGGTCGATCAGTTCTTTGCGAATCTGCGGGCGGCCTGATCAAAGCCAAGCAGGCAGGACAGCGCGACCCCAACGTCACATTCGGCAAACGGGACGTTAACACTTTCCCCGCATGCTGGTGCGCAATCAAGAATTGCACGCGGGCACGAGAGCGATAAGTGCGACAGTCGTCGATCACGACCAGTCATTATGGGATCCTGTCATGGCTCGCGCTTGCCGCCGTGGGGCTTGCGACAGCCGGCGCCTTGGGCGCCCCCATCTGGCTGATGGGCCTATTGGCCGGCGGCTCGGTGCTGGCGGCGGCCATTGGCATGGTCAGCGTGCAGCGGACCCAGGCCCGCATTGTCGATCTGAGCGCGGCGGTTGCGGCCGCGCCGCGCGGCGCGATGCCCGGTCAGGACGCGCCTGACGAGATCGGCGAACTCGTGCGTGCGATCGCGAGCTTTGCTGAGGCCGCACGGCGAACCGATGAGGAGGCCCGCACGGTCGCCGCAAGCGTGCACACGCGACGTCAGGAGGCAATTGTCACCGCGACTGCGAATTTTGGCGCCGAGCTCGAAAAGACACTGTCCGAGCTCGCCGCCATCTCCACCCAGATGCGCGCCGCTTCCGGCGAGCTGGCGGCGGCAGCCGATCGGGCGTCCGAGCGCACCGCCGGCGCTGCGTCCGCCTCCGATGATGCATCGGTCAATGTGCGCGATATCGCGTCCGCCGCCGAAGAGCTTTCGATGTCGGTGAAGGAGATCGATCGTCAGGTGTTGCAGTCGAATGCGATCTCCAACAAGGCGGTCAGCGAGGCGGAATCCACCAACGCGGCGGTCAAGGAGCTCAGCGAGGCGGCTGGCCGCATCGGCGACGTGGTGAGCCTGATCACCGACATCGCCGAGCAGACGAACCTGCTGGCGCTCAATGCTACTATCGAGGCGGCGCGCGCCGGTGAGGCAGGCCGCGGCTTTGCGATCGTGGCGAGCGAGGTGAAGGCCCTGGCCGGCCAGACCGCGAAAGCAACCGAGGACATCGCGGCGCAGATCGGCGGCATGCAGAGCGCTACCACACGCGCGATTCAAGCCATCAGCGCGATCGAACGGACGATTCGCGATATCGGCGCCATATCGAGCACGATCGCGGCTGCGGTGACGCAGCAAGGTGCCGCGACACAGGAGATTGCGCGCAGCGTCGAGGTTGCGGCGCGCCGCACCACCGACACGGCTGCCGAAGTCGAACGTGTCGGCGAAGCCACTGCCGCCACACGCACGAATGCGGCGACGGTCAAGACCGTCGCCGGCAATCTTGGAGCGGTGGCCGCGCGCATCCGTGGTCAGGTCGACCAGTTCCTGCAGGCGCTGCGCGCGGCCTGATCTCTCTTACGATATCCAGGCGGCCAGCAGGACCATGGCGGTGCCAAAGCTCGCGGCCGCGACGTTGATGGCGGCGTGGGTCACCATGGCTGCCGTCGTGTTGCCGGTGCGCCAGCGAATGACGCCGAACAGAAGGCCAAGGCAGCCGGTGGCGACCGCGCGCGGCCAGCCGAAGCCGAGATAGTGCACCATTCCGAACAGGACCGAGGTGATCATGATGGTGGCGAAAGCCCCGAACTTGGCCTCGAGCCCGCGATAGAGCAGGCCGCGGAAAAGCATCTCCTCAGCGATTGGCGCTGCGACCACGAGCACGAGCCAATACGCGGCGAGCGACAGGATCATCGCGGTGTCGATGACGACCTTGGGTGGTGTGGGAGCGGGTGTGGGTGCGACCTGTACACCGATGCCGCGCAGCGCCTCCAGCACGGTGAGCAGGACCGAAAACGCGACAAAGGCCGCAAGCCCGAGGCCGATGTAGCGCGCGACGCCACCCCATCGCAGCGGCAGCATCGTGAGGTACTGGCGCAACGGTTGCCGATTGAACCAGAGTGCGGCCATCACAATGGCCGCGACGGCCATATGATCGACCGGCAAGTAGAGCACGGGCATCGCGACCGGTGAGCCCGCGATGGCGCCAAGGATGATTGGCAGCAGATAGGTCAGGTAAAGCGCGCCGATGCCGGCAGCGCCCCAAGCGATCGTGGCCCACAGTCCGAGCGGCCCGTCTGGCGTGGCGGTGTGGTCAACGATGGCCGGTAGCTGGGCGTCCATGGCCCGGGATGAAAGTGGAATGCTGATGTCCGACATGGCGTCTCTCCTGAATAGGTTAGGGAGGGCCGGTTGCCGGCCCGCATGCCGGACGTGCTACGCGAACGGGGCCGCCCACGATGTGATGCCGGTCACCAAAATGGATGATGGCCAAGGGGATGATAGACGCTCAGCTGGCGTCGAATGCCGCCGGGATATGTTGCGGCACCCGTCCGGGCCCCACCAGCATGGCGTCGAAGCGGATGTCCTGAATGCTCGGGTCGGGATGATCGGCGAGCCAGGCTTCTGCGGCGGCGATGATGCGTGCACGCTGGCGCTCGGTCACCGACCAGGCGGCGTCGTCGAGGCGCTCGCGCGCCTTTACTTCGACGAACACCAGGAGATGGCGCCTGCGCGCCACGATGTCGATCTCGCCAACCGGGCTGCGGAAGCGCCTGGCCAGAATGCGGAAGCCTTTGGCGATCAGCAGCGCGGCGGCGCGGCTCTCGGCTGAAAGGCCAAAACGGAACGCGGTCTGACGCTCGGGTTGCGGCGAACGCGGCGCGCGTGTTGTCAGCGGACGGGGCCGGGGCGGATTGCCGTCAGGCATCATGAGGCCCTTCGTCCTTTGCAACGTCTTTGGCGAGCGCAAGCGCGCGCTGATAGACCTCACGCCGCGGCTGTCCGGTGACCGCCGCGATCTCGGCCACCGCCGCCTTGACGCTGAGTCGAGCGAGCGCGTCGCGCAGCAGCGCGTCGATGTCGGTTGTCTCGGCCAAAGGCTCAGGTGGGGCAACCACGATCACGAACTCGCCGCGCGTCTCGGCGTCGCCTGCATAATGCATAGCAAGCTCGTTGAGGTCGCCGCGTCGCACCTCCTCGTGCAGCTTGGTGAGCTCGCGGCATATGGTGGCGGCGCGCGGGCCGAGCTCTGCAGCCAGATCGGCCAGGCAGGCGGGCACACGGCTTCCGCCCTCGTACAACACAAGCGTGGCTGGCAGTCGCTTCAGCTCGGCGATGCGGGCGCGGCGTTGCAAAGGCTTGGCCGGCAGGAAGCCCTCGAAGAAGAAGTGGTCGGTCGGCAGGCCGCAACTCGAGAGGGCCGCGAGCGTCGCCGATGGACCAGGCAGCGCTGTTACCATGTGGCCGGCGTCGCGCGCTGCGCGCACCAGCTTGAATCCGGGGTCCGAGATCAGTGGCGTGCCGGCGTCGGACACGAGCGCGAGCGAAACCCCCTCGGCCAGCCGCATCAACAGCTTGGGCCGTGCCGCGGCGGCATTGTGCTCATGGTAGGGCGTGAGCGGCGTAGTGATGCCATAGTGATCGATCAGCCTACGGGTGATCCGAGTGTCTTCGCACGCGATCAAGTCGGTGGCGGCGAGCACGTCGAGCGCACGCAAGGTGATGTCGCGCAGGTTGCCGATCGGGGTTGCCACGATGTACAGGCCGTTGGCGAGCATCGGCGCTTCGAACGGCCGACCATCGATGACATACCGCGCTGCGCGCGGTGAGGTCGTGGCTTGATCGCGGGCTCTCATCATACCTGTGAGTTTACCATCGGGGTGGCGTGTCTCAGGCCCTGGAAAACACTATTCTTTTCACCTAGCTAACGATTTATCGAGAAAATGCAGGGTGGGCGTGCTCTAATACCGTCAGCGCCACAGTGGTAGGTAACCGGCCGGGGGAAGGCCAAAGGGTGCAAGCGCATGATGGTGCTGCGATCCATGATGCTGCGATCGACATGGGCCGTGGACGGGCGAACAGCACGTCGGCTGGGCGTGGTTTTTGCCGCTGCCTTGTTGGCAGCCTGTTCTGGCATATCGCCTGGCGATAACTTTTCCGGCACGCCTGCGGCGCCCACCTCGCCTGGCGAGGGCGGCCCCAGCATTGGCTCCGGCAAGGTCAAAGCCGGACTCATTCTGCCACTCTCGGCCGGCGGCAACGCGGGAGCGGCCGGCAGCGCCATGCGCGGCGCCGCCGAGATGGCGCTGGCTGAATTCAACGTTACGGACCTGCAGCTCCTGGTCAAGGATGATGGGGGCAATGCGCCTGGCGCGCGTCAGGTCGCGCAACAGGCGCTTGACGAAGGTGCTGAAGTCCTCCTCGGCCCCATCTTTGCACATTCGGTCTCGCCAGTCGGCCAGCTCGCGCGCTCGCGCAACATTCCGGTGATTGCATTTTCAACCGACGCGAACGTCGCGACCCGCGGTGTCTATCTGTTGAGCTTCCTGCCCGAGTCGGACGTCGACCGCGTCGTCAGCTATGCGATCACGCAGGGTAAGAAATCGTTCGCGGCGGTGATCCCAGACAATGCCTATGGCTCGGTGGCGGAAGCCGCGTTCAAGCAATCGGTGGCGCGCCGCGGCGGTCGCATCGTCGCGCTCGAGCACTATCCAGCCGATCGCAGCCAAATGCAGGCCGCAATTCGCAGCGTCGCACAGTCAGCGGCTCGTGCCGATGCGATCTTCATCCCGGACGGAGCCGATACGGCGCCGGTGGTGGTGCAGGCGTTGGGCGCAGCAGGCGTCGACGTGAAGCGCGTGCAGCTTCTCGGCTCGGGGCTGTGGGAGGATCCGCAGATTTTCACCAACGCGGCGCTCGAGGGCGCCTGGTACGCGGGCCCCGACTCGACCGGTTTCCGCAATTTCTCCTCGCGCTTTCGCGAGCGCTACGGGCAAGATCCGGCGCGCACAGCGTCGCTGGCCTATGATGCGGTCGCGCTGATCTCGGCGCTGGCCAAGACTCAGGGCGATCAGCGTTTCACCGAACAAGTGCTGACTAATTCGTCAGGCTTTACCGGGATCGACGGCCTGTTCCGCTTCCGCGCCGACGGTACCAACCAGCGCGGGCTTGCGGTGATGAAGGTCACGCCTACGGGCGGGCAAGTCATCAGTCCTGCCGCCAAGGCGTTCAGTGGCTCCGGCGCCGGATGAGCGCAACACGCTATCCTGTCAATTATCTCTGCCTAACCCTTTCGAGCGCTGCTCCCTCTTGATTTCTGCAGAGCGGTTGCGCCGCGAGCCGGGCCGCGCGTTGCCTTGGCGGCCGTGGCCTTCGGGGTCGGCTTCGCGAACTGTTTGCGATTAAGCTCAAGTCCGCGCCCAATTCGCTTGAGCATCTCTTGCGCGGTGAATTTAGTCACGATTGGCCTCCAGAATGTGCCGCCATCGTCGATCGTCGCAGACCACCAGATCCTGACCGGGCTGACGTTCGGCAATCAGAATACCGCCGTGGTCTGTATTGTCATAGATATACGCGATGTCTGCGATAGGGAGGTAGAGTCGCTGAAGGTTCTTCAGGCCGGTCGCATAACGGCGAATAACGATATCGTTTGGTACGCGATGTCCGCCTTGCGCAACCCGCCTTGCAACCCGCCTGAGTGCTTCTTTGGCCGACGGAAGCCACAGGAAGATCAGGGTCAAGCGATATCCGGCGTCTCGGCATTTCAACAATGTCTGCGCAGGCGCCCGACCTGAGCAGGTGGTCTCAAATCCAAAGCTTTCCCCGCGACCAATCAGCTCGTGAATGCGCTGGATCATGAGCCTGCCGGCGGCACGCGATCTTCCTTCAGGATTGAAAGGTGACAATCCGCGGGCAATCTCGTCAGCATTCACAAATTCCCGGATGTCCAGGTGTTTCGGCAGCAGCGTCGTGGCGGCTGTCGTCTTGCCAGCTCCATTGGGGCCGCCAATTATGACGACGTCCTTGTAAACGGATGTCATGGTAATTACGCGGCCAGGTCCGCCACCACGGCATCGAGCACCGGGAAGCCTGACTGCGTCACGCGCAGCCGGCCCTCAGGCGTGACTTCAACAGCCCCTTCCTCGCGCAGGATGGCGATGCGCCGCTCGTCGATTGGGCGACCGGCGAGTTGCTCATAGCGCGCGGGGTCGATGCCTTCGGCCAGGCGCAGCCCCATCATCAGGAACTCGTCGGCGATCTCCACATGCGAGAGCGTCTCATCGGTGACGACTCCGTGGCCAAGCGCCTCGACCCGCATCAGCCAAGCTTCGGGCCGCCGCTCGGTCGCGGTGGCGCGGCGTTCGCCCGCGATGTCGAGCCGGCCGTGCGCACCCGGGCCGATGCCCGCATATTCGTGCCCGCGCCAGTAGACCAGATTGTGCCGGCATTCAGCACCTGGCCGCGCATGGTTGGATATCTCATAGGCCGGCAAGCCGGCTGCGGCGCAGACCTCCTGCGTGGCGTCATAAAGTGTACGCGCGACATCCTCGTCCGGCGTGACCAGCTTGCCAGCCGCATGCAGCGCCGCGAACGGGGTCTCCTGTTCGATGGTGAGTTGATAGAGCGACAGATGCTCGGCGGCTTCCGCGATCGCGCGCTTGAGCTCCGATGCCCAGGCCTGCGGCGTCTGGTTCGGCCGTGCGTAGATGAGGTCGAAGGAATAACGCTCGAACGCCTTGCGCGCGATCGCGACGGCGTCGAGCGCCTCCTGTGAAGTGTGTAGGCGGCCGAGCGCCTTGAGCTCGGCGTCGTTGAGCGCCTGCACGCCAAGCGACACGCGATTGACGCCCGCCACGCGATAGCCGCGAAAGCGGGTCGCTTCGACGCTGGTCGGATTGGCCTCGAGCGTCACCTCGACATCGGGCGCGATGGACCAGTGCTTCGCAATGGCCTCAAGAATTGCGCCGACGGTCGCAGGCTGCATCAGCGATGGTGTTCCGCCGCCAAAGAAGATCGTCGACACCGTGCGACCAGGCACGCGCGCAGCCGTTGCCGCGATCTCGGCCGCAAAAGCGCGCACATAGCGTGCCTCATCGATGGCGGCATGGCGCACATGGCTGTTGAAGTCACAGTAGGGACACTTGGACAGGCAGAACGGCCAATGCACGTAGACGCCGAAGGCTGTCTTCATGCTGGTCGCCTCGCTGTCAGATCGCAGCCTGATTCTGTGACGATTCGTAATAACCAATAGCCTTTAGCATGGTTGCGCCCGCGTGCCCACGCTTCGGAAGCGCGCCGTAGGGGATACGGAACCGAGCGTCAAGTGGCATCAGAGTGGGGCAGTCGCGCCGAGACGTTTGATCTCCGCCTCCAGGGCCTCGATGCGCCGGTCACGTTCCGCCAGCGCGGCGGCGACGTCCGCGGCCTCGATGCGCTGTGGGATGTGTTGGGGGCAATTGGCGTCCCAGGCCGTCACAGTCATGACGAGCACCTGCTCGGGCCGCGCCCGATAGCCCTCAGGCATCAACTTCGCGATCAGCGCGCCGTCACCTTCGACCACCCGGGCCTCACCCCAAACCTTCACTCGCTGCCGGTGCGCGTAGTCGATCAGGAACAGGTGAACCTTGGGATTGTCGGCGAGGTTGCCCTGCGTGATGTACTGCCGGTTCCCAGCGAAGTCCGCGAACGCGATGGTCTTCTCGTCAAGCACATGGAGGAAGCCCGGCGGCCCGCCGCGATGCTGGATATAGGGTTGGCCGTCGGCGTTGACGGTCGCGAGGAAAACGCTGGTCTGCGCCGCGATGAATTGTGCGAGGTCGGGCGTGATGCGGCTTTGCCAGCCGCCGCGCTGCTCCATGCGGGCATAGGCGGGACGCGAACCCTTGCGCTCTTGCACAGATTTAACCGATGGCGTGAAGGCGACATCGCTGGGGTGAGCCAGGTCCATGGGGAACTTTCTCCTTAACAGTCGAGCACAAAATAGGTCTTCCATAAAAAGTTAGTATTGGCTAATTTCGACAGCTCTCCTTCCATTTTTTGGAATATTAAATGGACCGCCTCGCCGCCATGACAACGCTGCTGGCCGCGGTCGACGGTGGCAGCCTTTCCGCCGCCTCGCGCAAGCTGGGCATGCCGCTCCCGACCGTCAGCCGGAAGATCTCGGAGCTCGAGGCGCATCTGCGCACACGTCTCGTTCATCGCACCAGCAGGCGGTTGTCGCTCACCGACGCCGGTCAAGCCTATGTGGCTGCCAGCAGGCGCATTCTCGAAGACATCGGTGAGGTCGAACGTGCTGCAGCGGGCGAATACAGCGCGCCGCGTGGCGACCTCGCGATGACGGCGCCGATCGTGTTCGGCCGACTGCACGTGCTGCCAATCGCCATCGCGTTCCTCAAAGCCTATCCGGACATCAACATCCGGATCACGCTGGGTGACCGGGTGGTCGATCTGCAGGAGGAGCACGTCAATCTCGCGCTGCGCATCGGCGATCTGCCCGACAGCAGCCTCGTGGCGACGCGTGTGGGCGCGGTTTCCCATGTCGTGTGTGGCAGTCCGGGCTATTTCGAAACACGCTCGACGCCAAAGAGCCCGGCTGATCTGCGCAGCCATGACTGCGTCAGCTTCGAAGGAATGACCGCGCCGGATCGATGGACATTCGCGGCGGGAAAATCGCAGGTGTCAGTGCCCGTCCGCTCGCGGCTGATCGTGAATACGGCTGAGGCCGCCCTCGATGCGGCGATCGCAGGCGTTGGCATCACGCGCGTTCTCTCCTATCAAGCCGCCAAAGCGCTGCGCGTCGGCACGCTGCTACGCGTGCTACGCCGGTTCGAGCCGGCGCCCATGCCGGTCAGCCTCGTACATGCCGGGCAGGGCCGTCTGCCTTTGAAGCTGCGCGCATTCATCGATTTCGCCGCGCCGCGCCTGAAGGCGCGGCTCGCGCAGGATTAGCGTGGTGCCCGCAAGCACGCCGCTGCGAGCTTGAGAAACGCGCGTGCGCGATGCGACAGGCCGCGCCCCTGTGGCGGCAGGCCGTGCTTCTCCTCCGCGGACATTTCACCAAAGGTGCGATCATGGCCATCGGGCAGGAACATCGGGTCGTAGCCGAAGCCAGCGGTGCCGCGCGGCGGCCAGACCAGCGTGCCGTCGATGCGCGCCTCGAATTCTTCAAGGTGGCCATCCGGCCAAGCGACGCAGAGTGCCGAAACGAAATGTGCGGTGCGCTGTGATGCTGTGGTCGCGCCGCGCGCAAGCAATTCGTTTTCGACCTTCTGCATGGCGTGGCTGAAGTCGCGCGCGTCCCCTGCCCAGCGTGCCGAGTAGATGCCGGGCGCGCCGTTGAGCGCATCGACTGCGAGCCCGGAGTCGTCGGCGAATGCTGGCAACTTGGTGACCGTTGCCGCCGCAAGAGCCTTGATGCGGGCATTGTCGCGGAAGGTCGTTCCGGTTTCGTCGGGCTCGGCGAGCCCGAGTTCTCCCGCTGACGTGGCCATCACACCATAAGGTGCCAGCAGCTCGCGCATCTCCCTGAGCTTGCCGGCGTTGTGGGTGGCGATGATCAGACGGCCGGAGATGGGACGGTGCGACATCGAGCAGCGCGCGCCTACATCACCGCGAGCTTCTGCAGGTCGACGAGCTTGGCAACGCCTTTCTTGGCGAGCGCCAGCAGGTTCAGAAACTGCTCCTCGCTGAACGGCGTCTTTTCCGCGGTTCCCTGCACCTCCACGATGCGGCCGTTGCCGGTCATCACGAAGTTCGCATCTGTCTCGGCTTCGGAATCCTCCGCATAGTCGAGATCAAGCACTGCGGTGTCCTTGAAGATGCCACAGGAGATCGCCGCCACATGATCGCGCAGCGGCTCCGATTTGAGCATCGAGCGCGTCTTCATCCAGTTGACGGCGTCGTGCAGCGCCACCCAGGCGCCGGTGATCGAGGCGGTGCGGGTGCCGCCATCGGCCTGGATCACATCGCAGTCGATGGTGATCTGGCGCTCGCCCAGCGCCGGCAGATCGAGCACGGCGCGCAGGCTGCGGCCGATCAGGCGCTGGATCTCGATGGTACGGCCGGACTGCTTGCCGGCTGAGGCCTCGCGGCGGGTGCGCTCGGATGTCGCGCGCGGCAGCATGCCGTATTCGGCCGTAATCCAGCCGCGCCCCTGGCCCTTGAGCCACGGCGGCAGCCGGTCCTCCAGCGTGGCGGTGACCAGCACATGGGTGTCGCCGAACTTCACAAAGCAGGAGCCCTCGGCATATTTCACGACGCCGCGCTCGAGCGAAACGGCGCGCAACTCATCGGGCGCTCGGCGGCTGGGCCGCATGGCGGTGTCCTTCGGTTTGCGAAAAGTGCCGTGCTTTGTAAGCAGGGCACGCGCAAGCGGCAAGAGGCGTATAATGGGGCCTAGATGGTTGGATGCGAACTCGCCATCGAGGAGACGTCTGATGTTGCAGCGCGGGGCCTGCATGTCGACCGCGCTGGTCGCCATGATGGCCGGCCTGGAGCACGGTTTGTTCCCGGCCCGGGCCTGGAAGCTGGCGGTGTGCGGCGGTAGGTGCCGCAGGCCTTGGGCCTGACGGTATCAAGATGAGCGATGTCCAGCCGGCCCCGCCGGAGGAAAGAAAGACGACGATGAAGCACGCCGACGTCCCGTTCGTGATCGACTTCCACACCCACATGCTCGACGAGGAGCTGCGCGCGATCTGCACCAGCCGCAACGCCATCACCGGCTTCGGCAAGAAGCCGCCGCCGCCAAGCTCCAATCTGCGCAAATTTCTCGAGCCCGAGTTACAGATCGCCGACATGGATGAGCGCGGCATCGACATGCATGTCGTGTTCACCGGGCCGGTGCACATGTCCACCTGGTGGGCAGACCCGCAGACAGCCGCCAAGCTCACCCGTCGCATGAACGACATCATCGCGGATTGGGTGGCGCGCTATCCGAAGCGCTTCGTCGGCACCGTCACGCTGCCGATGCAGGATGTCGATCTTGCGATCTCGGAGCTTGACCGTGCGGTGCGTGAGCTTCGTCACAAGGCGGCGCTGCTGCCGACCAATGTCGACGGGGTTTATCTCGGCGACCGCAAGTTCTGGCCGCTGTGGCAGGCAATCCGCGATCACGACATCGCGGTGTTCATTCATCCCGAGGGCATCCGCGATCCCTGGTATCATAAGTTCGCGCTTTGGAATTCGATCGGCCAGCAGATCGAGGAAGCGAAAGTGGCAGCCTCGATCATCTACGAAGGCCTGCTCGATGCGATCCCTGGCCTCAAGATCGTGATCGCGCATGGCGGCGGCTACTTCGCCACCTGCATGGGTCGGCTCGATCGCAACATCGAGAAGGCCGAGGCGCGCGTGAACATCGGCCACAAGAAGCCGAGCGATTATCTGCGTCACTTCTACTATGACACGTGCGTCTATGATCCGCTGGCGCTGGCGACGCTGTTCAAGCGCGTCGGTGCCGACCGCATCGTGCTCGGCGCCGACTATCCGGTCGGGGGCACCGATCCGGTCGGTGAGGTGAAAGAGGCCGTCACGCTGTCGAACGACGAGCTGCGCATGGTCGCGGCTGGCACAGCGGCCCAGCTCCTGAAGATCGAGACCGTTGGAGTTTCGGGCGAAAAATCTGACGCCAATGCCGCTGTTGCTCGATGACTCTCAACGCCGTCATGGCCGGGCCTGTCCCGGCCATCGTGTCTTGCTTGCTGAAACAAAATAAGGAAGACGTGAATGCCCGCGACAAGCACGGGCATGACGACCGAGAGGCAGTGCGTTTCGGGTGAGGCAGTGCAACTCGTTTGAGCAGTCAGCCTCACGCCACCTCAAATCCGGCGTCCTTCCACAGCGTCTGCCGGTCGGGCTGCTTGAGCGCCGCGATGAAATCAAGCGCCGCGCTGCGTGCGTTGCTCGTTGCCATCACGCCCGCGCAATAGGTGGTGTCGCTGCCGAGCGGCTTCGGCAGCGGGCCGATCACCCGCACGCCCGCGATCGGCACGATCTCGGCGATGAGCGTCATGCCAATGTCGGCCTTGCCCTCGGCGACGCGGCGCGCGACCTCGCCGCCGTTCTGCTGCGGTATGCCCTTTTGTTTGATGGCGTCGGCGAGGCCAAGCTCCGCAAACATCCGCGCCAGATAGACGCCGGCGGAGCCACCCACCGCAGCATCGCTGAACGCCACCGCGCGTGCGGCAACGAGCGCCTGCCGGAACGCCTCCGGCGTCGCAACGTCGGGGGCGGGAGCGCCGTCGCGCACCGCCACTCCGATGCGCACGGTCGCGATATCGGCGCGGC
>Ga0066903_100001267_pt1 | contig 18142 bp, 11 predicted proteins | sample PanSoiMetaGPlot1_FD_67491 | JGI IMG/M metagenome (GOLD analysis project Ga0066903, IMG submission 67491) | Tropical forest soil microbial communities from Panama analyzed to predict greenhouse gas emissions - Panama Soil - Plot 1 (version 2) | ecosystem: Environmental > Terrestrial > Soil >... | reverse complement strand
CGTACCTGACCGGCGTGACGTCGACGTCGATCTGGACGCACTACTCGAAGGGGGGGCGGACGTTCTGCGGCCACGAGCTGCCCGAGGGGATGAAGAAGAACCAGCGCTTGCCCAAGGCGATCCTGACGCCGTCGACGAAGGCCGAGAAGGGCTTTCACGACGAGTCCGTTTCGCGCGCGCAGATCCTGGAGATGGGCGCCCTGAGCGTGGGCGACTTCGACGCTGCCGCCGAGATGTGCGCGCGTGTGTTCGCGTTCGGCCAGCAGGAGGCGCTGCGCCGGGGGCTGATCCTGGTCGACACGAAGTACGAGATCGGCCGGCGTTCCGACGGCACGCTCTGCTTCATCGACGAGGTCCACACGCCCGATTCGTCGCGCTACTGGTACGCCAACGATTACGACGAGCGGTTCGCGCGCGGGGAAGAGCCGCGGGGGCTGGACAAGGAGTACGTGCGCCGGACGCTGGCGGACCAGGGCTACAAGGGCGACGGGCCGCCGCCGAAGCTGTCGGACGACGTCCGCGTCGAGGCGGCCCGCCGGTACATCCAGGTCTGCGAGCTGGTGACGGGCCGTCCCTTCGTCCCCGACACCGAGGAGCCAAGCGCCCGCATCCGCCGCAACCTGAAGCTGCGGTAGGGCGCCCCTCACCCTAACCCTCTCCCCGCTTCGCGGGGCGAGGGGACCAGATCCGGATCTCTCTTTCTCCCTCGCCCCGCGAAGCGGGGAGAGGGTCGGGGAGAGGGGCCCGCCCTCAGCGGGGTTCGTCGGGCTTGTCGCCGCCGAGGGGGCGGACCGGTCCGCTCATCCGGCGGCGCGCGCCCGGATCCAGCAGGCGCGGCAGCTCGGCGAGCGCCTGGGCGATCGAGACGGGCTCGACCGGCTCGGGCTTCAGCAGCTTCTCCAGCTCGTCGATCTCGCCGGCGCCCTTCGCGCCGACCCAGTTCCGATCGACGGCGCGCCGCAGGCGGGCTTCGTCGACGCCGAACTCGGACGCCAGGTCGACGTTCGTGTCGACGCGCGGCTGCGCGGTCCCGTTCGCGCCCGCGCGGTGTGGCCCGGACGTCGCGACGGCCGCCGGCGCGCGGACCGCGCCCGAGCCGCCCGGCGCCGCCTTGCGCGTCAGGATCTTGTTCAGCAGCTCGCGTGACGGGTTGTCGAGCCGCAGGAACTGGACGCCCATCCCGTGCGGCTTCTGCGGCGTGGCCGGGTCGAACGCCTTCACCCAGGTCACCTTGCCGTCGCCGGCCAGCGCCACCTCGCCGCCGGCCAGCTGGATCTCGAACGCGAACGTCGATCCCATCGGCAGCGGCGTCCGGCTGGCGATGAACACGCCGCCGCGCGTGACGTTGGGCGCGAACTTGTCGATGAAGGCGTCGAACGACGCGTAGCGGAGTCGAATGCGGACCGGCTGGGTCGAGCTCACGAAGGCGATCGAGTATCCGCCGATCGCGAGGGCGACGGCAAGCCAAACAGGCGGCGGGCGTTGGCGGTGGTCGCGCCGTCCACCTCGGCCGCCGGAGCTCCGCGCACGGCCGCCAGCGCCGCCAGGGTCTCGGTGATGAAGGCCGGCTCGTTCTTGCGCCCGCGGTGGGGAACCGGCGCCAGGTAGGGCGCGTCGGTTTCGATCAGGATGCGATCCAGCGGCGCGAAGGCGGCGGCCTCGCGCAGGTTACCGGCGTTCTTGAAGGTCAAGATGCCGGAGAACGACAGGTGCTGCCCGAGGTCCAGGTACGCCCGCGCCTCGGCCACGCCGCCCGAAAAGCAGTGGATGACGCCGTCCCCGGCGCCGGCCTCGCGCAGGATGGCCGCCGCCTCTGCGTGCGCGTCACGCACGTGTGACACGATCGGCAAGCGCGCCGCCCGCGCCATCGCGATGAAGCGGCGGTAGGCCGCGCGCTGCTGCTCGCGCGGCGAATGGTCGTAGTAGTAGTCCAGGCCCGTCTCGCCGATGCCGACGACACGCGGCTGGCGCGCCAGCTCCTCCAGCGCGGGCCAGTCGTCATCCGCCATCGCAGCGACGTCGTGGGGATGCACGCCCACCACGGCGAACACGTCGGGCTCGGCGGCGGCCAGCGCCACCGCCTCGCGCGGCGCCGCCAGACCGCCACCCACCCCGACACACACGAACGCCTCGACGCCCGCCGCGCGACCACGGGCCAGCACGTCCGCGCGATCCGCCTTGAAGTACTGCGGATCCAGATGACAATGTGAGTCAATCATGAGCTAAATATTTCGTATGAAGCATCCGATCTCCCACGATAGGCGCGCTTCTCGAATGGGTGGGGGAAAAGAACTAGGTGTTGCCGAAATCTGACGATTACGAAAAAACCCGGAGGCTCGGGCCCAATCAGGGCGCCGCGGCCTCCGTCGCAGCCGTCGATGCCGACGCGCTGAAGCCTGGAACCCTGTGCGGCGCCTACGTCCTTAAGCGCGAGCTGGCGTCGGGGGGCGGCGGGACGGTTTACGAGGCGTCTCACCGGATCCTGGGCCGGCGCGCGGCGGTGAAGGTGCTGCGCCGCCAGCTGGCCGCCTCGCCGCAGATGGTCGCCCGGTTCGTGCAGGAAGCGCGCGCCGTCAACATGATCAAGCACCCGAGCATCGTCGACATCTTCGAGTTCGACGATCTCCCGGACGGCCGGCCGTTCTACGTGATGGAGCTGCTCGACGGGATCGATCTGCGGACGATCCTGAACGAGCGCGGCCGCTTCCCGCCCGGCGAGGTGCTGGAGATTCTGGAGCCGGTCTGCTCGGCCCTGCAGGCGGCGCACGACCTCGGGATCGTTCACCGCGATCTCAAGGCGAGCAACATCTTCATCGCCAACGTCGGCGGCGCGCGGGTCGTCAAGCTGCTGGACTTCGGCATCGCCAAGCTCTTGCACCCGGACGCGGGCGAGGGCGGATTGACGGTCGTCGGCACCCGCCTCGGCACGTCGTACACGATGGCTCCCGAGCAGATCCGGGGTGACGGCGTCGACGCGCGGACCGACATCTACGCGCTGGGCGTCGTCCTCTATCACCTGCTGACCGGGCAGTATCCGTTCCGCGCCGAGACGATGACGGACATCGAGCGCCAGCACCTGGAGGCGCCGGCGCCGCGCCCGAGCCAGGCGGCGCCCGTGCCGCCCGCCCTGGACGCCATCGTGCTGCGCTGCATGGAGAAGGACGCCGCGCGCCGCTACCAGACGGTCAAGGCGTTCATCGAGGCGCTGCGTGACGTGGTCGGCAGCAAGACCGCCGAGCCGGAGCTGATCGCGCGCGGGGCGGCGATCCTGGTCGAGATCCGGATTGCCGACGGCGTCGACGCCGAGAGCGACGAGGTCCTCGACGATACGTCGGCCATCCTGGACGCCACCGAGCAGAGCCTGCGCGCGGCCGGAATGTCGTTGCCGCTCCAGACCGGCAGCGCGATCATCGGCGCGCGTGTGCTGTCCGACGATGCGGCCCTCGCGGGCGAGCAGCGGGAGGCGACCCTCGTCGTCGCGAACCGGCTCGCCGAGGAGCTGGCCGCGCGCCCGACGGCGCACTCGGATGTCCACGTCAACATCGCCGTCCACGTGGCGCGCGCCGTCGTCAAGGCGTCGTCCGAAGCACCCGGCGGCAAGGAAGTCGTGGGCGGAGAGCTGCTGTCCACGACCGATTGGGCGCCCACGGAGAGCGTCGAGGGCGTGCACCTGACCGCGGCCGCCGCCAAGGCCTGAAGAACAGGCAACCGGCCACCGGCAACCGGCAATTTCGGATCCGGCATCGCCGGTTGCCGGTTGCCGGTTGCCTGTCGCCTGTTGCCTGTTTCTGAGGCTTTCAGGCTCTCAGGCTACGCGTCGTCTTTATCGCCGGCCGTCGTGCCTTCTCGCTGACGCAGGCCGTGCTTCCAGAGCAGCCGGTAGAAGTAAATGCGGTCCACGCCGGCCGCGCGCGCCGCCGCGCTGACGCGGTTCTCGTGCTGGCGCAGCAGCTCTTCCAGGTAACGGCGCTCGAAGGTGCTGACCCACGCCTCGCGCGCCTCGCGCAGCGGCTGGCCGATGTTGACGGCGCTCTCGGGGCCCGGCACGGGCGGCCCCGCGCCGCCCGCGCTGCGCGGCGGCGCGAAGTCGTGCAGCGCGACGCAGCGCTCGAGGTAGTTGCGCAGCTCTCGGATGTTGCCCGGCCAGTTGTGCTCGGCCAGCGCGCCCAGGAAGGCCGGCGATCGCACCGTCGCCAGCGCATCGTCGTCGACGGTGCCGAGGTTACGCACGATGTGATCGACCAGCGCCGGCAGATCGGGCAGGCGCTCGCGCAGCGGCGGCAGCTTCACCTCGACGACCGCCAGCCGGTAGTAGAGGTCCGAACGGAACTTGTGCGCCCCGACCTGTTCGCGCAGGCTGCGGTTGGTGGCGGCGATCAGCCGCACGTTCACCGGGACGTGGTTGTTGGTGCCGACCCGGCGGACCTCGCGCCGCTCGAGCACGCGCAGCAGCTTGGGCTGCAGGTCGATGCTCAGCTCGCCGATCTCGTCGAGAAAGACGGTGCCGCCGTTGGCCGCCTCGAACACGCCCTGACGCGACGAGACCGCGCCCGTGAACGCGCCGCGCTCGTGACCGAACAGCTCGCTCTCCAGCAGCTGCGGCGGCATCGCGCCGCAGTCGACGACCAGGAAGGGCTTGTCGCGGCGCGTGCTGCCGCGGTGGATCGCCTCCGCCGAGACCTCCTTGCCGGTGCCGGTCTCACCCTCGAGCAGGATGGTGGCGTCGCTGGTCGACGCCTTGTTCAGGACGTCGAACACCGTCTGCATCGCGGGCGACTTACCGACCATCCGGCCGAAGCGGTCGTCGTTGGTCCGCGTGCGGACGGTGTCAGCCGTGTCGATGCGTACAGGTATACTGCCGGTCAGCGCGGCTCGCGCACCGTGAGGACCCGACGCCATCGTTCGGGACATCGACCGGTCCCGGCCGCCCCTTGACCGGATTTGCCTCGTAACCGTCGGAAATCGCACGCCGCGGCGCGTTCTGGTCCGCGATGTGGGGCCGGTCCTGTAGGCGGCCGCGCGTCCGCTACGTCGGGCCGGCGGCGATTGTCGCGGCGCCCAGCAGGCCCGGCTGCGGGTGCGTGACGACGTAGGCCGGAAGGCGCTCGACCAGCGTGTGCAGCCGGCCCTTGCGATCGAAGGCCTCGCGAAAACCGCCGCGCCTGAGGAAGGGGATGATCCGCGGCGCGATGCCGCCCGCCACGAACACGCCGCCCGTCGCCAGCACCATGAGGCCCAGGTTGCCGGCCGTCGCGCCCAGAACCGAGCAGAACATCGACAGCGCCATCTCGCACACCGGATCGGAGCCCGCCAGCGCGTGCTGGGAGATCGTCGCGGCGCGATCCTGTCCGGGGTCGGCCAGCGCCGCCGCCGTCTCCGGCTTGATCAATCCGTGGCAGGCCGGCTCCTCCGACAGGAACGTGAACACGTCGACCAGGCCGCGCCCCGACAGCACCCGCTCGCACGACACGCGGCCGTACTTGCCGGTCAGGAAGTAGACCAGGCCGTGCTCCAGCGGTGTGCGCGCCGCCAGGTCGACGTGGCCGCCTTCGGACGACACGACCCGGTAGCGGTTCTCGGTCGGTGACCAGAGCAGGAACGCCTGTCCCAGCCCGGTGCCGGCGCCCAGCACCGCCATCGGGCCGTGCGCGACCGGCGGATCGCCGCCCAGCGCCACCAGCTGCTCGGGGCCGACGGCTGTGACGCCCAGCGCGGCCGCCTGGAAGTCGTTGACCAGCACGACGCGCGCGATGCCGAGGCGCAGCGACAGCTCGTTACCGTCGACGACCCAGGGGATGTTGGTGGCGCGGCAGATGTTGTGCTCGATCGGGCCCGCGATCCCGAGACAGGCGCTGGGGATCTCGGGCCGGCCGCCCAGCGCGCGGGCGGCGTCGCCCAGGAACCTGTCGGCGATGACGTCCAGCGACGCGTGCGCGGCCGACGGGTAGGTCTGCTCGAACAGCGGCTGAAGCCCGCGCACGCCGGCGGCCGGGACGTCGTAGATCGCGAGCCGGGTGTTCGTGCCGCCGATGTCGCCTGCCAGGACCTTCATGGGGGGTGATCTATACCCTGAGCCGCTTCCGCATCGCAGAAGATGCGCACCCCCGTCGGGCGATGGATGATGCGCGCCGCGGGGAGGGTGCTGCCGGGACGAAGCGCGCCGCCGAGCGCGGCCTGCTTCTCGCGACCGGCCACCAGGAAGATGATGTGTGTCGTGGCGAGCAGGGCGGGGTAGGTGAGGGTCAGGCGCCGCGTCGCCAGCGCCGGGACGTCGACGGCGACCGCCAGCCGGTCCTCCACGGCGAGGGCGGTCGTCCCCGGGAACAGCGACGCCGTGTGGCCGTCGGGACCGAGGCCGAGCAGCGCGAGATCGAGCCAGGGCGGCCCGCCGCGCGCGCGCAACGCCCGTTCGTAATCGCGGGCGGCGGCGTCGAGATCGGCGGACTCGGCGCGCCAGCGGAAGACGTTCGCCGCCGGCACGCCGGCGGGCTCGAGCAGCGTCTCGCGCGCCATCCGATAGTTCGACTGCGGATCGTCGGGCGGGACGGCACGCTCGTCGCCGAAAAAGACGTCCGTGCGCGTCCAGTCGACCCCCGTCACCAGGTGCGGATAGAGGGCGCGCGGCGTCGAGCCGCCGGCGAGCGCGACGCGAAAACGCCCCCGCTGCGCGAGGGCCGCGGCGGCGAGGGCGCGCACCGTCTCCGCGGCGGTCGAGCCCAGCCGGGCGGCGTCGGGGACCACGACGATCGAGGGACTGCCGTCCGGCGGTGGGGCCACGCCACCATTCTAATGCCGCGGCTTGTGCCCTTCGCGTGCGGATGTTAGGGGAAAGACCCGACCATGGGCGCGTTCGAAGAGCTTTCCTGGCGTGGCTTCGTCCAGCAGACGACCGCCGAGAACATGGGCGAGGTGCTGGCGTCGCCGCTGACCGTCTACAGCGGCTTCGATCCGTCGGCGCCCAGCCTGCACGCGGGCAACCTGGTGCCGCTCATGATGCTGACGCACATGCGGCGCGCCGGGCACAAGGTGCTGCCGCTGGTGGGCGGCGCGACCGGGATGATCGGCGATCCGTCGGGCAAGTCGTCAGAGCGCCAGCTGCTGGACGCCGAGCGGCTGGCCGACAACACCGGCCGCATTCGTGGCCAGATCGAACGGTTCTTCGCCAACGACGAGGGGCCGCCCGCCCAGATCGTCGACAACCTGGACTGGCTGGGGAACGTTCGGCTGCTCGAGTTCCTGCGCGACGTCGGCAAGCACTTCGCGGTCAACCAGATGATCCAGCGCGATTCGGTCAAGCAGCGCTTCGAGTCGCGCGAAGCCGGCATCTCGTACACCGAGTTCTCGTACATGCTGCTGCAGGCGTACGACTTCTACGAGCTGCATCGCCGGCACGGCTGCCGGATGCAGCTCGGGGCGTCCGATCAGTGGGGCAACATCGTGTCGGGCGTCGATCTGGTGCGGCGCCTCGCGGGCGCCACCGTCTACGGTCTGACGTCGCCGCTCTTGACCGACAGCACCGGAAAGAAATACGGCAAGAGCGAGAAGGGCGCGGTGTTCCTCGATCCGAAGCTGACCTCGCCGTTCGCCTTCTATCAGTTCTGGTTGAACAGCGCCGACGCCGACGTCGGGCGCTTCCTGCGCTGGCTGACCGTGCGCCCCGCCGAGGAGATCGCCGCCTTCGAGGCGTCGCTGGGCAGCGAACGGACGGCCCAGAAGGCGCTCGCCGAGGATCTCACGCGCCGCGTGCACGGGGACGCCGAGCTCGCGCGCGTGCTGCGCGCGACGGAGGCGCTGTTCGGGGGCGGCGACCTGCGCGGCATCGGCGGCGACATCCTGGACGAGGCCCTGGCCGCCGCGCCGTCGATCACGGTGCCGCGCAGCCGCTTCGACGGCGAGGGGGCGCTGGTCGTCGATCTACTGGCCGAGGTCGGCGCCTGCCCGTCGAAGTCCGACGCGCGCCGCCAGCTGGGCGCGGGCGGAGTCGCGGTCAACGGCGTGCCGCTCGGGACGGCGTCCGTCGACACGCGCGTGACGGCCAAAGATCTGATCGATGGCCGGCTGCTCGTGCTGCGCCGGGGCAAGCGCAACAACTACGTCATCCGCGCGGCGTAGTCGGCGTATCCTTGATCGGGTGAGGCCGGCAGGCGAAATCCGACAGGCTGGAATCGTCTTTGCCGTGGCGGCTGGCCTTGCCCTTCTGAGCTGCCGCACCAGCTTGGCGCCGAATCAGGCCGGTCATGGCGGCAGCGGGGTCGGCACGGGCGGATCGACCGCGGGCACCACGGGCGTCGCCGGCGCGGATGCCGCAGGCACCTCTGGTGGCGGCATGGGCGGCACATACGGCGGGGGCGGCTCGGGCTGGCCGTTCGGCGGCACCGTCGGAACCCTGGTCAGCTGCGACAGCTTCGGCGGCGCGGGCGGCGGCGTCGTCCTGGCGGGTCAGGGCGGCGCCGGCGGGCTCATGACGTCCTGTGATGGGAGGACCGGCGAGCTCTGTAACCCGTGCTCTTCGGCGCCCGGCGGAGACGGAGGCGGATCCGGCGCCGGCGGCAGGGGCGGCGCCGGCGGCGCGCCGACGCCTCTTGCCTGCGTCGGGATCTGTAAGTGGGATGGGATCCCGTACTGCGAGGCTTGCGGCAGGCCGGGATTCAGCTGCTGCCCGGGCAACGCGTGCGAAGGGAACGGTTGTTGCGTGAGCGGTACCTGCTATGCCGAGGGGGCCGGGTGCCCGTTCGCGAACAACGGCACCTGCTGCGGCGGTCGCTGCGTCGGCTGCGGAGCGGTTGGCGAGGCCTGCTGCCCCTACAACTACCCCATGCCGGGAAGCAACCCCTGTCAGGACGGCGCCGCTTGCGACGCCACGACCAATCGCTGCGGGACTTGCGGGGGATCGGGAGAGGTCTGCTGTCCCGGCAACAGCTGCCTCGACGGTGGGTGCTGCGTCTACCACGAATCCACCCAGTACTCGGCGGGACAGGGATACTGTGTCGCCAACGCCGATGCTTGCGGCGGATCGCTCGGGCAATGTCAGGCCGGTTCCTGCGGTTCCTGCGGCGGCCTGGGGCAACCGTGCTGCCAGAACACGCCGTCAGCCGGTAGCTGGTGCAGCGCCGGTTTGTGGGTCGACTGCATGTCCGGCAGCGACGACGCTGGCGCGGCCTGCGCCGCGTGCGGTGACGTCAATCAAGCCAGATGCGGCAGCGGGCCGTCCTGCCGGCCAGGTCTGGTCCCCACGACGGTCTACCCGCCTGTCTGCGTGCCTCCGCCGCAGATGTCGCTGTCCGACCGTTAGCCAGCGACTACGGCGGTTCGATGCCCCAGACCAGCGTGCCGTTCTGGTACAGCGTCACCTTGTTCCAGTCGGCGTAGGCGGTCTTGGTCGCGTCGAACGAGTAGTCGTTGGTCTGCGTGTAGAAGCTCCAGTCGTTCTTGTGGAACCAGATCTGGATCTCGCCCGTGTTGGAGTTTGCCGCCAGGTTGCCCGCGCCGGACGCAAAGGTGACCTGGAAGTAGTGGTCGGCGTTCGTGCGGGTGGGTGACATCGCGACGTTGGCGAGCGTGATGTTGTTGCAGCCGAGATTCGCGAAGTCGCACTGGGTGAGCTCCGTCGGGACGCCCGCATCCGCGGACGCGTCGATCGTGTACCAGTAGCGGATGGTCAGCGACGACAGCGCGACCGCGGTGCCGCCGGTGTTGACCACCTTGAAGTGGGGCTTGACGGCCTGCCCGGGGTTGGTGACGTCGAATGCCAGATACTGCACCTTCAGGTTGGGGTTCGGCGCGCAGGTCGAGCCGAGGCAGATGTTGGGCGACGCGCAGTCGGCGTCCGCCGCGCAGGTCGTCTTGCACGCGTTCGTGCCGCAGACGTACGGCGTGCACTGCGACGTCGACACGGTCTGACACGTGCCGGTGCCGTTGCAGGTGCGCGCCGGCGTGAACGTCGTGCCGGAGCAAGACGCCGCGACGCAGGTGGTGCCGGTGACGTACAGCCGGCAGGCGCCGGCGCCGTTGCAGGTGCCGTCGTTGCCGCAGGCGGCGGCGCCGCCGTCGGTGCACTGGTTCAGCGGATCCTGTCCCGCGGCGACGTTGGTGCAGGTCCCGAGCGTGCCGGCCAGCGCGCACGACTTGCAGGTCGCCGTGCAGGCGGTCGCGCAACAGATCCCTTGGGCGCAGATGTTGTTCGCGCAGTCGCTGTTCGCCGTGCAGGTGGCGCCGTTGGGCCGCTTCGTGCACACGCCGGTCGAGCAGATGTTCGGCGACACGCAGTCGGTGTCGGCGCCGCAGGTCGTCTTGCAGGCGCCCGTTCCGCACGTGTACGGATCGCACATCGAGGTCGTCGCGGTCTGGCAGGTGCCGGTGCCGTTGCAGGTGCGCGCCGACGTCAGCGTCGAGCCGGTGCAGGTCGCCGAGACGCAGGTGGTCCCGGCGGCGTACAGCCGGCAGGCGCCCATCCCGTCGCACGTGCCGTCGCGGGCGCACGTCCCGGACCCGTCGTCGGGGCACTGGGCCAGCGGATCCTGGCCGCTCGGCACGTTGGTGCATGTCCCGGGCGTCCCGGAGAGCGCGCATGACTGGCAGAGGCCGGTGCAGGTGGTCTGGCAGCAGACGCCCTGCGCGCAGTGGGCGGAGTTGCACTCGGTGTCGCCGCCGCAGGTCGCGCCGATCGGCTTGAGACCGCAGCTCCCGCCGTTGCAGGTGTTGGGCGACGCGCAGTCCGCGGACGTCGAGCAGGTCGTCTTGCAGGCGTTCGTGCCGCACGCAAACGGCGTGCAGCTGGACGAGGTCGCGGTCTGGCAGATGCCGCTGCCGTTGCAGGTGCGCGCCGGCGTGAACGTCGTCCCCGAGCAGGTCGCGGCCACGCACTGGGTTCCCGCGCCGTAGAGGCGGCAGGCGCCGCTGCCGTTGCACATCCCGTCGGTGCTGCAGGCCGGCGCGCCGAGATCGGAGCACTGGTTCAGAGGATCCTGTCCGTTGGGGACGTTCGTGCACGTCCCGACCGTCCCGGCGATCGCGCAGGACTGGCAGGTGCCGCCGCAGGCGGTCCCGCAGCAGACGCCCTGGGCGCAGAAGCCGGACTGGCATTCGGCGTTCGCGCCGCACACCGAGGTGAGCACCTTCTTGGTGCAGCTGCCGCCGTTGCAGGTGAACGGCGCGACGCAATCGGCGTCGGCGGTGCAGGTCGCCTTGCAGACGCCCGACCCGCACGCGTACGGATCGCACATCGACGTCGTCGCGGCCTGGCAAGTGCCGGTCCCGTTGCACGACCGCGCCGCGGTCAGCGTCGATCCCGTGCAGCTGGCCGCCGCGCACTGGGTCCCGGCGACGTAGAGGCGGCAGGCGCCGGCGCCGTTGCAGGTGCCGTCCTGCCCGCAGCCGGTGGCGCCCTGATCCGTGCACTGGTTCAGCGGATCGCTGCCGGTCGGCACGTTGCTGCAGGTCCCGAGCGAGCCCGCCAGCGCGCAGGACTGGCAGGTGCCGGCGCAGGCCGTCGCGCAGCAGAATCCCTGGGCGCAGAAGCCGGACATGCATTCGGACCCGGCGGCGCAGGCGGTGCCGGTCGGCTTCTTCGTACAGGCGCCGGCCACGCAGACGTTGGGCGCCGTGCAGTCGGCGTCGGCGGTGCAGGACGTCTTGCAGACGTTGGTGGCGCAGGCGTAGGCGCCGCACGACGACGTCGTGGTCGTCTGACAGGTGCCGGTGCCGTTACAGGTGCGCGCGGGGGTGAACGTCGATCCCGTGCAGCTGGCGGCGACGCAGACGGTCCCGCTCGCGTACAGCCGGCAGGCGCCGCCGCCGTCGCAGGTGCCGTCGGTGCCGCACGTCGACGCGCCGCTGTCGGCGCACTGGCCCAGCGGATCCTGGCCGGCCGGCACCAGCACGCACGTCCCCGCCGTGCCGGTCATCGAGCACGACCGGCAGCTGCCGGTGCAGGCGGTCAGGCAGCACGAGCCCTGTTCGCAGAAGCCGCTCGAGCATTCGGTGGTCGTCGTGCAGGTCGCGCCGTTCGGCTTCTTGCCGCAGCTCCCGCCGGTGCAGACGTTGGGCGCGACGCAGTCGGCGTTGGTCGCGCAGGTGACCAGGCACGCGCCGGTCGCGCCGCAGACGTACGCGCCGCAGTTCGTGGCGGTCGCGGTGCCGCAGGTGCCGGCTCCGTCGCAGGTGCGCGCGGGCGTGAACGTCGTTCCGCTGCAGGTCGAGGGCGAGCAGGTCGTGCCGCTCGCGTAGCGGCGGCAGGCGCCGCCGCCGTCACAGGTGCCGTCGGTGCCGCAGGTGGAGGCGCCTTGATCCGTGCACTGGTTGAACGGATCGGTGCCGGCCGCGACCGAGGCGCAGGTGCCCAGCGTTCCGGTCAGGCCGCACGACCGGCAGATGCCGACGCAGGCGGTCGCGCAGCAGACGCCCTGCTCGCAGAAGCCCGAGTTGCACTCCGTGGCGCCGCCGCAGGTCGCGCCGATCGGCTTCTTGCCGCAGCTGGTGCCGTTGCAGGTGTTCGGGCTGTTGCAGTCGGCGGACGATCCGCACGTGGTCAGGCAGGTGCCGCCGGTGCCGCAGAGGTAGGGATCGCACGAGACCAGCGAGGTCGTCTGGCAGGTGCCGGTGCCGTTGCACGTCCGCGCGGGCGAGTAGGTCGACCCGGTGCACGACTGCGCGACGCAGACGGTTCCGGCGGCGTAGAGGCGGCAGCCGCCGTTGCCGTCGCACATGCCATCGGTGCCGCAGCTGGGTGCGCCGTTGTCCATGCACTGGTTCAGCGGATCGGCGCCGACCGGCACGAAGGTGCAGGTGCCAGCGGTGCCGGTCAGCGCGCACGACTTGCAGGTGCCAGTGCAGCTGGAGCTGCAGCAGACGCCCTGCTGGCAGAGGCCCGACGCGCATTCGTTGCCGCCCGTGCACGTCAGGCCGAGCGGCTTCTTGGTGCACTGGCCGGCGTTGCAGATGTTGGGCGCGACGCAGTCGGCGTCGGCCGCGCAGGTGGTCAGGCAGGTGGCGCTCGTGCCGCAGTTGTAGGCGCCGCACGAGACGGGCGCCGCGGCCTGGCAGGTGCCGGCGCCGTCGCAGGTCCGCTGGGGCGTGTAGCTGGCCGCGCTGCAGGTCGCCGACGCGCACGGCGTGCCGCTGACGTAGCGGCGGCAGCCGCCGCTGCCGTCGCAGGTGCCGTCCGTTCCGCAGGTGTTCGCGCCCTGATCCGTGCACTGATTGAGCGGATCCTGACCGGCCGGCACGGTCGAGCAGGTCCCGCCCGTGCCAGTCAGCGCGCACGACATGCAGTTGCCGGCGCAGGCCGTCTTGCAGCAGACGCCCTGGGCGCAGAACCCGCTGTTGCATTCGCTGCCCGCCATGCAGGACGCGCCGAGCGGCTTGAGCCCGCAGCTGGACGACGTGCAGACGTTGCCCGTCGTGCAGTCAGTGTTCGTCGTGCAGCTCGCGGCGCAGCCGCCGCCGCTGCAGACGTAGGGCGCGCACGAGTTCGACGCGCCCGGCATGCAGTTTCCGATGCCGTCGCAGCGCCCGGCCAGCGTCAGCGTCGACCCGGTGCACATCTGCATGCCGCAGGCGAGCCCGGGCGCGTACAGCCGGCACGCGCCCGCGCCGTTGCACGAGCCGTCGGTGCCGCAGCTGGACGCTCCCGAGTCGGCGCACTGGTTCAGTGGATCGGTGTCGGCCGGGATCGCCGTGCAGACGCCGGGGCTGCCGGCGAGCGCGCACGACTGGCAGATCCCGGTGCACGATCCGGCGCAGCAGACGCCCTGCTGGCAATACCCGGTGGCGCATTCGTTGCCCGCGGCGCAGGTGGTGCCGTTCACCTTCTTGCCGCAGATCGTCCCGTTGCAGACGTTGCCGTTCGAGCAGTCGGCGTTGGTCGTGCAAGACGTCTTGCAGCTGCCGGTCGTGCCGCAGGCGTACGGATCGCAGCCCTGTTGCATGCCGGGCGTGCAGGTGCCCGTGCCGTTGCAGCGGCCGGGCAGGGTGGCGGTGACGCCCGAGCAGGTCGGCTGGATGCAGGTCGTCCCCGCCGCGTACAGCCGGCACGCGCCCTTGCCGTCGCAGAAGCCGTCGCTGCCGCACGTGGCGGCGGTCTGGTCCGCGCACTGCCCCAGCAGATCGCTGCCGTCGGGGACGTTGGTGCAGGTGCCGACGCTGTTCGGCACGGCGCACGATCGACACGTGCCCGTGCAGGTGGTGCCGCAGCAGACGCCCTCCTCGCAGAACCCGGAGTTGCACTCGGGCGCGCCGCCGCACGGCGCGCCGATCGGTTTCTTGCCGCAGCTGCCGTTGAGGCAGCTGTTGGGCGCCATGCAGTCGCTGTCGGCCGTGCAGATCGTCAGGCAGCGGCCGTCCTTGCCGCAGTTGAACGGCATGCACGACTGGCCGGCGGTCGCGACGCAGGTGCCCAGACCGTCGCAGCGGAACGCCGACGTCAGCGTCGACCCGGTGCAGGCCATGTCCTGGCAGACCGTGCCGGCCGCATACTTGTCGCAGGCGCCGGTGCCGTCGCACATGCCGGTCGAGCCGCAGGTCGACGCCGCCTCGACCGGACACTGGTCGCGCGGATCGGTTCCGAGCTGCGCGTTGACGCAGGTCCCGACCGTCCCCTGGTCGGCGCACGTGACGCACGTGCCGGTGCAGGCGGTGTTGCAGCAGACGCCGTCAGCGCAGAAGGTGCTGGCGCACTCGGCGCCCATCGTGCAGGACGACCCGATCGGTTTCCCGGGCATCTCGATCGGAACGTCACCGGGGCGATCGGTCGCCGTGTCGCCGGGCTTGGTGTCGCTGATTCCCCCGTCGCCTTGAGCGACGTCGCGCGACGCGTCCAGGCCGGAGTCGCTGCTGTATTTCTGGCCGCCGCCGCCGCAGCCCGCGATCCACGCCATTGCGGCGAAGGAGAGGATCAGGTTGCAGAGCCGGCCAAGACGCATACACACCCCCGAGGGCTTGCGGAGCGAGTCCGCCATTTCCCTACAGCGAACGCGAGATCATTCTATAGACGGCCAAAAAACAGGTCCACGATTTTCCCGGAAAATCCCGCGTTCCCATCCGAGCTGTTCGGTCTGCTTCGTTCGTGACGAAGCGCGGCTAAGGGTCGTCGAACAAACTTCGAACGAGCTTCGAAAAACGTCAGCGGCGGCTGCCGGCGGTATCGGGCTCGAGCGACCAGAGCTGGCGCGCGTAGGCGAGGCAGCGGCGGAAGAGCGGATCGCGCCCGCGTGCGCCGAGCGCGGCGATCGCCAGCTCGGCGTCGGAGGGGGAGTCCAGCTTGACCAGCTTCGGCGGAACGCCGGGCGTCTGCAGCTGGGTCTGGTCGATGGCGGTGCGGCGGATGGCGTAGCGATCGTCGCTCGCCGTCGTCACCTCGACCGCGAGGATGCCGCTGCGTCCGCAGGCGCCTTCGGCCGGCACGAGGTGGCCGGCGATCGGCTGGCCGGCGCGCGTGAAGTCGAAGCGGACGCCGCCGTCGGACGTCTGTGCGGCGCGCACCGGCCGCCAGCCGAGCTGGACGCCGATCCAGGCCAGCATCAAGAGCGCGCTGGCGTCGCAGCCGGCGCGGTGCTCGACGGCGACGCGCCGGGCCTGGACCAGCGGCGCGCCGCCGACCGGCGGATCGAACATCCCCGCGAACAGCGCGCGCAGCGCGCCCAGCCTCAGCCACCCGAGATCCGCGATCGGCAGCGGCTGGGCCGCGGCGGCCAGACGGTCGAGGTCGAACAGCTGCCGCGGGTGCAGGCAGGTGGTCGTGTCGAGCACCAGGCGGTTCGTGACCGCCAGCAGCTCGCGCGTCAGCAGCGACTCCGGCGCGCCGGGATCCAGCCAGAACGTCGCGGTCGGGACGCCGGCGACCTGCAGCGCCCGCACGAGCGCGCCGAAGTGACCTTGCGCGCCCGACGGGCCGGCGATGGTGATCTCCTCGGAGTAGACCATCCGCGCGCCGCCCGGCTGCGAGACGACGTGGCTCTCGATCGTCGCTTCCAGGCCGGCCCCGCGCCGCCCGTCGTCGAGGCAGAGCGTCAGCGTGCGGGTCGGTAGCGCGGGCGCGAGCTCGTCGACGAGCTTCTTGCTCGCGGCGAGCGCCGCCGGCCCGCAGGTCGGGACGATGACGTTCCAGAGCGCGGCGCGAGAGATCGCCGCCGCCTCGCCCGCGCGGCTCGCCTCCTGCCAGAGCGACCCGAGCGCGCGTTCGATCTCGCCGACCTCGACGGCGATCGGCTCGCCGCGGACGAAGCGCTCGATCTCCGGGTGATTGCTCACGGCAAGCGCCAGGCACGGCCGTCCGCCGTCAGCAGCCGATCGGCCGCGGGTGGTCCCCAGCTGCCGGCCGGGTACGTCGCGAGGTCCACGCGCCCGGCCGCCGCGTCCTCCGCCCAGCGGCGGTGGATGCGCGACACCCAGGTCCAGCTCGCCTCGACCTCGTCGGCGCGTGTGAACAGCGTGCTATCGCCCAGCAAGCAGTCGAGCAGCAGCCGCTCGTACGCCTCCGGTGGCTCCACGCCGAAAGATGACCCGTAGCGAAACTCCATGCTGACGGGCGCGATCTCCATCGCCGGGCCGGGCAGCTTCGATCCGAAGTTCAGCGCGATCCCCTCGTCGGGCTGGATCCGGATCGCCAGCACGTTGGGTCGGATGCTCTCGCCCCGCCGCCCGAACAGCAGGTGCGGCGCCTCCTTGAAGTGGACGGCGATCTCGGTGACCCGCTTGGGCAACCGCTTGCCCGAGCGCAGGTAGAACGGCACGCCCGCCCAGCGCCACGAATCGATGAAGAGCTTCAGCGCGACGAACGTCTCGGTCGTCGACGACGGACTGACGTTCGGCTCCTGCCGGTAGCCCGGCACCGCCTGGCCCGCGCTGGAGCCCGCCGCGTACTGCGCGCGCACGACCTGCCGCTCGAAATCGCTCTCGGGAATCGCCCGCAACGCCTTGAGGACCTTGAGCTTCTCGTCTCGCACGGCGTCGGGGTCGAAGGCGATGGGCGGCTCCATCGCGAACAGGCTCAGGACCTGGAGCAGGTGGTTCTGCACCATGTCGCGCATGCTGCCCGCCTGCTCGAAGTAGCCGCCGCGCGCCTCGACGCCGATGCTCTCGGCGCCGGTGATCTGGACGTGGTCGACGAAGCGGTTGTTCCAGATCGGCTCGAAGATGCCGTTCGCGAACCGGAAGACCAGCAGGTTCTGGACCGTCTCTTTCCCGAGGTAGTGGTCGATGCGGTAGATCTGGCGCTCGTCCAGCGTCTCGTGAACGTCGCGGTTCAGGGCGCGCGCGGTCTCGAGGTCGGTGCCGAACGGCTTCTCGATGATCACGCGCGCGAACGGCGGGGGCGGGCCGGGCGGTTTGGGCGCCGTCGCCGGCGGGGGCTTCGGCGCCAGCTCCGCCTGGCCGAGGTTCCGGATCACGGGCGCGAACGACGACGGCGGCGTCGCCAGGTAGAAGACGCGGTTACCGTGCAGGCCGAGGTCGCGCTCGATGTCGCCGAGGCGCTGCTTGAGCGACAGGAACGACGCGAGATCCTCGTACTCGCCCGGCTGATAGAAGATGTTGCGCGAGAACGCCGCCCACAGCTCGGGGTCGATGGGACGGCGGCGCGCGAACTCGTTGCAGGCGGCGCGCATCTCCTCGCGGAAGGCATCGTCGCTGACCGCGCGGCGCGCGAAGCCGACGATCGCGAAGCGGGCCGGAAGCAGGCGATCCCGGGTCAGGCTGTAGAGCGCGGGCAAGAGCTTCCGACGCGCCAGATCGCCCGACGCGCCGAAGATCACCATCACGGCCGGCTCGGGGACGCGCTCCTCCGCCAGCCCCTCACGCAGCGGGTTCGGAAGCACGGACGGCGACGACGAGGCCGGCGGCCCTCCCGGTGTGTCGAGCATGGCCGCGCCTTCAGGCCGACTTGCGCGCGCGGCCCTGCGTCTCGCCCGCCAGCACGTCGGCCAGCGCCGCTAGGCCGGCGTCGACGTCGGCGCCCAGGTGAACGCGCAGCACGCGCCGGCCGCGGCGCTTGAGCACCTGCAGGTCGCCCAGCGCCTGCGCGTCCCGCAGCGTCGCGAAGGTGTAGCTCTCGCCGGGCACAGGCAGATCGGCCGTCGCGTCCGCCGTCAGCTGCAGGAAGACGCCGGTGTTCGCGCCGCCCTTGTGCAGCTGTCCGGTCGAATGCAGG
>Ga0066903_100001266_pt1 | contig 18154 bp, 35 predicted proteins | sample PanSoiMetaGPlot1_FD_67491 | JGI IMG/M metagenome (GOLD analysis project Ga0066903, IMG submission 67491) | Tropical forest soil microbial communities from Panama analyzed to predict greenhouse gas emissions - Panama Soil - Plot 1 (version 2) | ecosystem: Environmental > Terrestrial > Soil >... | reverse complement strand
TGCTACTACAACGCCGAAGTGCAGCAGAACAGCGCCGGCGATCGCCGCGGCCGGCTGTACCTGCCATCGCCCGATCCGGTGAATCCGTACGCCTGCCCGGTGGACTTCGTCAACGAATACGGCGATTGGACATGGATTGTCCGGTTCTAGCGTCGGTCGTGATGCTGGCGCTGGTGGCGCTGGTGGTGGGCCTCGGCCGCGGCTGGCGCCGGTGACTGCTTATGCTGACCTACTGCAACTTCGGCGAAGGCTATCTGCCGCAGGCCGCCGCGCTCGGTATCGATGGCCTGCGGCTCGACGTGCCGGCCGACGGCGCGCTGGACGATTTCGTGCGCCCATTCGTCGGCCAGCCGGTCGCGGTGGACTTCCTGCTGCACGACCCGACCCGCCTGTCCGCGCTGCTCGAGGCCATCACGAACGTCGGCCTGCCGGAAGAGCAGACATCGATCGAAGTGTTCAACGAACCGCCGCACAAAGATCCGGTCGATGAAACGCAGTACATCGACGGTGTGCTGGACGTGTGGGAAGACTGCCAGCGCCGCGGCTATGGTGGCAGGGTCATCGCCGGCGCGCAGATGAACCTCTCGAGCGAATCGATCCGGTGGTACCGGCACACGGTGCCCGAGCTACCACCCGATATCACGGTCGCGTTCCACGACTACCCGTACGGCCTGCAGAAGGACGATCGGGCCTGGCCGTGGCCGCGCAATCTGACGCCGACACACCAGCAAGCGCTCGACCACCTGCGCAGCATCACGCGCGATCGGCCGCTGGTGTGCTCGGAATTCGGCCGCCACATGGCGATCGAAATCACCGGCCACCCGCCGATCGAAATCCGGTTGACCGAAGACTGGATCTACCGCTGTTACGTCGACCGGCTCCGCTTCTTCGCCGAGAACGATCTGGTGTGGTGCGCGCTCTTTCAGTGGCGGGATGCGCCGCAGGCGACGCATTCCGAAGGGCTGTACGGGCTGCACGCGGTGCATCCAGACGGCTCGCTCGGCCCGGCGAAGAAGCAGGCCGAGGCCGTCGCCGATTGGCGCCGGTTTCAGATCACCAACTTCAAGGCCAGGCCACAATGAGAACGCTGCTGCTCGTGCTGCTGCTGGTGCAACCACCGCGGGTCGGTGCGCCACCCGGTGCACCGGCCGACGTCGACCTGCCGCGGCCGCACCCGATCGACTATCCGCCGGTGCGCCGGCCAGCTGGCCGCGGCGCTCGAGCGGCGCCGGCCACGCAGCGCGGCCTCTACTGGACGCAGGACAGCCAGGCGCTCGCCACCGTGCAGCAGTACACGTTCGCGCTCTACGTCGACACCGGCACCAAGGCAACGGTGCTGGCCGCCAACTGCAGCGCGCAGCCGACGGCGCTGGTGTTCGGGTGCAGTGCGCTCTTCACGCCGGCCAAGGGCACACATCAATACACGCTCGAGACCCGCTGCACGTTTTGCGCGCCGACCAGTGTGCGCGCGCAGCCGTTCACGTTCACTTATTAGGAGCTGACCTATGCGGCGAGATGTTCTAAGTCTAGTGCTGGCGCTCGGGCTTATCGCGCGGCCTACCGGCCAGCGGCCGGCCGGGCAGATCGTGCCCGGGCCGACCGGTACGACGGGCACGCTCTTCTTCGACCAGAAGGCCGACTCGCTGGCGACCGCGCAACAGTACACGTGGGCCTACTACATCGACAGCAATCCGACCGCGATCGTGCTGAGTGCCACCTGCACCGACCAGGGCATCGCCGGCACCTACGCTTGCCAGGGCGCCATGACTACGCTGGCGGCCGGGCAGCATGACTACACGCTCGAGACCCGGTGTGCGTTCTGCACGCCGAGTAGCTCGAAGGCGGTGCCGCTCACGTATAACAACGCCGGATCGAACGGCCTGGTCGCGGCGACCGGGATGCGCGTCGAAAGCAGCAGCGGCGCCAACATCCCGCCGCTCGCCAGCATTATCGACAGCGCCGGCGCCACCTGGACGCAGGGTGCAGCGCCGGCGGCCTGCCCACCATCGGTCATCGGGCATCCGGCGACTGATTGCTTGCCGCAGATGAGAAACGGCACGGTGCTCGGCCTCGGCTCGGACATCTACTACAAAAATTCGAAGGTGTACGTGCGTGGGCCGTCGGGGAGCGAGATGCACTGGTGGTCGTACGATGGCCCGAACGCCTGGACCGACGTCGGCACCGTCAAGCCGTGACCCTGCACGCGCGCAGCCGGGCGTTCGTCCACTCGCAGAACCGGCAAAGCATGTGGAAGCAGCGTGCCTGGCGGTCTGGCGCGTGCCACCAGCTGCGCGGCCGGCTGCCGGCGCCGCTGTGGATCATCCGCCGGCGCCGCGACAAATACGGGTTTCATGTGCGGCGCATCGGCCACGCGCGGTTCCTCGAGCGTGCACGCCGCGATCGCCACACCGTCGCCATCCTGCAGCACGAAGCGGCCGCCCACGCCTACCGCGCGCGACTGCTGGCGCTGGCGCTCTGAAATGACAAACGGCGAGGCCCGGTGGAGGGGCCTTCATGGGTGCGCTGATTCAGCAGAATATCAGTGTCGGCGCGCGACGTCTTCCAGGGTAACAGTCATTCGCTTGCCGAGCGCGCGAAACGCAGCCTCGAGCTGCTCAAGCCGCGACGCATGCGTCATCTCGAGCAAGCGATCGACCTGTGGCAGGTGCCAGTCGAGGCGCCGCGCGAGTTCAGCCTTACCGACTTTGGCCTCGCGCATCGTTTCGTAGAGTCGGACTTTCGCTTCGACCAGCGCCGGCATCGTGACCCGAAACTTCGACCGCCGCGCGGACGGGCGCGGAATGGCCCGCCGATCCTTGATATAAGCATCGATCACAGTCGCCAGCGCATCCACCGCGTGGTCCAGTGCTTCGTCGTTCGTCTCGCCGAACGTGTGGGCCTCTGGAAAATCCGGGAAGCTGACCAGAATGGTGTCGTTGTCGTCGCGCGTGAGGATGACGGGATACTTCATCGGTCGTTCAAGCCTTCCCAGAGACATTGGGTAGTGAGCGCTACGGCCGTGTTGCGAATGATCTACCCTCCGGCGACTGGCCCACCCGGAGCCAGGCCGATGAGCCCAGGCAACGTCGGTTTTTGCGGACGAGGTTCCCGAACCCGCATCTTGATGTCGAGCAACTGGCATCGCGTTTCGAACTTGTCGTCAAAGGCATAGAAATCAGAACAGCCGAGAGCGACGGCCGTCGCGAGATGGAAGCAGTCGAATTTTCTCCGACGATTGTCTCTGATTCGCTCCTGTTCGTCCTTCGGTTTCCCCTTCGATGCCGCCCCAATAATCGCGGCTTCGTACTTCGCGGCCGTGAGCGAAATGTCCTTCGTCACGCCCTTGATCCGGGCAAGGCGCGCTAGTTTCGAGTGATAGTCCACGAACAATCCGCCATTGATGAACGACGAGACAGAGACTTCTTGAACGGTGAGGATCGACGTGTAGATTCGGACCTTGTCAACCTTGAGTTCGCTGAGCAGGTCCCGGACCTGCGCAGCCTGCGGCTGCTTTCCCAAAACGCACAAGAACACCGACGTATCAAAATAGACCGGAACCATGCGTCAGTCCGTCTCCAACTGCCGCACGAGGGTCTTCAGGTCGGTCTTGCCCAGCTCGGGGCTGGCGCCATACAGTTCATCGAACGCCGCGTCATAGTCGCGTTCTTCGTCAGCCTCGATGTCGGTGACGTCCAGCTTCGGATTGATCGCCTTGTAGTAGGTCGCATTCCCTGTGACGCAGACCTGTTTCCGAAACAGCTGTCGAGCCTTGTCCTCGTCTCTCGGTTTGAACTCGATGCGCCAATCAATCCCGTCGTCGCCGACGAGTTCTCCGAAGAACGTGCGCTTGGATTCGTTGCCCTCGTCCGATCGGTCTCGCAGACCGCGCAGCTTCCCGTAGACAGTGATCTCCTCTACAGCGAAGTTGGGCTCGCGCAGCCTATTGATCACTTCCGTCGTCTGTTGGTCGAACACGGCCTTGAGTGGTTTTGCCCCGCCCGTTTGCACGAGCCGCATTTCGACTCGGGTCTTGTCGATTTCCTGCACTTTGCTGATGTTTCCCAGCCGCGTGACGACGCGCGGGTCGTAGTCGCCGCGCACGACCCCCGATTGAAGGCGAGCGACTCGCTTCGTGTGTGCGCGTGATGGGTGAGGCGTCGCGTTCAGCTGCGTGACGGTCTCGAGCACTTGACCCGCTGCGAGCACGCCGGCAGCAACGTCGCGGGTGATCGCAAGCGCCGCTTTGACGCTGCCCTTTTGGAATCCGCCGATTAACTCCAGCCCGAAGTCTCCGGTCGGAGCCTCAGCTCCGCGCTCGCGCTGAATCCGTTTCCCAACGGATTCGATCATCCCCTTGATTTCCTGGAGCACTCGGATCACATGGTCCAGCGGAAGGCGATTTCTCGTCGCCAAACCGTCAGTAAACCGGACCGTGAAGACGGGATGAGGAACCTTGGGCCGACCGACTTTCTTTGACACGCGCATACCGTATCGTCCGTTCCTGTTATGCGGCTTCGCCAGGATGCACCGCGGGTAATCGCTTCATCGTCGCCATGCATTGCTTTCGGATTAACGCCTCGACGCCGCGCGCGTCAGGACCTCGTGAATCAATGTCTGATAGCCGATGCCTCGCGCCGCCGCCTGGGTCCGCAAGCGCTCGAGCAGTGCCGCGTCCACGCGAAGCGTCACCGCGCGCCGCGGCGCGTCCCCGAGTGGCGGTCGACCCCGCCGCGCCTTCGTCGGATGTGGCCGGGTCATGCGCCGATGGCCTGCCGGACCCGAGCGAGCTGCGCTCGCAAGCCGGCGATCACGTCGCACTCGTCCGCCGTCACCGGCAGCATCGAGTCGGCCGGTAACGCGTCGCCGTTCGCGGCGGCGGCCAGGAAGTCGAGGACGCGGACCGGGGCGCCGACCTCGCCCGCCAGTTGATACGCCTCGCCGCACACGCGCTCGAGCAGGGCGATCCGCTCGCGTAAGGTCTCGACGGTTGGTCCATCCGGAGGAGCGGTCGGACTCATTTCAAACCTGCCTGTTTCCAAATACTGTGTAACGTGCCGGGTTTCAGGTCGCCGCGATGATCGGGGACCGTCACCGTGCCCGGCTTGTGCGGATGCGCGAACTGCTTGTGACTGCCGGACTGTCGAACTTCGTACCAGCCGTCCTGAACGAGCCGCTTGATCACATCCCGAACCTTCATTTTAGTCAATACATATATCGGTCGCCGCCGAGCGTCTCTATAGACCCCGCGCGCTCAGAACGCGGAGGTCTGGACGTGAGTATTACGTGGGCGGGTCGGATTTCTGATGAAAGAAAAGGGCGGCGCCCAGGGCTAGAAAGACAGGTCGGCGAGCTTCCACTCGTCGCCGGCACCGACGCCGCAGCGGATGACGAAGTGGTTCACGTTGGGCGACGTCGCCGCCGGCGCGCCGTGGCCCTCGGGCCTGAAGGTGGACCATCGCAGCGAGGCCGTTTGCGCCGGCGAGAGTTGAGGCAGGTGCGCCGTCCACGCACGGCCGAAGCGATCGTCGGCCGTCACGGTGCAATCGGTCACATCCTCTGATTCATTGTTGGTCAGGACGATGCCGCCGAACCCGCGCCCGCCGCGGATCTGCAACTCGCCCATCGACGGCGTGCGGGCCAGCATCGCGCGGACCTCGACTTCGGGGTGAATCAGTAACCGATCGTAGAGGACGGTCTCGAGGGCGACGACCGTGACGGCGATGATGGCCAGCGCCAGCAGCACCTTCGGAATGGTGATCTTCACGACTGCGGCGCTCCTATTGCGGACAGGCGATCGGCGTCGTCGCGACGCCGCCCGGCGCAAACAGCCACAGGAAACAGCTCGCGGTTGCGCGGTCGGCAACGATCCAAATTTTCGCGCCCGGAATGAACGATCGGCCGTCCGGGGCGGCTAGGCCGTCCTCGCCCAGCAAGCGGAAGCGTGCGGCATCGGGATGGCTGTACGAAAGCGAGACCATGGTTTGCGCCGAGGCCACCCCACCTAGCGTAACGAAGATGAACAACGCCACGCCTAACCAGCGGCGCCGGCGGAAGATTTTGACCAGGTCGTTGAAAATGACGTTCGGACTCATGACTGTGCTCCTAGTGCGACCGGCTTTCGTTCTCCGGCGGCCGCTGATTTTGCTACCAGAGATTGGCTTTCGCTTGCCTAATGCGGGCGCGCAGCTGACCGGCGAGGGTGTCCGCAAACTGACACGAGGGGTCGGCCGCACCAGCGTAGTTGGGATTCGGCGTCACCCATCCCTGCCAGAGCGCTTCGTCATTCAGTAACAGGACGGTCACGACGATCCCACGCGGGAGGCTCTCGAATCGCAGGATGACTTGCGTCGTCTCCCGAGATGGGGCTGCGGTTAACGGTGTGGTCCGCGCGAGATGATCCTGGAAACAGATCGCAGCGGGTTTCGCATCACTGTTGGCGTCCACCTCAACCCAGCCGATCCGCATCGCGGCCAAGTACTGGTCCTTCTCGGGTTGCGTCAGGGTCTCTCGGACTGGCGGGTAATCGGGTCGGCCGAGTTGGCCCGCCGACGCGGCGCCTGCGGCCAGCATGACGGCCAGCAGGGCGACACTCGTCAGTCTGATGATTCGTGTGTGCATACGTACTCCTACCTGTTTCGGGCGCCCACCTTTTTTGCCGTTCGCGCGTGCGGCGGCCGCTTTGGCTTCGGACGTGACGCGGCCACCCTTGCGGCCGAGCGCCACGGCGTGCGGGTTCTTGCTCATGACCCGCTTATCGTCCGAAGCGGTTGGGTTGATATATGTCGGAGGCTATAGGCGGACCTCCGCGTTCGGAACGCGGAGGTTTCGCATTACGCGAAAGGGGATATCAAAATCAGGTCTCATTGCCTGATTCTGGCGAGAATCGTGGCCGTCATGTATCCCTTTATGCATCAACTGTTTACAGTATCACGACGGGGATATACTGCGGATTCGTGCCCCGCACGCTCACGTGGTTGGACATCCGCGCGGAATTCCTGCGTCTCAAACGAGAACGCGGGCTGACGCAGGTGCAGATCGCGAAGGCCGGTGGCACCGTTCAACACAACATTTCCAAATGGCTGCGTAACGAACGTCAGGGCCCACAGATCGGGAATTTCATGAAAGCGATCGCCGGTCTCGGTCTCTCGCCGGCCGAATTTTTCAGCCGCCTTGAGCAGCAGCACCAGGCGATCCGTCCGGTGTCCCACCCGCCGCGAATGGTCACGACCGGGCTCAACCTCGAGCGACTGATCGCGAAGATCGAGAAGCTCGCGGAAGACGTGAAGAACGTGCGACTCGGCAACAGTGATCTGCATGATCGCCTGGCCGCGATTGAGAAACAGCGGCACACGGCGAACCAACGCCAGCCTGCGCTCTACAAACACCGATGAACGCTGGGGCGAAAACTCGCGACCAGGCGCGGGCAACTTTGCGGGCAACTTTTGGGCAACTTTTGCCCCCTTTCAGTGGTCCCGAAGGGGCTTTTCTGGTCCTCTGCGGCACCCGCACGAATGAGCCTGAAATCACGGATTCAGGCCCAATTTCATTGATTTTTTTGGCGATTTGGGCTGTCGTCCCCATCGGGATTCGAACCCGAGTTTTGGCCTTGAAAGCGATCCACCCAAGCCAATTAAGACGCTGTATCTACGCGACTTAGCGATTCCGGGCAACTTTTGCGGGCAACTCTTGTACCCGAAAAGATCGCGAAAGCGCATCAACGAAATGCAGTTTCCGTCTTAGTCGAGATGGAAGACGTGGCAGGCGCCGCAGTATCGCTCGCGAATGTCGTTCGGGTTGAACGAGCGGCGGCGGCAGCGCGGGCACTCGATGGACGGTTCCGGCACGAAGGTCTGCGCTTCCACGACTGACATGGCCCGCTCGTTCACGGTGATCAGGTTCGCTCGTCGCACGATGTGCTCAGCTTCGTTCGCCGTGTAGTGCCCGGCCTCGGCGAGGTCGCGCGTGTAGCCCCACCACGCCGGTCGCCACCACGCTTCGTGCTCGTACGACCAGATGACGAAGCGATCAGACATCGGCGACGTAACACTTGCGACTGAGGTCGTAGTGCATCGCCTTCGGAAAGCGACGCGTGAACGCCTGGAGGTCCGCCGAGGCCTGTGGCTGCGAAATGCGGAACTTACGTTGCAGATGATCCCGGTTGATGAAGCCGTAGACCGCGAGCATGTCAGCGATCCACTCCTGCCGGTGCTGCGCGAACCAGTTCATCGGTCCTGACTCGGGTCGTCGCCGCGTCGGATGACGTCGAGCACGGCAGGGCAGTCGGCAAAGAATTGCCGTGCTCCATTCAGGAAGCGTTCGGCGGTCGCCCGGTTTTCGTCACCGACCTCGGGATGGCGCAGCGCCAACTGAAGCAGCCCGGTCAGCTGCATCACAGTGATCGGTCGCAGCCACAGTTCCATCGGATGTTCTTCCTTGCGCCGGAGTTCGTCGGTCATCGCGGCGATGATGGCGTCATCGGTCAATTGGCTACCCTCAATTTCTTTTGTGGCGCGCGCCGACGAACTGCCGGCTTGATGGCGCCCTGGCGCAACGTCGCAAGACGCTGGCTGAATGCCGCGACGGCGGCCTGGTCGACGTCGGCATGCGCGCCCTTCGTGTATCGCTTTGTGATCACCGAGTGTTCGGCATGCAGTCCGAGCCGAGCGACGGTCGCTTCATCACCTGTCACGCGGTACGCCTCCGCCAGGAAGCTGTGACGCAGATCGTAGAGATGAAATCGATGCAGTGTGATGCCGGCCTTCGTCGCGGCGCGCTTCACGGCGCGATTGACCGATTCGATCGCAAATGGTCCGTACGCGTTGGCGGCGTGAAAGGCCTTGAAGGCTGCCAGGCCTTCGTCAGTAAGCGGCAATGTCCGCGCTTCGACGCCGGCGCCTTTCGCGCGTGAGCCGATGTGCACCGTGCGCGCCGTGAAGGACAGATCATCTGGGACGATCTGCGCGAGGAGACCAGGCGGCAATCCCGTGTAGGCGATCACCCGCGCGCGAATGGTCGCCAGTGCGAGGGGCCGTGGCTCGCCCTTCTTCACATCGCGATACGTCGGCATCTGCGATAACAACCGCTCAATAGCCAGGTAGTCGATGGCGCGCGCTTCGGTTTTTGGCGGCGCGGGATTCGTCGTGGCCTTCACGGGATTAGCTTTACCCTTCCCGTTCATCTTTACGAAGAACGACTGTAGCGCCGTGCGCCGCTTGCGGACGGTCGCCGACGCCAACCCGGCCGTCAACCACCGCTGCAGCACGATCTCGATCTCGGCGTCGGTGATCGAGTGGCGTGATCGGTCGCGTCCAAGTTCCCCGGCCCAGAGATCGAGATGCGCGGCCCGCTGCGCTTTGGTGGGCATTGCCGCGACGCGTTGCAGATAGAGCTGGATGTCCGCGGCGAACGATTCGGCGGGCGCGACCGTGCCGCGCGTGCGTTGCACGGCCGCGGTTTGCCAGGCCTGCATCTCCTCGAGCGGTGTCTGCAGCGGCATGGTCGTGCTGTGAAACTTTCCATCAATCTTGACGAACACCTGCCACTTGCCGCGCTTGCGGCGAATACCTTTCAGTCTGCGGGCCATCCGAATCCTTTCAGTCGATGTCGACGAGCGACGGCGCGGAGGCGTCCGCGGTCGGGGTGACGCGTGAGCGTGCGCGCGGGAAGAGGTTGAAGGTCTGGCGCGGTCGTGCGGCGAGCTGCTGCAGCGAGGTTTGGAGCGAGACGATGGCGACTCTGAGCGAGGCGATCTCCGCTTCGAGCGTCGCGAGCCGCTCCTCCGGCGGCGGCGCGCCGTCGATGTCGTCACTGAGCTGGCGGAAGAACTCGCCGGGATCGATGCCCAGGCCCTTCAAAGCCTTCAGAAATGTCTCGACCGATGGGCCCTGGTAGTGATTCATCAGTAGTTTCGCGATGGCACTCTGGCTCGGGAGGCCGCCGGCCGCGGCGACGGAGGCTTGCGTCGCGCCGCTCGCCTGGGCGCGCGCAAACAAGGCCGCATAGTGCGCGCGGACCCGGCTCCATTCCACGCCCGGCATTCTATCCCTTTCGGGATATAGGCTCAACCGTCATCCACGAACCGCCCGAAACGCTAGTAATTTGGCGAATTCTTGACAGGATAATCTTTTCAGGATTTTATCGTGCCGATTATGAAAGGCTTCTATCTGCGCACGCTGCGGGAGCAGCGCCACCTCACTCAGGAACAGCTCGAAAAACTCAGCGGCGTCGCCCAGAACACGATCTCCAAGCTCGAGCGGCGGCCGATGGCGCGCCCGGTCTTCGACACCGTGGTCGCGCTCGCCCACGCGCTCGGGATTGATCCGGTCGACCTGCGGTTCGGACCCGATCCCCGGACCAGGCGCGAGAAGACCCGGGTCGTCGCATGACGCCCGAGCTGCGCTGCTACACCGTGCCCGAAGTGCTCGCGAAACTGCAGATGGCGCAGACGACCTTCAAGCGGTTGAAGCGCGCCGGGCAGCTGCCGTTCCTCGAGGAGCTCCGCCCGCGACTCGGTCGGCGGGTGCGCTACCGCGCCGATCTGATCGATCGCTATCTCCGCGGCGAATGGCCGGGAATCGTCATCGCGCACCGGAAGCGAGCCTGACATGGACGCCGACCGGCAGAAACTCGAACACGACATCGGGCTGCTGACGCAGGCGATCTGCCTGCTCACGACGCACGCGTCGACGCTCGTCCGCATCACCGAGGACGTCGGCGTCGTCATGCGGCGCACGAGCGAGGAGCTCCACGCGCTGCAGACGGCCGTGCTCGGCGTCGTCGACCTGGTCGAGTGTCTGCAGCGCCGCGTCGACGTGCTCGAGCGGCGCCAGGCGTCGCCGCTGTACGCCGTGGGACGGGTGCAGTGAGGCCGCGCGTGCTCCACCTGGTGCAGCTCGATCATCCGGACAGCCGCTCGAATATTCAGCGGCCGACGGTGTGCGGCGAATGGGCCGCGCCCGATGATCTCGTGCTCCGGCGCGAGGACGCGAGCTGCGTCCGGTGTCTCGAGGTGAACGACGCCGACGCGGCCGCCCTGGTGCGCGAGCTCGAGCCGACACGGTCGCACTCGTCGCTGCCCGAGCGCGTCGCGCACCTCGAGACGGTCACCGTCGACCTGGCGCGCGAGCTCGCCGCCGTCCGCCAGCTCGTCGAACAGTTGAAACTCGGGACCGCGGATGCGCTCAAATATCTGGACCGCGGCGATCCGTTGTGGAGGCGGCACCGATGACGCAGACTGCACTCGCGAAAAAGTCCGATGCCGACATCGTCGAGCAGGTGCTGGTCACCGGCAATCTCGGATCGCTCTCGGCCGAACAGCGGGTCTTCTACTACAACAAACTGTGTAAGTCGCTGGGCCTGAACCCGCTCACCAAGCCGTTCGAATACATCATCCTCAACGGCAAGCTGACGCTCTACGCGCTGCGCACGGCGACCGATCAGTTGCGCTCGCGGCGCGGCGTCAGCGTGCAGATCATGGCACGCGAGCTCGTCGAGGACACGTATGTGGTCACGGCGCGCGCGAAACTGCCAGACGGCCGCGAAGACGAATCGGTCGGAGCAGTGCCGCTCGGCGGCCTCAAAGGCGAAGCACGCGCCAATGCGCTCATGAAGGCCGAGACGAAAGCGAAGCGGCGCGTCACGCTGTCGATCTGCGGCCTCGGGATGCTCGACGAGTCGGAAGTCGGGACGATTCCAGGCGCGGTCGCGCCGCCGGCGACGCCAGCCCCCGTCGCGCGCATGCCGGCGGCTCCGCGCGAACAGAAACCGCGCGAGGAGCCGCAGACGGTCGTTGACGAGGCGACTGGCGAAGAGCGGCCGGTCCCGGCGCCCGGCTTTCACTACATCGCGAACTATCGACGGCGCGGCGACTGGCACGAGTTCGATCTCTTGAATGCCGCCGCGGACGGCTCGGCGCTGCACGTCTCGACGAAAAAGAAACTTGGGTTTCGCGTCGCGGACGCGGCGCGCGGCGGCCTGCCGATCAGGGTGACGACGTCGCCGAAACCCAGCGGCGGACCCGGCGAGGTCTATCTCGAATCGGTGGAGCTCGGAAAACTACCGGCGAGTCTCGAGCCATTTGCCGGCGACCCGCCAGCGCCGGACCCGGACACCTGTCCGACGTGCGGCCTCTCGACGCAGGACTGCCCCGGACATGACCCCGACGACGGCGAGTTGGTGTTTTGACTGATGCTCGAGCAGCAGCGGCGATGGTGGGTCGCCGAGACGAATTGGCGTTCTGACGGCGTCCTGACAGACGGCTCCAGATTGACAGTCTGGATTTCTTGCGAGGTCTAACACATGGTCGCACGCATCCGCGGATGGTTCCGACGGCGGCGCGAGGATTCTGCGATCGATGCGTTGATCCGCCCGCCGCGCGTCCTCTTCGAAGGCTACGACGATCCCGCGCTGCGCGATCGCGACCGCAAGGCCGATCCGGCGACCTGGCGCGTCTATCGCCGCCGCGACGACGAACTGCGATCGGATTCCTAGCAAGTGGGCGAGGTTCATGGCGAAGGAAAAAAGTCCCGCGTTTCAGTTCTATCCGAAGGACTTTCTCACCGACGGCAACGTCGCGAGTATGTCGTTGCAAGAGCGCGGAGCGTACGTGACGTTGATTTGCTTGTGTTGGCAGGAGACGACGTTACCGAACGATCCGACACGCCTGGCGCGGATGGTCGGCGCGCCGCTGCCCGCGTTTCAGAAGATGTGGCCGGCGCTCAAACAGTGCTTTCGGGAAATCGATGGGCAACTCGTCCACCCGAGGCTCGAGCAGGAACGGGACAAGCAGCGATCCCGGCGCGAGCAGGCGAGTAAGAATGGGTCGAAAGGCGCGGCGCACCGATGGGCAAGTGGCTAACAAACCGTGTCAAGGGAAATATTCGTTGTCATTTTGTCTCATTTCATGGCATCCAGTCTCATTCCTTCTCGTTTTGTGCACGTCTTTCGCTCATCTGTAAGGCGCGCCAAAAACACCGTGGTAAAAGCAACGCACGATGGGAGACCACGTAAGGCGACGTTTCGCGAATAAGCGCGAACGCGACCTGTTGCGGATTCTTCAGAACGACTGCTGTGCGATCTGTGGTGATGCACTCGACCAGCAATTCGAAGTGGATCACATCGTGCCGTTTTCCCAGAAAGGAATAACGGAACTATGCAACCTTCAAGCAATTTGCCAAAAGTGCCATTCCGTCAAGAACCGTGGGATGGTCAACGCAAAGTCTTCGACGCGCTAAATGAGCAGCCATCCTATCTGAACGTTCAACTGCCGACAGGCTACGGCAAGACTTATACGGCAGTCGGCTGTTACAGCCTGAAGCAGCATGCCGGTGCGGCGAATCGACTCTTGATCGTTTTCCCGAGTGATGCACAACTCCGTCAATTCGAGAAAGATTCCAAATCGGATTCATCGGATCTCAAGTTGGCCTGTGTCGAGGGCCCACACCGAGTCCTCGATCTCAGGTTCTACGGTGCCAACGCCATTCGCGATCATCGGTCGAATACCGCGCAAATCTTCGCCATTACGATTCAAGCCCTTCTCCAAGCCCGAGGCTCTGACAACGTCCATACCTTGATGCAGACAGGGCGATGGATGGTCGTGGTGGATGAATATCACCACTACGGGTTTGAGAAGGCCTGGGGGCGGACGGTGCGCGCGCTTCCAGCGTCGTTTCTGCTTGCCATGTCGGCCACCCCGACGCGTCCCAATGACGACAGCGCGTTTGGTGACCCACATATCCGAGTGTCGTACCGGGATGCGGTTCGAGAAGGTGCTGTCAAACCTCTCGTCGGACATGCCTATCACTATCTGATCGACGCCCTGACACCGGATGGCACGATTCGCACCTATACGACGCAGGAACTGGTTGATGAAGCAGGAACAGACACTGCTGATGCGCTCGAACGCTGGCGCATTGAACGAAAGATGCGATGGAGTCCGAAATATGTCTCCCCGCTCGTGTGGACGCCGCTCGAGCGGCTCATAGCGACGCGCATGACGTCAGGTCACATGAATCTCCAAGCCTTGGTCGGCGCGATGTGTGTGTCGCATGCAGAACTGGTCTGCGAACAGGTCCGCGCGTTGTTTCCTGAATTATCGGTGGATTGGGTGGGCACTGGACCGCATGGCCGATCTGACGCTGAGAATGACGAGGTTCTTGGGCGGTTCTGTCCGCGGAAAGATGAAAACGGTCGCCGGAGTCCAACTCTCGATGTGCTTGTTCATGTCGGCATGGGTGGGGAGGGGCTGGACACGCGCTATGTCGCGGAAGTCGTTCACCTGAATCGGGCGAATCGCAACAACTCGAATACGCAGGAAAACGGACGGGCGGCGCGGTATCTCGAAGGAAAAGACGGCGTCGCGATCACCGGCAACATCAATTTCGACGCCACAAGCGAGTACGCCGCCTTTGTGGGCGAGGCGATCATGGACGCAATGGATGGGCAACCGCCATCGCCGACATCACTATCGCCAGATCCGCCAGAGCCACGTCAGTTCGAACCGATGCCGGAACACCCGGATATCGGGATCTACGACATGAAGCTCGAACACATCGACAGCGGAGACCCAGGGGTGCGACGCATGGCCGCGGTCTTGGTCAAGGTGAACGTCGGCTTTACGCAACAGGACTTAGATAACCCGGCGAGTCCCATTCACGAGTACGCGATCCGCGAATATCGCGCGATGCGGCAGCGAGAAGCCGAAGAACACGATCCGAAGGCGCTGATTCTGCAATGGCGGAGCATGGTTGATCATGCGCTCAGTTTGGTCACGGGTCGCGTGATTCGCTTGATGATCCGGAACGGTCAACGACCGGAACGGTCGCTGGCGGGTGACATCAAGAAACGACTCAATACTCGAAAGAAAGGTGCGCTCGGCGAGATCACGAACGACCTGGAGGTGTGTCGTCATCATTATCAGTGGCTGCGAAACATTGAACAAGATCTCATCGCTCACGGCTTGCCGACATGGCTGTCGTAGTTGATTCTGGGCCCATTCGTCCGACAGCGCGTCGCGATGATGTACCACGCGCCCAGTGGGCCGAACTGGTCCGCGCTCGTCGGTCATTCTGTCGCGTGAATTTGCCATACGACTGTCGAGAGTTGCTGCACTTTGTCGAGGACGCGCCAGAGATGATCGAATCGCTGGGGTATGTCGATGTCGATGACTTCATCCGCCGCGGCCTGGAGCTTGAGCCGGCAATGGTCGCCTGGGCGATCAAAGGTCTCGAAAGTCTGCGGCCCAATGAACCCATTCCGTTCGAACGCGCCGTGCACCTCGGAAGACATGGCGGCGACCATACCAGTCCTAAGGGCAAGGCGATCGCTAAAGCAGCAAGGTTAGCGGATAACCTTGCTCGCGGAACTGGTTCGCCGTATTTACTGGCCCGTCTCGACCGCGATCATCCGAACGTCGCGGCAGAGGTCCGAGCGGGGAAGCTCAAAGCGAAAACGGCGGCGCGACAAGTCGGGATCATCCGGACGAAATCGACACTTCAACGACTGCAGGCCTTATGGCAAAAGCTATCGCCAGGCGATCGCGAGGTCTTTCGCAAATGGATAGCAAACCCGTAGCAACCGCGATGGCAAATCGATAGCAACCGTTTAGCAAACCGATGGCAAAACCATGGCTCTCCGATCTCCGATCTCCGATCTGTCTAGATCTTGGTACTTGAGAGATCCGGGTACTTCCGTGGATTTATTGGTAATTCGAAGCATTAGAGCCTCGCGCTGCGCGCGAATTTTCACATGCTGAAGAAAAACCTCGAGGCGTCGCCGCGCTTCGTCGCCGCGGTCGTGCGCGGGCTGGTGACGGGGCGCGACTTCGCGCAGCTCGCGGACCTGACCGAGACGGTCAAGCTGATGATTGGCCGGCTGCACATGCGGGTCAGCGAAGACACGATCACCGCGGCGTACCGGCTCATCAGTAGTAACCGGCCCCTCGTCGTCCCGCCAGCCCGGCCGACACCGGGACCGGCGATTCATGTCGTCGTCTCCCACGCCGAGGCCTGCGAGCTGCTCGAGCGGCTCGGCACACGACCGAAGGCGATGCGATGAGCGCACGCTTCGATTACGCCGAGACGCTGCTGTTTCAACTGAAAGCGCTCGGCCTGCCGCTGCCCGAGCGCGAGTATCAGCCGTTCACCGATCGCAAGTTTCGTCTCGACTGCGCCTGGCCCGCGCGCAAGCTGTTTGCCGAGTGCGACGGTGGCGAACATCTGCGCGCGGTCGCCCGACGCCACGGCGGCGCGACCGACTGCCTGCGTTGGAACCTGCTCACGCTCGCCGGCTGGACAGGTTTTCGCTTCGTCGGCTCACAAGTCACCAGTGGCTACGCCATCGAGATCCTGACCGCGGTGCTCACGGAAGGAAGCACGGAAGGAAGCCATGCAGAAAAAACTCAAACCGGTGGCGTATCGCTTTCTCCAACCGGCGCAACACGAGCGGATGTACGCGATGCTCCACGAGCTCGTCGTCCGGTATCACGCCGAGCTCGATGATGCCCGCATCGCGCTCGCCTGGAACCGCGCGTGGAAAGCCGATGTTGATGGGCGCGTGACCCTCGGCCAGTGCAAGCGCGTCGCGGATCTCGAGCGCGAGCTCCACGACCTCGATGCGTTCGACTTCGTGATCATCCTGCGCGAAGAGTTCTGGAACGATCCGCACGTGACCGACCAGCAGCGGCGCGCGCTGCTCGATCACGAGCTGTGTCACGCCACGGTGAAGCTCGATGCCGATGGCGAGCCGATCGTCGACGAGCGCTCGCGCACCGTCTACCGCACGCGCAAGCATGACCTCGAGGAATTCAGCTGCATCGCCGAGCGCTATGGCGTGTGGAAGCGCGACCTGGAAGTGTTCGATGCGGCGCTCACCAAGGCGAAGATGCGAACCGAGACCTGGCCCGGGTACAGCACCGTGCGCGCGCGGTTGGTGGCTGCCGGCGCCGACGTGCCGTTCGATGCGGTCGTCGGTTGGACCGAAGACCAGCGCCGCGACGCCGACGTGTGGGCCCGCCTGGTGAGCGAGCTGCAGGCGCAAGGTGTCGACATCGTGCCGGCCGCACCGGCGCAGGTCTCGGCGGCGATGGCGACGCGCTACGACAGCGAGGGTCCGGTCCCGCGGCTCGCCAGCACCAGCGCGGAGGCCTGACCATGCGTGGCCTCTGTCACTTTTGCGGCAAGTCGGTGACGACCGAGTTACCCGACGACACCATCATCCGCGCGCTGCTCGTCTGTCCGGAATGTATCGAAGCGGGCAAGGTGATCATTCCGGAACCGGAAAAGCAAGAGGCCTAATGCCGACCAGTTCGAACGTGCTCTGTGGCTGTGGCCGATTCATGCAGGTGAAGCAGAACAGCGTCACCGTCGAAGAGCGGCTCGAGGATCAATCGCCGTACAAACTGTGGGATGCCGATCTCTGGGCGTGTCCCGAGTGCGGCGTCGAAGTGATCGCCGGCTTCGCTCGAACCCCGTTGGCCGAACACTGGCAACCGACGTACCCCGATCAACGTGCGCGCCTGGCGCCGATCTATCCCGGTCGGTGTCGAGAGGAGTGATACATGGACATTCTCACGCTGCTCTTCACCGTCGCCGTGATTGGGTTCGTGACATGGCTGCTCGTGAATTACGTGCCGATGCCACCGCCATTTCGGAGCGTGCTCGTCGGCGTCGTGATCCTGCTCGTACTGCTCTGGCTGTTGAGAATTCTGATTGGACCGCTGCCGCGTGTCGTGGTGCCGTGATGCCGTGGTGGATGGGTGCGACGAACTGGCGCAGCGACGGCACGTTCGGCGACGGCACCAGGTGGACGCTCTGGCTGGCGTGCGAGCTGTAACCGATGACCGACCAGCTCGAGGAAGCGGCTGCGCGGCGCTGGTGTGAAGCGCTCGCGCAAAGCCTACGGGTGCACCGGATTCGGCCAACCGGCTCGCCGTATCTCGATCGCTACTACGCGGCCGGCTGGAATCCGTTCACGACCAAGCGTGGGCCAGCCGTGTTCCTGCACCACTTCCTCGGCAGTGATCCGGCCGACGAAGTGCATTCGCATCCGTGGTCGTGGGCCGCGAGCGTGATCCTGGTCGGCCGCTACCAGGAACACCGGTGCGACGCGCAGGACCGGCACACGGCGCGAACCTATCAGCCCGGCGACATCAACGTGC
>Ga0066903_100001265_pt1 | contig 18155 bp, 16 predicted proteins | sample PanSoiMetaGPlot1_FD_67491 | JGI IMG/M metagenome (GOLD analysis project Ga0066903, IMG submission 67491) | Tropical forest soil microbial communities from Panama analyzed to predict greenhouse gas emissions - Panama Soil - Plot 1 (version 2) | ecosystem: Environmental > Terrestrial > Soil >... | reverse complement strand
CATCTTTTGCGGGTCGTTCAACGCGTTCGTGATCGAGTACGTCACTTTGGCCTTCTTCAAGGCCTTGGCGAAGTCAGGTGCATCGAACTGCACCCAGCGGACGGATGACTTCGTGTCCGGTAGCAGGACACACACTTGGATGTTCGCGGAGCTCTTGGCAGCTGACATCGTCACGGCAACCAGAGCCAGAACAGCGACGACACCCACCGCCGCGGACCGGCGAAAGATTCGTTTCACGGCAGCCTCCTAGGAGATGAGATTTTGAGGTTTTAACACGAACTCACCCACTTTTGGGTGAGAGCGAACCCGCTAGAGGCCGCGGTGTCCCCCGGCCGGAACCCCTGAAGGCAAGCGCATACTATCTACAGCGCGGTGGCAGAGATCGGCATCGGCATGCTCGGCTACGCGTTCATGGGCAAGGCGCACTCGAGCGCGTTCCGCACGCTCCAGTACCTGGCGTGGCCGCCGCCGCTCGTGCCGCGGCTCGTCTCGATCGCCGGCCGGAACGAGGATGCAGTCGCGGAAGCCGCTCGCCGCTACGGCTACGAACGGTGGACGAGCGACTGGCACGACATCGTCAGGGACGAAACCATCGGCCTGTTCGACAACGGCGGCCCGAACTCACTCCATGCCGAGCCGACAATCGCCGCAGCCGAGGCCGGCAAGCACGTGTTGTGCGAGAAGCCGCTCGGGCGCACGGCCGACGAGAGCTACGAGGTGTGGAGCCGCGTCGCCGCTACCGGCGTCAAGCACCTGTGCGGCTTCAACTACCGCTTCGTCCCTGCGGTGCGCCTCGCGCGCGAGTTGATCGACGAGGGCGCGCTCGGAGAAATTAGGCACTTCCGAGGCCGGTACCTGCAGGACTGGGCCGACGATCCGACGCTCGACACCTGGCGCTTCGATCCGGAGCAGGCGGGGTCCGGCGCACTCGGCGACCTGGGTACCCATGTGATCGACCTCGCGCGTTACCTCGTCGGCGAGTTCAGCTCGGTCGCTGGCGTCGTGAAGACATTCGTGAGCGGTCGAAAGGTGGACGACGCGATCGAAGCGGCCGTCGAGTTCGAGAGCGGTGCGGTCGGGACGATCGAGTCGACACGCCTCGCCCTCGGACGGCGAAACGCCTTTCAGTGGGAGATCAACGGGTCCCGCGGCTCGCTCTACTTCGACATGGAGCGCATGAACGAGCTCCGGGTCTTCCTCGACGGCGAGGAGCGCACGCGCGGCTACCGGACCGTCCTCGTCACAGAGGCGAGCCATCCGTTCATGGAGCTCTGGTGGCCCCCTGGGCACATCGTCGGATGGGGCGACACCTTCGTGCACGAGGCACATCACTTCCTTGCCGTGATCGCCCACGACGGCGACGTCGCACCGCATGGCGCGACGTTCGAGGACGGCTATCGCGCTTCCGAGATCGGTGAGGCAATCGTGCGATCGAGCTCCGGCGGTCGACGCGAGCAGCTTCGCTTCCGCAGCCTATGAGCGCCGTCGCTTCCGTCGAGCGGGACCTGCGCGCCGCCGTCGCCGCCGACGTGGTCGCGCCGAGCTCCTCCTACCTGACGGACATGACCGAGGCGCGCGGGCTCCACGGCCGCGCCGACGCGGTCGCGCTACCGCGCACCGCCGAGGAGGTCGGACAGGTCGTCGCGTGGTGCTACGAGCGCGGCGTCGCGATCGTCCCGCGCGGCGGCGGCACCGGTTACGCGGGTGGCTCGGTTCCACTGGACGGCGGCGTCGTCCTGTCGCTCGAGCGGCTCGATCATGTGCGCTCCTTCGATCCGTTGCTGTGGCGCATGGAGGTCGAGGCCGGGCTGCGCACCGCCGAGGTGCGGCGCGTCGCGCGGGAAGGCGGGCTCCTGTTCGCCCCCGACCCGGGTGCCGCGGAGCAATCGCAGATCGGCGGCAACATCGCGACGAACGCCGGCGGGCCGCACGCGTACAAGTACGGCGTCACCGGCGCGTGGGTGCTGGGGCTCGAGGTGGTCGTGCCGCCGGGCGACCTCGTCCGTTTCGGCGGCCCCGTCCGTAAGGACGTGGCCGGCTACGACCTGAAGCACCTACTCGTCGGATCGGAGGGAACGCTCGGCGTGATCACGTCGGCATGGCTGCGCCTCACCCCTGCGCCGGAGGCCGCCTGGCCGGTCGTCGGCTTCTTCGACGGCGTACGCGCAGGGGCGGCGGCGATCGAGCGGGTGGTGGGGTCGGGGCTGCCGGCCGCGGCGCTCGAGTATCTCGACTCGGAGACGATGCGCTACGCGGGGCCGACCTTCCCCGGGGAGGTGCCGGCCGGCGCGTTCGCGGTGCTCGCGGAGGCGGACGGCTCGCACGACGAGGCAGCGCGTGTTCGCGCGGAATTGCTCGAGGTGCTCGGCGAGGATGCGCTGGCGCTCTACGCGCCGGAGGCGCCGCAGGAGATCGCGGCGGTCTGGCGCTGGCGCGACGGGCTTGCGCTCGTCGTCGACGCGCAGCGAGGCGGCAAGGCGAGCGAGGACATCGCGGTACCGCTCGACCGGCTCGGCGAGGCGATCGAGGCCTCGCTCGAGGCGGGCAAGCGCGTCGGCATCCCGGCAGCCTCGTGGGGACACGCCGGCGACGGCAATCTGCACACGACGTTCCTGCTCGCGGGCGACGACGAACGCGAGCTCGCGCTTGCGCCGCAACTGTCGGAAGCGCTGTTCGACATCGCGCTCCGGCTCGGCGGGACGATCTCCGGCGAGCACGGGGTCGGCTTCGTGAAGCGCAACTGGCTCGAGCGCCAGCTGGGGCCGCGCGCATTCGAGCTGCACACGGCGATCAAGCGTGCGTTCGACCCGGTCAACCTGCTCAACCCGGGCAAGAAGGCGTGATCGAGGAGATCCGTCCAGGCCTCAAGCGCTGGGCCGGCCCGCATCCCGACTTCGATCCCGCCGAAGCAGACCTGGACACGTCGTACACCGGAGTCGCGAGCGCGCTCTTCCACGCGGACGACGCGCTCGTCTTCATCGATCCGCTCGTGACCGACGAGCTCTGGCCCGGGCTCGACGCCGAGGTGAGGGAGAGCGGCAAACCGGTCGTCGTCCTCACCACGATCTACTTCCACGAGCGGGACCGCGACGATGTCGCGCGCCGTTACGGCGGACGTATCGGCGGCAACGTCGCCGGGGTGCATGCCTTCAGCGCCGAGCGCGCGGACGAGGTCGCGTACTGGCTCGAGCGGCCGCGTGCGGTCGTGTTCGGCGACGCGGTGCTCGGCGACCAGAACGGCGGCCTACGGATCACGCCGTGGGCGGCCAGCCCGGAGGGGCTCGAGAAGACGCGGCAGGCGTTGCTCGCGCTGCTCGAGCTGCCGGTCGAGGTCGTGCTGCCTGCTCACGGCGACCCCGTGCTCTCGAACGGGCGCGAGGCGCTGGCGCGCGCGCTCGCGTGAAGCTCCTCGTCGCGAACCGCGGCGAGATCGCACTGCGCGTCTTCCGGACCTGCCGGGAGCTCGGCATCGGAACGGTTGCCGTCGTCGCGCCGGACGACAAGGGCTCGCTGCACGCGCGCTCGGCCGACGAGACGGTCGAGATCGCGGGCTACCTCTTCTCGGAGGAGCACATTCGCGCGGCGAAGCAGACCGGTGCGGATGCAATCCACCCCGGCTACGGCTTCCTGGCGGAGAACGCCGACTTCGCGGAAGCGGTCAACGCCGCAGAGCTCCTGTGGATCGGGCCGCCCCCGGACGCACTGCGGGCGGGCGGCGACAAGCTCGAGGCAAAACGGATCGCACACGAGGCGGGCGTCCCTGTCGTAAAGGCGGGCGACCCTGACGAGATCGGCTTCCCCCTCGTGGTGAAGGCTGCCGCGGGCGGCGGCGGGCGCGGCATGCGGGTAGTGCGCACGCCGGCGGAGCTCGACGAGGCGCTGGACGCAGCACGGCGCGAGGCAAAGGCGGCGTTCGGCGACGACCGGGTCTTCTGCGAGCGCTACGTGGAGCGCCCGCACCACGTCGAGATCCAGCTGCTGGGCGACCGTTCGCTCGGCGAGCGCGACTGCTCGGTCCAGCGGCGCCACCAGAAGGTGCTCGAGGAAGCTCCGTCACCTGCGATCGACGACACATTGCGAGCGGCGCTCGGCGACGCGGCCGCCGCGTTCGCGCGTACCGTCGGCTACCAGAACGCCGGCACGGCCGAGTTCATGGTGGACGGACGTGATTTCTACTTCCTCGAGCTGAACGGCCGCATCCAGGTCGAGCATCCCGTGACCGAGCTCGTCACCGGGATCGACCTCGTGAAAGCGCAGATCCGCATCGCCTCCGGAGAGGCCCACTCCCAGGGACAGTCCCTGGGAGGTGGCCACGCGGTGGAGGTGCGCCTGTACGCCGAAGACCCGCGGACGTTCTTCCCGCAGACGGGCCGCATCGAGCGCCTGCGGCTTCCGTCGAGCATCCGCGTCGACGCGGGAGTCGAGGAGGGCGACGAGATCGGAATCGCGTACGACCCGATGATCGCGAAGCTGATCGCGCACGGGACGACGCGCGCCGAGTCACTCGAATTGCTGCGCGAGGCGCTCGACGAGACGGTCGTCGAAGGCGTGACGACGAACCTGCCGTTCCTGCGCTGGCTCGTGTCGTACCCCGTCGTGCGCGCCGGCGAGGCGACGACGGCGTTCCTCGTCGAGCACCCGCCGCTGTCGCGTCCCCCCGTTCGCCGGGCTCCTGCGCCGTGGCGGACTCCGTTCCGGCTGAACGTCCCGCCAGCCGCGCCTGCGCCGCCGCCGGACGTCGCCGCGGCTGCAGCGGATCACGGCGCGGGCGGAGGCGAGCAGAGCGCGGTTGTCGCGCAGATGCCCGGGACCGTGATCAAGGTACTCGTGGGCGCCGGCGACAGCGTGCGCGCGCGGCAGCCGCTCGTCGTGCTCGAGGCGATGAAGATGGAGACACCGCTCGCGTCACCGTACGACGCGACGGTGCGCGCGGTTCACGTGGCCGAAGGCGATCGCGTCGCTTCCGGCGCGGTCCTGGTCGAGCTCGAGAAGTAGACCGCGACCAGGCCGAACGCCATCGCTCCGAGCGGGCCCCAGAACCAGCCGGCGTTCCCGACGGGCTTCACGACCGTGTTGACGACGACGGTGAGCAGGATGACGGGCTCGGCGCGCGAGATCAGCAGGATGCGCGCGATCCGCCACTGCGCCTCCGGTGACTCCGGCCCTTCGCGACCAGTGGAGGTTCACCATCACCCCGATCGCTGCCGCGCAGATCCTCCTGAGAGTGAGCTAGAAGAGCTTCTGGAGCTTCATCGCGGCGCCCATGTCTCCTTTGACCTTCAGCTTGCCGGTCATGTAGGCGCTCGTCGCATTCTGCTCTCCGCTGACGATCTTGTCGAACGTCTCCTCGGACGTCGTGATCGTCACGTCTGCGTCCTCGTCACCCTGCGTCACCTTGACGCTGCCGTCCTGGACGTCGACCTTCCACTTGCCCGCACCGTCGATGTCGAAGAGGTACGAGTTGTTCATCCCGGAAGTCTTAGACCGGTCGATGCGGGTCTCCAGTGTGTCGAAAAACTCTTTCGCGCTCACGGAACCAACCCTACCTCGATCCAAGCGCTCAAGACCCTCCACGCGTGCGCGAACCAACATTCGGGGTCAACGGGAGCGCGGCCATGTCCGCGCTCCCTCCTACAGGGACATCGCGAGCGATGCCCTCGGCCGGTTCCAGCCTCTCGCGCCGGCGGGCCGGCGGCAGCATGAACGCAAGCACGCTCGCGACGAGCGGCGCGGCCGCGGCGACGAAGAGCGCGGTGCGAAGACTCGTCGCGTCCGCGAGGCTTCCGAGCGCGAGCGCCGCGATCCCGCCGAGCCCGACCGAGAGGCCGATCACAAGACCGGAGGCGGTGCCGACGTGGCGTGGCATGTACTCCTGCCCCATCACCATCGTGACGCCGAAAGTGCCGACGACGCACGTGCCGACCAGCGCGAGCGCGATCGTGCCAGGGACGCCGCCGACGAGGACGAAGACGAGCATGAGCGGCCCCGTCGCCATGACGCTGGCTAGGAGGACGTCGCGCGTGCCGAAGCGGTCCGCGAGCGGACCAAGCGCAAGCGTGCCGACGCCTCCGGCGAACAGCATCAGTGCAAGCAGGTGGTTGCCGTGCGACTTCGAGTGGCCGAGCGATACCTCCCACAGCGGCACGAACGTGATCAGGCCGAACCACGCGACGCTGCGCAGCGCGATCACGCCGAGCAGCAGCTTCATCGCGAACGGATCGTCCTGTCCCGTCAACGCCTGCGCGACACCGCCCTTGGGCACGAACCTGCCGAGGTACGACGTGGCCGCCAGAAGGGCGAGCGCGACGGCGAGCCCGGGCAGCGCCAGCAGTAGCCCGCCCCGTAGCCCGAACGCCACGACGACCGCGGTCGTGGCGAGCGGACCGACACCGAACCCGAGGTTCCCGCCGATCGAGAACCAGGACATCCCGCTCGCGCGCTTGCGCCCACTGACAAAGGCGGCGAACTTCGAGCCCTCAGGGTGATAGGCGGCGCTGCCGATGCCGGAAACGAGCACGAGCAGCAGCACGAGCCAGTAGCTCGGCGCAGCGGCGGCCAGCGCGATCCCGATGCCCGCGACGGCGACGCCCGCCGGGAGGAGCCACATCGCCCCGCGCCGGTCCGACCAGAGCCCGAACAGCGGCTGGGTCAGCGACGACGACGCCTGCGAGGCGAGGATGACCGCCCCGACCGCCATGTAGGAGAGCGCGAACTTGTCCCTCAGGAACGGCAGTAGTGCGGGAAGCGCGCCGTTCGCGAAGTCCGTCGCGAAATGGCCGCTCGACAGGAGCGCCATCGCGCGTCTGTCGATCGCAGCCCGCACTCAGGCAGGCTAGCTGCGTCTACGCGGCGTGGTGGTAGCGCTCGATCAGCGCGTGCGACAGCTTCCACTGCGCGCGCGCCAGCTTGACGCGGTTGCGCTCGAGCCGTGCCGCGTCGACGCCGCGCTCGCGGAGCCGCTGCCGCTCGGCGGTGAGGCAGCCGATCTCGTCGAGCAGCGACTCGACGGTGTCGGGCGTGCGCCCACGCCGAAAACGAGAGGGTGTTGCAGGCCGCAGAACCGTGCTCATCTCCATGGTCATCATCGGCATGCGACGGCGAAAACTGAGCCGCAGTTAGCGTTTTTTCGTAAAGACACCGTAAAACCCTTCCAGCCAGTCCAGCGTGCGCCGCGGTCCCGGCCAGTGCTCCTCGACCAGCTCGGGACGCGAGCGCACGACGCGCCGCAGGACGAGCGCCACGACGACGGCGTCGTCCAGCTGCCCGGCAACCGGGATGACGTCCGGAATCAGATCGATCGGAGACAGGAGATAGGGCAGCAGCGCGGCGACGAGGAGCTTGTCGCGCCGCGGCAGGCGGGGATCCCGCAGCAGGCGGGAGAAGAGCACGGCGCAGTCGGGAACGAGCCCGGCGATCGCGCGAGCGTCCTCGCGCCTGCCGGCGACGAAGAACGCCGCGACGACACCCGCGTACACGACGACCGCAACGGCGAGCGAGTACAGGACCCACCCCATCCTGGATAGCATCGCGCCCCGGTGGACGCGGTGGAGATCGAGGTTTCGGGGTCGGGCGGCGGGTCGCCGGACGCCCTGGCGCTCGTCCTCACGGAGGACGAATCCGCCCCCCGCTCCGACGGGGGCGTCCCCGCCCAGCTCAGGCAGCTGGCGGAAGACGGCGAGCTCCACGGCGAGCTCGGCCGCACCGTCGTCGTCTACGGGAACGGCCACTCGGCGGTGCGTCGCGTCGTCGTGGCGGGCGTCGGCAAGCGGGCGGATGTGGACGCCGATGCCGTCCGGACGGCAGCGGCCGCGGTGGCACGGCGGTTGCGCGACGTCGGCGGCACGCTCGGGTGGACGCTCGACGACTCCCTCCCGCTCCCGCTCGACGAGCAGGCGCGTGCCGTGGTGGAAGGGGTGGTGCTCGGCGCCTACAACCCAGGGCGCTGGAAGACCGACCGGCGAGAAGGCAAGGACATCTCCAAGGTCGTGCTCGTCGGCACCGAGGACGACGCTGCCGCCAAGCGCGCGGCGGTGGTCGCGAAGTGGGTCAACTTCGCGCGGGACCTGGCGAACTCACCGCCGAACGAGCTGACACCGGCAGATCTCGCAGAGCGTGCCGCCGAGCTCGCCGGGCCGCACCTGAAGGTCGAGGCGCTCGACCCGCGGCAGATCGACGAGCTGGGCATGGGGGCACTGAGCGCGGTGGGCCGCGCGAGCGCGAACGGCCCGCGGCTCATCGTCCTCCGCTACGAGCCGCCGAACGCGAAGGGCGACCTCGTGCTCGGCCTTGTAGGCAAGGCGATCACGTTCGACGCAGGCGGGATCTCGCTCAAGCCGGCGCTGAAGATGTACGACATGAAGGGCGACATGGCCGGCGGCGCGGCGGTGATCGCCGGGACAGGCGCAGCCGCGGAGCTCGAGCTTCCTGTTCGGATCGTCACCGTCGTCGCCGCCGCGGAGAACCTCGTCAGCGGCGACTCGTTCCGGCCCGGCGACATCCTGCGTGCTGCGAACGGCAAGACGATCGAGATCACCAACACGGACGCCGAGGGCCGGCTCGTCCTCGCAGACGCGCTCTGGTATGCACGCCGCGAGGGTGCGACGAACGTGCTCGACTTCGCGACACTGACCGGCGCGATGGAGGTGGCGCTCGGCGACCTGTACGCCGGCCTGTTCGCGAACGACGACGCGTGGCGCGACGAGATCCTCGTCGCCGCGCAGACGAGCGGCGACCACACCTGGCCGTTCCCGCTGCACCGGCGCTACCGGCGCTATGTCGACTCCGCCTACGCGGACATGAAGAACGCGTCCGAGCTGCGACAGGCGGGCGCCGTCCTCGCCGCCGAGTTCCTCCGCGAGTTCTCGGGAGACGGCCCGTGGGGCCACATCGACATGGCCGGCCCGGGATTCCTCGAGCGCTCGCGCGGCGACTACTACACGCAGCGCGGCGGCACCGGCTACGGCGTCCGCCTGATCGTCGAGCTCGCCGCACGCCTCGGCGCTTGAACTTCGATCTCGACCAGGAGCACGAGCTCGTTCGCTCGACGGTGCGCGAGTTCGCGCAGGAGCGAGTCGCCCCCGCGGCCGAGGAGCTCGACCGCGAGAGCCGGTTCCCGTACGACCTCGTCGCCGAGATGGCCGAGCTCGGACTGATGGGGATGACGATTCCGGAGCAGTACGGCGGCGGCGGCGCCGACACGCTCGCGTACGCGATCGCGGTCGAGGAGCTGACGCGCGTCGACTCGTCCGTCGCGATCACGATGGCCGCTCACCACTCGCTCGGCACCTTGCCGATCTACTGCTTCGGGAGCGAGGAGCAGAAGCAGCAGTGGCTCCCCGAGCTCGCGTCCGGCCAGAAGCTCGCCGCATTCGGGCTGACGGAGCCGGACGCCGGCTCGGACGCCGGCGCGACGCGCACCCGCGCCGAGCTTTGCGACGGTGAGTGGATCGTGAACGGCTCGAAGATCTTCATCACGAACGCGGGCACGGACATCACGGCGTGCGTGACGATCACCGCGCGAACGGGCGACGACGAGATCTCGAATCTCGTCGTCCCGAACGGCACGGACGGATACGAGATCTCGAAGCCGATGAAGAAGCTCGGCTGGCGCGCGTCCGACACGCGCGAGCTCTCGTTCAAGGACTGCACGGTGCCCGCGGGAAACCTGCTCGGCCCGCGCGGCAACGGCTTCCACCAGTTCCTCGAGATTCTCGACGGCGGCCGAATCTCCGTTGCCGCGATGGGCGTCGGGCTCGCGCAGGGCGCCTACGACCTCGCGTACGCGTACGCACAGGAACGGAAGCAGTTCGGGCAGCCGATCTCGAAGTTCCAGGCGGTGCAGTTCAAGCTCGCCGACATGGCCACCGAGGTCGAGGCGGGCCGCGCGCTCGTCTACAAGGCCGCGTGGCTCAAGGATCAGGGGCGCGACTTCGCGCTGGCGGCCGCGCAGGCAAAGCTTTATACGGGCGAGCTCTCGAACCGCGCCGTGAACTGGGCCCTCCAGATCCACGGCGGCTACGGGTACATGGACGAGTACGCGATCTCACGCCTCTACCGCGACCAGAAGATCCTCGAGATCGGCGAGGGCACCAACGAGGTCCAGCGCATGGTCATCGCCCGCCAGCTCGGGGTCTGACCCCAGCCCTTTCGCTAACGAGGCGGCTTGATCTGCGGCGGCGCGTTGAAGCGGAGGTAGCGGTGCGTCATGAAGTGCGCCGCGGTCGTCATGCGAAGGGTGCGGGGCCGGAGGGTCCGTCGGTCGAGAGTGAGCGTGAACCACGTCGGGCCGAGCGGCTTCAGGAACGAGACCACGTAGCTCGTCGGCGTCGTCTGCAGCAGGAACGCGTTCGTGAAGTGACCGGCCCAGATCGGCTCCGGCTGCAAGAGAGGGGTCTGGCCTGACTCGACCCAAGGCTGACCACGTGCGCGGTCCCAGCGCCGAGAGCCGATGATGATTCCCGATGCGCCGCCTCGGATGCGGTACTCGAGCTTGTTCGGGCGCTCGAGCGCGAAGTCCGAGACAACCTTGTTGCGCGGGCTCGATGCCAGCCGCTCGACGTACTCGACGCTGCGGAGCGCACGGAACGTCCGGGTTGCGCGCGCGACGAGCGCGGGCGCGGGAATCGGGTGCGCGGGAATCGCGAACGTCAGCTTGTCGCCGTTCACGGTGACCGTCGCCGTGCGCCGCAGAGGCACGAACGTGCCGTAGCAGCCTGCTCCGCAGGTGCCTGCCTTGACGCCGTTCACCTTCACCGTCAGGCCGTTGACGCCCTGGCCGTCCTCGCCGAGGACGGTGACCTCCTCGCCAGGTGGGTGGTATGCCAGCGCGACGGCGTAGTCGCCGGACTCCCGCGCCTGCACGATCATCCGCGCTGAAGGAAGGGGCGGCGGCCCGGTCGCAACCGCGGCCGCCGCGGCGCGATCGCGACCAGGGCGCAGATCCGTCAGCAGCGCGACTGCGAGAATCAACCCGGCGAAGAGCACGAGCTCGGCGACGATGTTCCGGCGCAGCGCAGCCTCGCGCAGCCGCGGCACCAGCCGGTAGCGATTCATCCAGCCGATTCCGACCAGCGCCGCGAGCAGCGCCGTCTTCACCACCAGCGCGCGTCCGTAGCCGGTCGTCCAGAGCTGGCTGGCGCTGTGCAACTCCGAGAGAGCGCGCACGACACCGCTGAATGCAAGCACGGCCACCGAAGCCACGGCGATGTTCGAGAAGCGCCGCATGAGCAACTGGTGGTCGCCCCCTCTCCGCAGCGCGAGACCGAGTGCGAGCAGCCCGCCGAGCCACACCGACGCGGCCGCGACGTGGACGATGTCGTCGACCACCTCGAGCGGCGAGCGTCCTGGGTCGAGCGCGTGTCCCGCGATCGACGGGCCCGGCAGCAAGAGCAGGGCCGCGACGTAGACGCCGGGCTCGAGCACCCGATAGACCGGCGCGACGGCGGCCAGCAGCGCCCCGATCGCCGCCACGATCGCGACCGCGACCATCGCGCCGCCGAACCGGCTCGAGACAGGCACGCCGTGGAGGAGCCCGGAGACGCCGATAAAGACGAGCAGGAACGCGCCGAGGAAGAGCCGAACCGGCACCGGCGCCACGAAGAAGCGGAAACAGGCAGCTCCCACCGCGGTCAGCAGCCCGGCGAACAGAAACCAGCGCGAGACGACGTCCTTCACGGTCGGCCCGTTGCTTGCGGTCAGCGCGGCAGTCGGAGGCGGACGCCCCGCGCCGACGCCGAAGACCGTGACGCCGGCGATCGTGTGCCCGTCGTCGGAGACGACGCGCCACAGCACGGTGTAGTCGCCGTCGGGGAGGCCGCTTTGCAGCGGGACGACCAGCGTGCGGCCGCCGACGACCCGCGCCTTCCCCGCGAGCACCGACGCACCGCCTTCGTTGCGAACCGCCTTGATCCCGGATGCCGGCCGCACTGTGTCGTCGAACACGAGCCGGACGGACGCCGGCGGCTTCGACAGCACCGCTCGGTTTTCCGGCGTGACCTTGACGAGGGTCGCGTGCGCCCACGCCGCCCCCGGAACGGCGAGGCTGCACCCGAGAACCGCCAGGAGCGCGCGCAACCCCCGTCCGCCCCGACTGCGAGTCTCTCCCCCGATGGCCGCCCAGCCGCCGGCACGACCGATGAGCCCGCGCTTCGAGGGTGCGATCCGAGGAGCGGTCGCGAATCGGCGCATCTTTCCCTGGTTGGTTCTCGCCACGGCGGCGATGGCGACGCTCTCAGGCTTCGTGGTCACGGTGATCGACAAGAAGGACTTCCCGGACTTCGGGACCGGCGTCTGGTGGGCGATCGTCACGATCGCGACAGTCGGATACGGCGACGTCGTACCTCACACCGGTTGGGGACGTGTCGTCGGCAGCGTCGTCATCGTGATCGGCGTGACGTTCGTGTCGTTCCTGATCGCGATCGTGACGTCCTACTTCGTCGCGGCCGAGGAGGACGAGAAGGCCCAGGTGGAGCGACAGTTGCGCGAACAAGAACTAACCGAAGCTCGCGAGTCGCTCCGCCGGATCGAGGACCGGCTCGCTGCGATCGAGGCACGGCTCGGAGGAAGAGGGTAGCGAGGCGGGGCCTGGTCGCACCTTCAGCTCGGACGAGGACCGACGGCAGTTGCGAGCCAGTACGTCTCCCACTCGGCGAACTTGTGGCAGATGTAGTCGCATGTCTGGAATCTGCCGAAGACAAGGCTGCCTCGTGGCGGGATGCCGCCATCCGGCAGTGTCTGGACCTGCTTCAACGGCACCCCCTCCTGGGCCGCATACCAGCGCGCCTCTGTCTGCGCATCGCGGTCGTCGAAATCGATGTAAATCGTCTTGCCCGTCGGGAAAGCCTTGCTGAGCAGCTGCTCGACGCCTGCGTCGAAGAGGACGAGTCGCCGCGGCCCGCGGACACGGTACGAATCGAGGAATTGGACGAACTGCACGACCATCGTCGCAACCAGGACGGCCGAGACGACCCCGAGGACGAGCCGCCCGCCCACTCGCGTGAGCAGGAGCTCGAGCGTCGGGATCGCGAGGACGATGCAGAGAACCGGCAGCGCGGCAAGTCGGATCGCGTTGTGTCGGTCAACTGTCAGGGCGGCCGGAATCGGAGCCAGCAAGGTCGCGACGAGCACATACCGCCACCAGAGGTCATCGCGCATTTGCGTGACGACAATGACGCAACCGACGATCGCGAACACGACGACTACAGCGAACAACGATCCATAGCCGCCGTTGTGAACGTACGGCGCCGGGTCCCCGGAGGTCGCCCAAAACCAGGGGTTGATGTCGTGGAACCAGTTCGCGACCGCCTGCACCACGACCCAGCCGACCGAGCGGCCGCCCCGCGCGATCGTTGTGGCCTCGTAGCGAGCCGACACCGTGCCGGGATGCCTCAGCGCATAAATCACGAGCACGAGAAGGAAGCCGGCGAAGGTCGCCCACGCAGCTGCCAGCCAGCGCCAGCGGCCGCGCCCGGCGAACACAGCCAACGCGGCGGCGAGCAAAGGCGCCAGGAGCCGACTGCCGGTATACGAGTACAGGAGTAGGCCGAGCAGGAGTCCCGCCAGCACGCCCGACCTCGGCGTCCACGACCCGGCGCGCCACGCTCCGTACAGCGCGAGCAGAAGGAGTGTGACGAGAAGCGGCTGCGTCGCGACCTCGAGTGCGACACGGCCGATCTCGAACAACCAAGGCGTGAAGCCCGCCACGACGGCGACGACGACCCCGATGAGGGGCCTGCCGCTGACACGTGCCGCCAGAGTTCCGAGCAGGAGCACGGCTGCGAGGACGAGGACAGCCGAGAACGCCCGCGCGACCTCCTTGTGCGGGCCGGTGATGCGGAAGAGACCCGCGAGCAGATACGGATAGAGCGGGCTCTTGTAATCGCCGTACGAGCGGAAGAAGAGGGGCATGACCGCCCCGTCCTGGTCGCGCCCGCTCGTCTCGATCGTATAGGCGTTGTACGAGAGCGCCGACTCGTCGCGGTGATAGCCGGGGGGATTCGACGGCGTCACCCATAGCTGGAACGCGCACATCGCCACCACCGCGCCCAGGCCGAGGAGGAACGCCGGGCGGACGGCGGGGTAGGCCCGGATCCGGTCTGAGACGATGGATCAGGCTAACCGGCCGTGCGCCGTAACTTCAAGAAAGCTAGTCGCGCTAGGAACTCGCCCGACGTGCCGCGCTGGCCTTTAGGAGCGCAAACACCACGACGCCGGTCAATCCAGCAACAGCGATGAACACAACGTCCCGCTCCCAGCTTCTGTCGTGGAGGCGGAACAGCGCGAACACCGCAACAACTTCCGCGAATCCGGCAAAGACGATGTCCGCGCCGATCAGAGTTGCATAGACGGGACGCCGCCAGCCCTCGGCAGCCCCGACCCGATACTCCCGCGTCTGGAAGACGAGCACGATCAGGAAGAGCGGGATCACCGCTGCGGCCGTCTCGTAGAACGCCTCGTGCGGCACATGCTGAGGATGCCAAATGCCGAGTCCGAGAAACCCCATCGGTTGCGCCGCGAGCTAGCTCTGAAACCGGCGGAAGCCCTCTGCCTGATTCAGCCCGTCACTTCAAGAAAGCTAGCGGGCGACGGTGTTAGCTTCCCGTTCGTGCTGTTCCGCCAGTTCGTCGACGACGATCTCGGCTGCGCCTCCTACCTGATCGGAGATCCCAACGGGGGCGAAGCCGTCGTGGTCGACCCCGCATATGCGATCGAACGGTACGTCGAGGCTGCCGAACAGGAAGGACTGCGCATCGTCCGCGTGCTCGAGACGCACACGCACGCCGACCACGTGTCCGGACACGGGCGCTTGGCGCTCGAGCATGGCATCCCGGTGTCGGTGCACCCTGTGGCCGAGCCGGCGTTTTCGTTCGACCCGTTCGAGGATGGTCAGCTGCTGCACGCCGGCGCTGTACCGATCCGCGTGCTGCACACGCCGGGGCACCGGCCGGAGCACTGTGCGTTCGTCGTCGACGAGCGTCTCGTCCTGACCGGTGACTCGCTGTTCGTCGGCGATGCGGCACGACCGGACCTCGCGGTCGATGCACGTGAAGGAGCCGAGGGTCTCTTTCATTCGCTGCAGCGGTTGACGCAGCTCCCCGACGCGTACGAGGTCTTTCCGGGGCACGTCGCGGGCTCGCTCTGCGGCGTCGCGATGAGCCCGGCGCGCTCGACGACGATCGGGGCGGAGAAAGGGACGAATGCTGCGCTCGCCTTCGGCGAGCTGCAAGAGTTCATCGCGAGCTCGGCCGCAGTGTCGACGCCGCGCCCACCGACGACTGCCCGCGTCGTCGCGCTCAACACGGGACCGTTCCTTGGTGCGCCCGACCCGGCGCCGAAGCTCGAGGCGATCGTCGCGGCGACCGTGCTCGACGTGCGCCCCGCCGGCACGCACGCGGCCGGCCACGTCCACGGTGCGTTCAACGTCCCTCTTTCGGGCTCGTCGTTCGCGACACGCGCAGGCTTCATCCTGGATCCGGACGAGCGCATCGTCATCCACGCGACCGATGACGGCGAGGCGCAGGCGGCCGCCCGCGGCCTTCGCTCGGTCGGCTTCCTCGAGCTCGGCGGCTACGTGACGCAAGCCGACGCGACGGAGCGGTCGCAGACGATCGACGTCAGCGAGCTCGAGCGCCTGCTCGGCGACGACGCCGTGCAGGTGCTCGACGTGAGGGAGAAGTCGGAGCGCGACGAGGGCTACATCCCCGGCACGCTGCACATTCCCTACCGACTCCTGCGCGAGACCGGCACGGACGGGCTCGACACGAGCAAGCCCGTCGTCACGATCTGCGAGTCCGGCACCCGCGCAGCGATCGCGGCAAGCGTGCTCGCGGCTGCCGGCGTCGACGCGCGCCCGATCGTCGACGGCGGCATCGACGACTGGCCCGGCCAGACGGTGCAGTTCCGCCGCTGCGGATCGAGCTAGCGCAAACGCTCGACGACGTAGCCACGCTCGGCCATTGCGTCGAGCAGGTGGCGGCAGTGGTCCTCGTCGCGCGTCACGAGCGTGAGCTCGACCTCGGTCTCGTTGACCGGGATCTCCATCCCCTCGCGATGGTGCTCGACCGCGATCAGGTTGCCGCGTTCCTCGGCGACGAGGGTCAGCAGCTTGATCAGCTCACCCGGCCGGTCTGACACATGGGTGCGCACGACGAGGTACCGGCCGGCGGCGGTCAGCCCGTGGCGCATCACCGAGATCAGCGTCGTCGCATCGATGTTGCCGCCGGAGAGAATCGGCACCGCCGTCCCAGTGCCGCCGCCGACCTTTCCTGACAGGAGCGCTGCGACACCCACCGCGCCTGCGCCCTCGACCGTCAACTTCGCGCGCTCGAGCAGCAGCACGATCGCTTCGCTGATCTCCTCGTCTGTCACCGCGACGATGTCGTCGAGCACGTTCTCGAGCAACGGCATCGTGAAGTCGCTCGGGACCTTCACCCAGATCCCGTCCGCGATCGTGTAGCCGTCGAGCCCCGCCTGGACGCCGGCGAGGCGCACGTCCGGACGCACTGCGCGGAGCGCGGTCGCAACGCCGACGGCAAGTCCTCCACCGCCGATCGGGATCAGCACGGTGTCGAGCTCGGGCACCTGCTCTGCGAGCTCGAGCCCGATCGTCCCCTGCCCCGCGATCACGAGTTTGTCCTCGTACGGATGGATGAACGTGCCGCCCTTCTCCTCGACGTGCCGCAGAGCAGCCTCCAGCGCATCCTCGAAGTACGCACCGGTCATCACCGTCGTCGCGCCGTAGTTCTTGCAGGCGTCGACCTTCGCCATCGGCGCGTCCTGCGGAACGTAGATCGTCGCGGGCGCGCCGAGCTCCCGCGCTGCCCACGCCACCGCCTGCCCGTGGTTCCCCGCGCTGGCGGCGACAACGCCCGCCGCCCGCTCCTCGGCGGACAGCGTCGACAGCTTGTTCACGGCGCCGCGCACCTTGAAGGAACCGGTGCGCTGTAGGTTCTCCGCCTTCAGCCGCACCTCCCGGCCGACGCGCCGCGAGAACGTCTCGGAGGGAAAGATCGGCGTGGCGTCGGCGACGCCGAAGAGCCGCTCCCGCGCCTCCTGGATGTCAGCGAGTGTTGGTGCCGTCCGAAGCGTCGCCAAGGTGGAACACCTTCTCCATTATCTCCCGCACGGCGGTGAGCGGATCGAGCTCACGACGCTGCACCTCGTCCAGCAGCCGACGGAGCTCCGGATCGTCGGCAACAGCCTGCTCGAGATGGGCCTTCGCACGTCCCGAAGCCACCGCGAACACCTCGCCCGCGAGGTTCTTGCGCCGGCGCTCCTCGAGCCGGCCTTCGGCCTCCAGATGCGCTCGGTGCTCCTCGATCCTGGCCCACAGCTCGGGGACGTTCTGGCCGCTCGTCGCCTCCGTCAGCACGATCGGCGCCTTCCACGACCGCTCGCGGTCGAGCGAGAGGATCGACCGCACCTCGTTCACCATCGTCTTCGCCGCCGGGTGATCCATCTTGTTGATCGCGATCACATCGGGGATCTCCATGATTCCGGCCTTGAGCGCCTGCACGGAGTCGCCCGAGCCCGGCATCAACACGAGCAGGACGGTATCGGCGATGCCGATCACCTCCACCTCGCTCTGACCCGCGCCCACGGTCTCCAGAAACACGAGCTCCTTCCCGGCTGCGTCCAGGACGAGCAGCGCCTGCAGGGTCGCCTCGGCGAGGCCGCCCAGGTGGCCGCGTGTTCCCATTGAACGGATGAAGACGCCGGGGTCGAGAAAGTGGTCGGCAAGCCGGATGCGGTCGCCCAGCAGTGCTCCCTGCGAGAACGGGCTCGAAGGGTCGACGGAGATCACGCCGATCGTCCGTTGCTGCCCGCGCAGGTGGCGCACGAGCGCGGAGATGAGACTCGACTTCCCCACCCCCGGCGGCCCGGTGACGCCGACCGCATACGACCGTCCCGTCTCGGGATAGAGATCGCTCACGACCTCGTACGCGAGCGGATCCGAGTTCTCGACGAGCGTGATTGCGCGCGCGAGCGCGCGCTTGTCGCCCGAGCGCACGCCGTCGGCGAGCGTCTCGCGCGTCCAGTCCCGCCGGTTACGCAGCCTCGACCTCGGCGGTGTGCTCCGGGACGCTCTCGCGTCCGAGCACGTACGCGAGCAGCGACGCGCATGCGAGCACGAGCCCGACGACGCCGTAGACCCAGCG
>Ga0066903_100001264_pt1 | contig 18155 bp, 11 predicted proteins | sample PanSoiMetaGPlot1_FD_67491 | JGI IMG/M metagenome (GOLD analysis project Ga0066903, IMG submission 67491) | Tropical forest soil microbial communities from Panama analyzed to predict greenhouse gas emissions - Panama Soil - Plot 1 (version 2) | ecosystem: Environmental > Terrestrial > Soil >... | reverse complement strand
GGTAGGCATCGAAATGGTAGATCGGCAGGCGGGCGTGATATTCCTGGATTAGAACGAACGTTGGGCTGGAGACGGCACGCGAATCGGCAATGTCCAAACCTTCCGCGATGGCCCGGACCAATCGGGTTTTGCCGGCTCCGAGTTGGCCGATCAAGCCGATGACGGCTCCGGGAAAAAGGAACGTCGCCAGCCGCCTGCCCAGTCCCGCCGTCGCCGCCTCGTCCGCAACATCGATCTGTATTGACTCCATCATTTGGCTTGCCGTTTCGCGCCCGCAGCATCATTCCAATCGCAAAACTCATTGGTCTCACATGGTCGTCACCAACCGCGGTGGTTTCTCCAGCGTCTGGAAAATCACGCAATAGCGACGCGTCAATTTCAAAAGCGTTTCGCGCTGTTCCGGCGTGGCATCGGTATCGAGATCGAAGGACAGGCGGATTTCTTGAAAGCCGACGGGCGTTTCCTTGCTGACGCCGAGAGTGCCGCGGAAATCGAGATCGCCCTCGGCCGAGACGGTGCCGCCGCGCACGGGGATGTCCAGCGCGGTGGCCACGGCGCGAAGGGTCACGCCGGCGCACGCCACCAGGGCTTCCAGGAGCATGTCGCCGGAGCAAAGGGACAGGCCGTCGCCGCCGGTGGCCGGGTGCAAGCCCGCCTCGGCCAGACCCTTACCGGTCGATAACTTGCAGGTGATGGCTTCGCCCAGTTTGCCCTGGGCTTTGAGGGTAACCCGCGCCGCCGCCGCATCCTGTTTGTACTTCGCCTTGACGGGGGCCTGCATGGCCCGCAGTTCTTCCGCATTCATTTGCCGAACCTTCCTTTCCGGATAATCTCCCTTATGATAGTGCCTCGAAGCACATTTTGAAATCCGTTCACCAGCAAACGCACCTTGAGGATCCAGCCATGACAGCCTTGCCCATCACACGCGTCGTCCTTTACAAGCACGGAGTCGGTTATTTCGAGCGCCAGGGAAGCGTCGATGGCGATGCGGTGCTGTCTCTGGTATTCAAGCAGGCGGAAGTCAGCGATGTCCTCAAATCGCTCACCGTCCTTGACCTCGACGGCGGGCATATCTCGTCCGTTTCCTACGATTCAACAAAACCCTTGCAGCAGTTGTTGGCCGAGGTAGCCTTATCGATTCCGGATCAGGGCAGCGTGGTCGGCCTGTTGCCGCAGATCAAGGGAGCGCGCGTCGCCCTACATTCCGGCGTGGCTGATCCGGTCGAGGGCACCGTCCTGGGCGTGGATACCACCGAAAAGCAAACCGGCGACGGTCTGCTGAAGGTAGTGCTGATTTCCATCCTCACCGATACCGGCTCGGTGCGCTCGTTTGACCTCCACAACCTGGCCAGCTTTCAGCTTCTGGACCAGGCCCTGCGCCGGGACCTGGAGTTTTACCTCCGCACCCAGCTTTCCTCGAAGAAGAAAGACGCCCGCACGTTTTCTTTTTTCGCTCAAGGCCAGGGCCAGCGAACGATCCGCCTGAGCTACACCCTGGAAGCGCCGGTGTGGAAGGCAACCTACCGAATCCTGTTGGGGGAGGAGGGCAAGCCACCCATGATCCAGGGCTGGGCCGTAGTCGATAATACGCAAGACGAGGACTGGGAAAACGTGCAGCTTTCGCTGATCGCGGGTTTGCCGGTGTCCTTTGTTCACGACCTGTACACACCGCGTTACATCCGCCGGCCGGAGGTGAAGGTGCAAGAGACGACGGGTGTGCTGCCGCCGGAGGTGGAGGAAGGTATGGTGCTTGCTAACGAAGAGAGTTCGGAGGTTTACGCACTGGATGAGATGCAATCTAAGGAGAGTTTAGCAGCTGGAGGAGGAGTCTATTTTTCGAAGCAGGATCTCACAAGAATGCCGGCGGTGCGTTCTGCCCTATACGCTTCGTCCACTCCGGCCCAGGTGCGCGAGCGCAAGATCGGCGATTTTTTTGAATATGAAATCGAGCATCCGGTGACCATTCGCCGTAACCAATCCGCTCTTGTTCCGATCGTGCTGCGTTCCTTTGAAGGAAGGCCGGTGCTTTTGCACAACAAGCAAACCCGGCAGCAAAATCCGTTGCGCAGTGTCGAGTTCAAAAACACTACCGGTTTGACCCTGGAAGGCGGGCCGGTCACTGTCCTCGAGGGCGGCAGCTACGTCGGCGAAGCCATGCTCGAAACCCTCAAACCCGATGAGCAACGGTTGGTCCCCTATGCCGTGGAGTTGGCCGTCAGCGTCCTGGATAATGTTGATTCGCATGAGGATGTGGTCAACCGCGTCGTCATTCGCGATGGCCGCCTGACGACCTATCGGATGCAGGTCCAGCAGGTGACTTACGCCTTCAATAACAAGTCGGACGCCGAGCAAACCCTGTATCTCGATCATGCCCGTCAAGCAAAAGAGTGGGAGCTTTTTGATACCCCCGAACCATTGGAGGTCACCGAGAATTTCTGGCGCTTTCGCTTTGCTCTGCCGGCAAAGAAGGTGACCAAATTCGTGGTCTGCCAGCGTTTTCCTTCTCATTTCGTTCACAGTCTGTCAGATCTCAACGATAACCGGTTGGGATATTGGCTGGAACAACGGTATTTCGACAAAAAAACCGAGCAGGCCCTGCGTGCGGTTGTGGAAGAGCGACGAAAATCTGCGGAGCATGAACAGAACATTATCCGGTTCCAGGAAGAGCGTGAAAAAATCCACGCCGATCAGAAGCGCATCCGCGAAAACCTGCAATCGCTTGGCGATCGGGCTTCGGAGAAGGATTTGCGCGAGCGTTTTGTCCGCACCTTGAATGGCCAGGAGGACCGTCTGGAGAAGATTGAACTCGAGATCAAGGAACAAACGGCCGCGCGCGACCGCTGTACCGCGAAGATCAACGAATTGCTGGCGAAACTGGAATATGAAGGGACGGTTTAACCCAAGAACACATTGGCCGTCTTTGTGGTCTCCGCGTCCTCGTTGTCCCACAGGGCGAGGAGGTGTTGCTGAATGCGGCGGTTGGCGAGCTTGAGGAAGTATCTTCCTGCCTGGACTTCGCGTTCGACCTCAGCCGGGTTGTGATTGCCGTGGCTCAAGAGCAGGTCGAGCCGGCTGAGTGTGCAGCTCGAAGCATACAGATCGCAAGCGGCCCAGGCGATGCGCTCCTGGATATATTGCCGTTCCAATACGGCTTCGCGGAAATGGCGCAGCACGGTCTGCACCGCGAGGCCGAAATCCCGGACGCGCTTGCCAAGAGCCCGTGCCTCCGATTTCAGTCCGGAACTTTGCATGGGAACCTCCGGCGTGGTCAGGCGGGCGGCAACCTGGTTCTTTCCGAAACGCCACAGCGTTCCCCAGCCCTTGATCGGGTGCTTGATCGCCTTGAGGATGCCCTGCAAATGCTCGCCCACGCCGCGCATGCCGACCAGGGCGATGAATGCGAGCAGCACTTCGTTGGCGCCTTCACCGATCATGTTGATGCGGGCGTCGCGCATCATGCGCTCGTACGGATCGCGAGTGAAATAGCCCTGGCCGCCGTGGATTTGCAGCGTGTCGTTGACGATTTGCCACAGAGCCTCGGTCGTGAAGACCTTGAGGATGGCAGTTTCGAGCATGTAATCGTCGCCCCCGCGGTCAATGAAGGACGCACACTGGGTAGTCGTGGCTTCCATGGCAAAGGAATGGGCGGCCATCCAGGCGATTTTCTTCTTGACCAGCTCAAACTCGCCGAGCGGTTGCTTGAACTGGACCCGAGTCCTGGCATGATTGACCGCGGCGCGCAGGCAGGTCCTGGCGGCCCCGGTGCAGCTTGCGCCGAAGGTGGTCCGGCCAAAATCGAGAACGGTTAACGCAATCCGCAAGCCCTTGCCAAGCTGGCCCAGGATATTCTCCGCGGGCACCGGCATGTTGTGGAACGCCAGTCGCGCGGTGGCCGTACCGCGGATGCCGCACTTGTCCATGCGCGCTTCGACAACTTCGAACCCGGGCATGTCCGGCGACACCAGAAAGGCGGTGACCTTGGTGTCACCTGGATTTTTCGGATCGGGAGTGCGGGCCATCACAGTCAGCATCTGGGCGAGGCCGCCGTTGGTGATGTAGCGTTTTTCGCCGTTGAGAGTGAAGGTCCTGCCGTCGGCCGATGGCGTGGCCGTGGTCTGTACGTTGGCGGCATCGGAACCAGCCTCCGGCTCGGTCAGTGCGAAGGCGCCCAGCTTCTTGCCAGTGCTCAAGTCGGGCAGCCAGCGGCTTTTTTGTTCGTCAGTGCCGAACAGCAGGAGCGCGCGAATGCCGATGCTGTGGTGGGCATTGACGAAGACGGCGGTGGAGCTGCAATGACCGCCGATGACCTCCATGACCCTGCAATTGCCAAGCTGAGAAACACCCTGGCCGCCGTACTCCTTGGGGGCCGTCATGCCCAGCACGCCGAGCCGGCCGAGCCCATCGATGACGTCCTGAGGAATATCGGCCTCGCGATCAATGGCGGCGGCATCGATCTTGTCCGTGACAAATTGCCGCACCTGGTCCACGATTCGTTCGACCTCATGCTTCTCGTCATCACGAAGCTGCGGATAGGGGAAAACCAGCGGCGCCGTGAACTGTCCAAAAAACAGGCTCTTGGCGAACCCCAGCGTATCCGGTCCGGAGAATAGCAGCTCTTCCGCCTGTTTTTTCTGTTGTTCGATTTGTTCCGCCGTCAAAGCCATGGATCCCTCCTGGTTTGGTGAGTGGTGAAGTGGTGAGTACCACTCACCACTCCACCACTCACCACTCCAACTAATCTACTTCCGTCACGCGTGCTTGTCGAAGTGCGTACAGGAAATCTTCCGGGTCGGTGGCGTTCAGTTGCAATCGGCCGACGACGCGCACCAGGCTGCGGCGATAGGCTGCGGTCTTGCCCCGCGGCATTTGCACGTAAATGATCCCCGCCGTGTCCGGCATTTCGCAATACCAGCAGCCCACCGGATATTCAATGAACATGAAAGCGGCCAGATCGGAGCTTTCGCCCAGGGGTTGCATGTAGCCGTTCAGGGCGACCTGTTTGCCGTTCAGGTCCTTCAGGTATTGGGCGAACGTGGGTCGAAATTTGCTGTCCCGAACAGTTTGGCCGAGCACATCCCAGGGCAAGTTATTGACGCCGGTATCGCTGATCGGGGGCAAGGGGGTGGCGTCGAGCCGGCTCACAAGAGGCCGTTGCGAGCGAGCCTTGAGACCGCCGACATGTTCCGTGTGCGGCGTCTTGGTCTTGATCTCGTCCGCGGCGGCGCGGGCCAACTGGCGATGTTTGCGGAGGTCCGGATCGTTCAGGCCGAACTCGGTAACGCAGCCGTCGAGAATGGCGGCTGCGGTTTTCACGTCTCCGTACGCGTTGGCCAGTTCCGCCAGTTGCCACAAGAGGCGGCCGTCCGCGGGCAGCCACAATGCCAGCTGTTGGGCGATCGCCACGGCCTGGGCCGGCAGTTTGTCGCGCTCCTCCTTGGCCAGCTTTCCCGCTTCGAAAGCGCCCTTGTCTCCCACATAGCGAACGCCAAACAGATTGTCGAGCCCCGCGCCTTTCTTAATCTCCAGGCGCAGACGCACCAGTTTCAGATGATATTCTTCGGCTTTGTGGAACTTGCCCGGCGCCAGGCGAACAGATTGTTGAAGGTACAGCGCCGCCTGGGGCAGATCGCCCTGCAACTGGCATGCGGTGCCCAAGTTGGCGAGGATGCGGAAATGATTCGGATTGTCACGCAGGGCCACCCGTAACAGCGGAACTGCTTTTCCTGGGTCCCCGAGCCGGATATATAGGGCGCCCAGATCGGCCAATTCGTCGGCGCCGAGCTTGCCGTTTTTCGTCTTGTCTTCCAGCCGAGCCACTTCTTCCTGATAGCGAATCCTCGCCCGGCTGGCTTCGCGCTTCGGGCCCGGTTCCAGGGCGATGTTTCGCAATGTCCGCTGATCGAGCAGGAACCCCCGCCATTGGGACGGCAGGTCGGCAAATGTTTCTCCGGAATAATACAACCCAGCCTGGACGGCCGGGGAGCAAACTCCAAGAATGATGACGGCAAAAATACTTCCGCTTCGCCGCATGAAGGGTGGCCCCAAAAAGTTATAGAATCAGTTTACCACCTTGTGCCCGCGTGGGTAAAGGGAGACGTTTGGCCAGATCAGGACGTGTGGACATGAACAAAGAAAAATATTTGCCTCTTCACTACGGCATGTTCATCATGCCGTTCCATCCACCAACCAAGCCTCCGGCCCAGTGTTACGATGAAGACCTGGAATTGATCGTCAAGGCCGAGGAGCTGGGCTTCAGCGAATTCTGGATCGGTGAGCATCATACGATGAAATACGAGAACATCGTGATGCCGGAGATTTTCATCGGCCGCGCCCTAGGGGAGACCAAGCGTATCCGCATTGGCCCGGCGCCGGTGTGTCTGAACCAGCACCATCCGGCTCACGTGGCCTGCCGGCTGGCATTTCTGGATCACCTCTCCAAGGGCCGGCTTAACCTGTGTTTCGGCGCGGGCAGCGTCACCGCGGATCAGGAGCTGTGCGGAGCGGACCCCAAGAATGCCCCGGCCATGGTCGAGGAAGCGCTCGACATGATTTTGAAACTGTGGGCCAGCGATCCACCCTATGAAATCGCAGGCAAGTTCTGGAACATCCATCTGAAAAAGCACGTGGATACGGAAACGGGCATCGGCTACGTACCCAAACCATTGCAGAAGCCGCATCCGCCCATCGCCATGCCGGGCATGAGCCGCAATTCGCCGACCATGCGCCTGGCCGGCCAGCGCGGCTATCAGGCCATCGGGCACTGTCTGGTGACGGGCAACGTCCTGGCCGACTTCTGGAAAACCTACGAACAGGCTGCCCTGGAAGCCGGCCGCAAGCCGAGCCGGGCCGAGTTCAAGATATCTCGAGCCATCTTCTTGGCCGACAGCACCAAGGAAGCCCAAGAAAAGGCGCGGACCAATTCGCTTGGCAATAACTTCCAGTACATCGGCCGGCTCTTCGACAAGGGCCTCGGTCGCAAAATTTACAAGCGCGACCTGGCCATGTCCGACGCCGATTGCAACCTCGACTATCTCATGCAGGAACAGATCATCGCGGGCGATGTCGACGAAGTCCTCCGCCGGCTGATGCGCCTGATGGAAGAGACCGGTCCCTTCGGAACCCTCGTCCTCATGAGCTACGACTGGGACGACAAGAGAAGCTGGCTGCACAGCATGGAGTTGTTCGCTCGTGAGTTGATGCCCGCATTGAATAAGGCTGCCGGCGGCAACTGGGCTTGAAATCTGTGCCGCTCACGGGTGCTTTGGGAGTTTTCCTGATTGATACAGTTTCAGGCGGTCGCGAATGGAGTTGGTCAGCGTCTTATCTCCGGTCTTCAAGGCAATGGCAAGAGCGCGCTGGGCGTTCTGGACGGCTTCGGGAAATCTCCCCAGGGCGGCCTGGGCCGCAGCCAGCGTATCCAGCATGACGGCGGTCGGCGCTGATACCGCCTGGCAAGCCTGCTCCACCAATTCCATACCCCAGAGCGGATCGCGCCCGTTCGTCTTCGCGGAGACGGCCAGCCCCCATGCCTTGGCGGTGAACTTGTCAGGCCACTGCGGATCGCGTTTCAGCGCGGCACGATATTCTTCGACCGCCAGTTGCGTGTAGCCCAACTGGTGCAAGCCGTGAGCCAGCCGGCATCGATAGAGAACGATTTCCGGAATCGAATCCGGAGTCGGAGCGGTGGCCCCCATGTCCGCGAGTTTTTTTTCGCCCTGTTCTGCCAGTTGAACGGCGGATTGATGCTTCTTGATTCCCTCCGCCGCCTGGCCTTTCCGCACCAATGCCAGGCCCAGATCGCTGTAGCCTTTCGGCCAGTGCGGATTGTATTGCACGGCTTTGGCCAGAAATTCGATCGCTCGGTCCAGGTTTCCCTTGGCAAGTTCGGCAACGCCCAAGCCGTTCCAGGCCTGAGCTTCTTTTGGGTTAATTTCCAGCGCTTCCCGGAAGGCGTTTGCGGCCTCCTGTTTTTTGCCTGCACGCCACAGGGCGGAACCCAATCCGGCCAGGGTGTCCGGCGACCGGGGATTCAATTCCAGTGCCTTGCGAAAACTGAAAGCAGCATTTTCAGATTTTCCCTGGCGCAACTTGACAATGCCCATGTTGTGCCAGGCATCGGCGTGTTTGCGGTTCCGGGTCAGAGTTTCCTTGAACTGCTCACTCGCCTCGTTCAACTTGCCCGAGATGAGAAAGGATAATCCAAGGAGATAATGGTATTCGGAAGCATCGGCCTGAATCCGGACCGCTTCGGCAAAATGGGGTACTGCTTCGGCAGGCCGGCCCTTGTCCATGTAATACTTGCCCAGGTGAACATGAGCCAGGTGGTTGCCTTGCCGAACGGCAGCGGCGTGTTCCCACAAGGTGACCGTATCTTGCCAGCGTTCCGTCTGCGTCCAGGTCAGCATGCACAGGCCGATGATAATCAAGGAAGTACATGAAACAAAAGCCCAGGCCGGCACCCGCAAACGCTGGATCAATTCGTGAACCTGCCAGACAACTGCCACAAACAGGCCGATGTGTGGCCAGTAGCAGAAGCGATCCGCCCACGCCTGCTCTCCTCCCTGGGTCAAACCGATCACCGGCAGCAATGACACCAGGAACCACAGCCAGCCGACCAGCAGCCAGGGCCTTCGACCTGCTTGGCGCCAGGCCAGGAAGGTGATTCCAAGAATCATCACGATCCCGAGCAATGGCCCTTCCCACGACCAGTCATCGTGCTGATGGGGATACATGACTGCAAGGTTGATGGGCCAAAAAGTACTGGCCATATACCAGGCATAGGCGGTCAGGGCGTTGGCCACGCGGGCCGACAAGGAGATTTGGCCCAGCGACATCGCCGCCCCGGCATAACTCCGGCCCACCACAGTGAGGACCGCAATTCCCGCCGCCACGAGAAAGAAGGGCCATTTTTCCACAAGCAATCGGCCAAGTAAGGCGGGCGACGGCTGCTCCTGCCCTTGGTCTGTGGACTTCGTCAAGCCCCAGCGTTTCAAGGGCCAGTAATCCAGCAGCAAAAGCAAAAAGGGCAACGTGATCAGCATCGGCTTGGACGCCAGGCTGAGAAAGTATGCCATCAGTGTGGCCAGGCGCCATTTCCAGTTCGGAGTTTCCAGACAACGAACGTAGGCCCACAACGTCAGCAGGCCGAAGAATACGCTCAGCACGTCCTTGCGCTCCGTGGCCCAAGCGACGGATTCAACATGCATTGGATGGACGGCAAACAAGGCGGCTACCAGGAAGCTCCGCCCTTGTGCCCCCGTTAGCCGACGCAACAGGCCAAACAGGAGCAACGTGTTGGCCACATGCCAGAAAAGGTTCTGGGCATGAAAGGCGACCGGAGAAAGGATGGTGTCGCCGTCCTCCGGGAATCGCTGGGAGAAGAACTGCGCGTCGAATTGAAAAGTCAGCCAGGTGATCGGTTGCCAGTAGTTGCCGTGAAACGTGGTCCAGGCCCAGACAATACCTGGTCCGGAAAACCCGCGCAGTACTTCGGGATTCGTTGTCAGATAGTGTTCGTCATCGAAATCAACAAATTGGTTGTTCCAGAGGGGTAGATACGCCCCGATGGTAATGATCACAAGAGCGGCAACGAAGTAGACAGGCCTCGCCTGGAACATGCTATGCCTTCGACTTGACCAGGTGCAGGCGAGGAAGAACACCGTTGCGGGCGTCCTCCTGGTCTGCGGGCGCGGGCACCGGCGCGTTCCGGAGCCTGGAGAGGGACTTGAAGGAACACAACAGAGAATTGCCAAGAAATTCCTTGGCCAGCGAATGCCAGGGCAGGCGCACGAGCAAATTTCCCAGTTTCCACGCCAGCCGGAGATGAAATCCGAGTGAAAGGGGACGCTCACCTCCCTCAAGTTGATAGCCCAGCGAGGAGAGCGCGGGCCGTCCCATTCGTTCCAGGATGTCGATCTGCCCGGCGGACAGTTCACGGAGATATACGCCCACGCGATCCGGCGTGATGGGTTCCAGGGCCCGCTTCTTCCAGGTGAATTCCCGCTCCGGGATGCCTTCCAGGTTGCCGAACCCTTCGGCCACCGCGGGCTCGTCGGGCAGACCCAAGAACTGCAGCATGCCGGCGAATTCCTTTTTCGGATCGGCGACGATGTCCTCGTACCTGGCGAAATAAATATTCGGCCAGGCCCCATCGTGAGCCCGTTTCAGGGCGCGGAAATAATACAGCCAGACCACGAAATTCACGTACAGGTCCCGAGGCATCCAGGGCACTTGAGACAGGCTCAGGGCCACATCCCTGCCGTCGCGGTACAGGAATATGATTTTGGCCTCGGGAAAGAGCCGGCGGATCTCGGCAAGATGGCTGGTATGCTCGGGAGTCTTTTCCCCGAAACAGGCAACATTTTCTCGATGCAGGCGCTGCACATACAGCCGCGCCATGGTTTCATAGAAACGGCGTGCCTCTTCCGTGGACCGAATCTGCCGGGTCGGCTCCGGGAGAGAAATCTTTAGATCCCGGTTGAGACGATCCAGGTGCTGTAACTGACATGCTCGCGAATGGCCCAGGAAGGAAAAAAAATATTTGGTTTCCGGAGGAATTACAATGCTGCTGTGCCGGTTCAGGCCCTGCTGCACCATCGTAGTCCCGGAACGAGGGCAGCCTACAATGAAAAACTTGTCCATAACCGTATTATGGTATCCTGAACTACATTAATGATAGATTAAAATTCTGTAACAATTGAGTCGTGGAGGCCTCTACTGACAAACTACCCGAAACCGTTTCTCATTGTTTTCCGTAAAATTGAAGCAACTATTTTTGGGGGTTGACCATGAAGCACCACAGCTGGCTGGTTGTTTTGCTTGGATCGTTGTGCACCATCGCCGCCGTCGCCGGGGACGGGCCGAATGTCTTGACCGACAAGGAGAAGAAGGCCGGTTTCGAACTGCTCTTCAACGGCGTCGATCTGGAGGGCTGGGAGCACGCCAAGAACTGGGCCGTCGAGGACGGCGCCGTCGCCCGCAAGAAAGGCGGCGGCGACCTCACCTACAAGGTCAAAAAAATCCCCGATGATTTTGAGCTGCGCTTCGAATGGAAGGTGGCCAAGGGGAGCAACAGTGGCATCTACTACCGCCCCGGCCAGTACGAATACCAGATCCTGGATAACAAGGTCCACGGCGACGGCAAGAACCCGCGCACCAGCGCCGCCTCCCTCTACTTCTGCATGGCCCCCTCGAAGGACGCCACCAAACCGGTTGGCGAATGGAACACCGGCAAGATCGTGTGCCAGGGAAGCATCATCCAGCACTGGCTGAACGGCGTGCGCGTCATCGACTTCGATTACGGCAGTCCGAAGTGGGCCAAGGAAGTGCTGTTGCTCAAGGTCCGCGGCGGCGACGTCAAGGCCCGCGGCGCTTACCTGCACCTGCAAGACCACGGCGACCCCGTCTGGTACCGCGGCGTCAAACTGCGTGTCATTCCTAAGGACGAAAAGATCGATCACAAGGAAACGACGCCGATGGCGATTCCGGAAGATTATTTGAAGCGCGAAAAGGCGTTCGTGGAATCGCATTTGAAGAAGAAGGAAAAGAAGTAAGAGTGATTAGCCGCGACGCGGAGTCTTCGGAGCGGAGCGCGAGCAAGCCAGCGACTCGCGCTCCGCTCCGAAGACTCCGCGTCGCGGCTAACCGATCGAACCGACAAGCGTTTATGTCAGACAATTCCCTCGCCGCTGCCCGCAAAGCCCTGGAAAAGGACGACCTCGCCGGCGCCGTCCGCCATGTCGCCACGGCCCTGGGAGAAGATCCGAACAGTGCCGAAGCGCTGTCCGTTCTGGGTGAGATCATCACCGCCGCTCCCGATCCGCTGTCGATAATCCCGGCCGACGATCTGGAAGGCTCGTCCAGCCTGGGAGCGGTGCATGGCTACATCCTCGCGGAAGAAGGGCGCATCCCCGAAGCGATCCATCAACTCCTGGATGTGATCGGTTCCCGGCCCGATGTGCTCTACATCGATTGGGTGCTGGGCTGGTTGCAGCGGCCGGAGGCGGCGAACCGGCTCGATATGGAAAAGCTAACGGCATTCATTGGTTCGCTGATCGAGCAGTATCCGGCCCTGACGGCGCCGCACGGCGGCGGGCGAGAGACGCTGTCGCGCATGCCGCTGTTCATCCAGATGATCCGCCGCACCCAGCAGGCGGAAGCGCACTTCCTGATGGCCGGCGTCGCCTTGCTCAATCGGCTCGGCAATCTCGACGAGGCGCTGAAGCTGGCCCGCGAAGCACACGCCCTGGAACCAGGCATCGCGTCTGCCGCCGCCCTGGCCGGTACTCATGCCACCCGTAATGAACTGGATCAAGCACTGAAGGTTTATCAGGAAGCGATCGAGAGCGAGCCATCAGACATTTCCGCGCGCCTGAACATGGCCGACTTGCTGGTCCATCGTGGACAATTCAACGAAGCACAGGAACTGTATGCCGCGGTCCTGGAACAGGAGCCGGAGCAGGAGATCGCCAAGCCGAGCCTGTATTTCCTCCATTTCATCAGCGGGGCAGGGGAGGAGTGGCAAGAGAAACTGCTCGATCTGGCCGAGGAGCAACCGGACAATGATCGCGCCCAGCGCCTGGCCCAGCAGGCGACGCCGTTCCTTGGTTTTCTTCCGGACCCGCTGGACGTCATGATCCATGTCAGGCCGGCGGCCGATGGGAAGAATCACACGCTGGCGCTCCCTTCCCTGGAGGCGCCCAGCAATATTCTCGCTCTTGAATGGCTGAAAAAAATGGACATGTCGGTGGCGCGGATGCAGACGCCGGATCCGCGTTTGCCTCGCTGCTGGGTCGATTACCTGCTGTGGAAATACGACGACATCCGCCCGCGCGTGGCGGTAGCGCCCCCCGCGCCGGAAATCTCGCACGCCGTGGCCGAGATCGCCGCTCAGCCCTATCGCCTGGATGCGTGGTGGGTCATCACGCGCCGGCTGGCACAACACCTCGGTTGTGAAAAAGTAGATGACCTGTTGGCCGCCATGGTGTATCCGCCGGGTGTGGCCCAGGTAGATCGACCTGCCCAGTGGGTCTATCGCGTCCAGGTGGCGGCGGCACTCACCATCGCGCAGCTTGACGATGGCTGGGAGAATTCCGTCCGCAAGAAGACGCTCCTGGCCCTCGCCAATGGACCCATGGACTGGACCGTCGATGCCGCCCTGGTGGCCCTGGCCGCGCTGGCGCGCGAGGAGGAAGACATCGCGGGCGAAGTCGCGACCCTCTTCAAGAATCTCCGGGAAGGATCGGAACAATTCAGTTTCCATCCGGCCCTTCTCTGGTGTTCGCTCCGCTTGCCCAGTCTATCTGATGAAGAGCGAAACGGATTAAGGCAGCAAATCCGGCACTGGCAGGACGACCGGGCCGCCCAACATCATTTCCGCCAAGCCCTGGCTCATGCCGAAAAGGGCGAGGTGGACAAGGCCATTGCCGAGCTGACGCAAACAGTCCGGCTCGATCCCAAGAAAGCCGAGGCGTTCCAGGAACGAGCCGTATTGTTGTTTCGTCAGGGCAAGGTCCACGAGGCGGTGGAGGATTTCACGCAAGCCTTGCAATTGCGTCCGGAGTCGGCGTCGGGCTACATGGGACGTGGTCAGGCCAATCTCAAGCTGGGCCGCTTCGAACAAGCCATCGGCGATTTCAGCGAGGCAGCACGCCTCACTCCCTGGGACTGGCAGCCGTGGTATCGCCGCGGACTGGCACACGCGGCCCGGCGCGAGCATGAACAGGCGGCTGCCGACTTCACCGAGGTCATTCGCCTGGCGCCCGACATGCCCGAAGGCTATCAGCAGCGCGCGATTGCCTTTACCCAACTCGGCCAGGTGCATCGGGCCATCGGCGATACTTCGGAGCAAATCCGGCTGACGCCGGGTTCGGCCCTTGCTTACAACACGCGCGCCAGGCTGTTCGCCCGCCAGGGAAACCATGAGGCGGCACTCGCGGACCATCTGCACGCCAGCGAACTGGATCCCGGCAATGCCAATACACATAGTCAGCTGGCGTGGATCTGGGCAACGTGTCCGGCGGCAGCGCAGCGCGACGGCCGCCGTGCACTGCAGGCCGCGCAAAAGGCGTGCGAATTGACCGGCTGGAAAAAAGCCCACATCCTGGATGTGCTGGCGGCAGCACAGGCCGAATGCGGTCAGTTCGAGGAAGCGGTGAAATCCGCCGGCCGCGCTGTCGAAATGGCGCCGGACGCCGAAAAGCAGAATTATTTGAGGCGACTGGAATCCTATCAACACGGGCAGGCGTGGCGCGAGGAAATTGATGGTTAGCCGCGACGCGAAGTCTTCGGAGCGGAGCGCGGGACCGCGGAACACCAGCGCTCCGCTCCGAAGACTTCGCGTCGCGGCTAACCGTTTCCATTCCAGGGAAATTCGTTACAAAACCTCCATAGCGTAGTTTGGGCAACTTGGCTAACATAAACGGTAAGAAACCGGTACCAAGCAAGGACCGGTCCCGCTTCTTTGGTGGGACCCACTTTTCGCGGAGAGGAATTCATGGTTTCCAACAAGCAAATTCAACGCGGCGCCCTGATCGCCCTGGGCCTAATATTGCTGCTGGCCATTCCGGGACGGAGTGCCGACGACCCGAAGATTCGGCTTCAGGACCTGGACCAGATCACCGGCTCGGAAAAGTCCAAGGATGATCTTCCCCGTCCGTATGGATTCGAGAGCATACGGTCGGCTTTGCTGAAAGATAAGGCGGGGACCAAGAAGCTGATCCACGAGGCGCTGGCTGCAATCAAGGAAAAAAAACCGTTGTCTTACAACGCCGCCCTGGTGCTCGCGATGGTGGCCGGAGAGATGAAGGACCTCAAGTCCGGCGAGGCCTTGTTCCGCGTCTGCATGGACCAGGCGGCCAAGCTGCAAAGCACCCGCAAGATCCTCGAGGCTTACGGCGGCCTCATCGACCTACTGTACGAAAACAAGAAATACGCCGAGAGCGCCCGGGTCTGCCAGGAACTCCTGGAACTGAAGACCGATGACGGGAAGCCCCGGGAATACCTGATCTGGACTTCCAAGCGGTTCGGCGACGGCTTCGATTCGGTGGACCAGTTCGATCCGGCGAAGAACCTCAAGCCCATCGTTCATCGTATGCTGATTGAAGCCGTTACCAAGCAGGGCAAGTACGAGCAAGCCTTGAAAATGGTGGATAACCTGATCAAGAAAACAAAACACTGGAAGGAACGTGCCTTGCGTGCCGCGGTGTTGCGCGAGGCCGGCAAACTGAGCGATGCCGCCAAGGTCTACGAAGACGTCCTCGATCAGGTCGGCAAGGACAAGGATCTGGAGCCGGAGGATCGGGAAACCCAGCAGGAACGCTATCGCTACGTCCTCAGCAATATCTTTGTAGATCTCCGGCAAATCGATAAGGCCAGCGAGTATCTCCAGGCACTGCTGGCCAAGCACCCGGACGAACCGGGTTACAATAACGACCTTGGCTACATCTGGGCCGATCATGACATCAAGCTGGAGGAGGCGGAAAAGCTCATCCGCAAGGCCCTGGAACTGGACCGCAAGCGCCGCAAGGCCGATCCGACCCTGAAGCCCGAGCAGGATGTCGATAACGGGGCCTACCTGGATAGCCTGGGCTGGGTGCTATTCAAGCAGAAGAAATTCAAGGAGGCCAAGGAAGCGCTCATCGACGCGGTAAAGGACAAGAAGAGCCAGCACATTGAAATCTACGATCACCTGGGCGACGTGCACATGGCCCTTGGCGAACGGGATGCGGCCATCGCGGCCTGGAAGAAGGGGATCGAGGTGGTCGGCGAGGGCCGCCGCGACCAGGAACGCAAGGTCATCGTGGAGAAGAAGCTACAGATGAGTAAATAGAAGACGTTTGCAAAACTGCCCAAATTGCCATCCCAGGTTTACGTTTTGCGTTCACTGAAACATTCGCGAACGCTGAACGTAAACCTTGTGTTTCCAAGCCCAAGAATCCTCTGGCATCTTTTCTCCCTTTCGCGCAATAATAGTCACGCCTCGAAGCCGCACCTGGAATTTCACATCTTCAACTCCGCCTTGGTCCGGAACCCCGGGGCGGGGCAGGTTTCCCTCTGAGGATTCCTCGTGATACGCAATTGGACAAAGGCACTTTGTCTGGTCCTTGTTGCCGGCTTGGCAGCAAGTTTGCCGTTCGTAAAAGGCCGGCCGCCGGAGGAAGTTGCACATAGGGCCAGCCCGGCACCCGTCAATAGTGAGAAGGTTGTCTTCCTGGCGGGCAATTTGACGGATGAAGATCGCATCACCTTCACCTCCGCTCTGGCTGCAACTGACCATCCGGGCTTGCTCTTGTTTGATTCGCATGAATCCGAAACGCCGACGGAGAACTTTCTCAAGGAATTCAAGCCGTCGCGGGTGATTCCGGTCGGTTCCTTTCCACGCGGTGTTCCCGATTGGGACGAGCGCCTGCATTGTAAGACGAGCCCGGCGCAATCCTGGCAACCGGGAAAAGCCGAGGGTTTGTGGCAGACGCTTTTCCCGCGGCCCAACCGACTGGTGGTTTGTCCAGCCGAACCACGGTCGCTCCTGCTGCAAGTGGCCTGCCTCGCAGGCGCAGTGAAAGCGCCGCTGCTGGTGGATCATGGCCGGCCCGAAGACGCAGCCGACCTCGAACGATGTCTGAAGGATTGGCCTATCCAGGATGTTTATGTGGTCGGGCGAGCCGCGAGCGTAGGCGACCGGAGTAGTCCGCGCTTCCATCACTTGAAAGATGAGGAAGCGGTAACCGCCGCCTACCTCCATCAAATCGGCAGAGTGGGACTCGTGAAAACTCTCGTCGTTGCCAATCCGGACGACATCCGGCCGGGCAGGGGAGGCATGTCGGCGCTGGCGCCCTGGATCGCTCTGAAAAAACGTGCATGCCTGTTGTTGACCAGTCCAGGCGGCGACAACGTCGAAGCCCTGGTGCAACAAACTGCCGAGCAGCCGTTATTGAATTCCGCGAGTTCGGTGATCCTGGTCGGCAACCTGCAAGCCATTCCCATGCAGCGGCGGCCCAATCCGATGCCGGAAGGACGGGATCGCAACATCGATATGGAGCCGTTGACTCCGCATGGCAAGGAGCCCTACTCCTATGCGGTGGGCCGGCTATTCCACGAGGATATCAACGTCATCACCTTGATGCTGGCCCGGCCCAGCCTGTGGAAGAACCCAGCCGGCCCCCTGAAAGCGCTCGTGGTGAGCAACCCAGGTGGATCGCTGCCGCTCCTGGAAACTTTTTCTCGCAACACTGCTCGGGAACTGGCCAACGCCGGCTTCGACACCACCGCCTTGTTCGGCCACGAAGCACGCCGGGCCGCGATTCGCAAGCTGCTGCCCAAACAGACGGTCTTCCTCTGGGAGGGCCACCACAGCACTCTGGTGCGAGAATTTGAGGTGCCCGAGTGGACCGAGCCTCTCCTCCCGTCGCTCATCTTCCTGCAAAGCTGTCTGGCCCTGTCGGAAAACGAAGCGGCGCCGTTCTTACGGCGGGGGGCGTGCGGCGTCATCGGTTCCTCTTCGCGAACCTACTCCGCCTCTGGCGGCGCCCTGGCCCTGGCCTATTGCGATGCCCTGCTCTACGAACATCTGTCCGCCGGTGAGTCATTGCGTCATGCCAAGAATTACATGCTCGCCTTTGCCCTGCTCAAGGAAAAGCGGCTTGGGGCCCAGGCCAAACTCGGGGGCGCCACTATTCGCTCGGCCTGGTCGTTCACGCTCTGGGGCGATCCAACTTTGCAACTGCCGGTGCCGCCGCCGCCGCCCGACGCCTTGCCCCGCGTTCGTCACCAGGTGGAAGGCAATGTCATTCGCATCGTGCTGCCGGAATCGGCTCACGCGAAGGCGACCAGTGGCCGTTATCAAACGCAGATGTGGGCCAACGCCCGGCTTGGAGGTCTGTTGACCGCCAAGGCCGACGAGCGCGAGCTTCGGCCCCTGGTGTTTGCCGAGTTTCATCTGCCGCAAGTGCCGCACGGCAAAACCCCGCACCTTCATGGCCGGCTTCCGGGAAAGAACTGGGCCTTTTGCTGGGATGACCGCCGCCAATGCGGCATCCTGCTGGCCGCCCCCAGAACCCAGGACCACGAGGTGCGGTTTCATGTCAAATGGGACTGACTGTCGAATGTCCAATTTCTAATGACGAATGTCGAAAGAATGAGGAATGCAAAATGACTAG
>Ga0066903_100001263_pt1 | contig 18160 bp, 13 predicted proteins | sample PanSoiMetaGPlot1_FD_67491 | JGI IMG/M metagenome (GOLD analysis project Ga0066903, IMG submission 67491) | Tropical forest soil microbial communities from Panama analyzed to predict greenhouse gas emissions - Panama Soil - Plot 1 (version 2) | ecosystem: Environmental > Terrestrial > Soil >... | reverse complement strand
CAGGCCGACGCCGACACAGAGCACCAGGACGGCCGTGCCGGCCGGCGCCAGCGCCGCGACCCTGGCGAGCGTCCGGCGCGGACCCGACATCCAGCGATCGCGAACCCTTACCAGCACCAGCCCGGCTGCGGTGAGCGTGGCGGCCATCCCGGCTCCGTATGCGACCACGAGCAGGACGCCGAAGGCGGTACGCCCGAGACCGACCGCGCCGAGCAGCACGATCAGGGCAGACGGGCTCGGGACCAGCCCGCCGGCGACCCCCATCCCGACAAGGCTCAGGCGGCGCGCCGGAGATCGCCGTCCGTGCACGTGGCCGTGTGTGTGGCCGTGCTGGTGGTCGTGGTGATGGTCATGCTCTGGAATGCGCCTTCGGAGGACGCTGATGAGCATGGCGACACCCACAGCGGCAACGAGGACTCCGCTCGCGATCCCCAGCCACGAGAGCACAACGTCGCCGGCCACGCTTGCGGTAGCGGTCAGCAGCAGGCCAAGGACGAGCACGCCGCCCGTGTGAGTGAGCGTGACGATCGCACCGACAGTCACTGCGTCGCGCGGACGGCCGCGCCGGCCCGCGATATACGCCGCCATCACCGTCTTTCCATGCCCGGGCAGCGCGGCGTGCGCCGCTCCGAGCACCAGCGCGAGCAGGACGGCGAGCGCGCCGACCAGCGGCGTGAGGTGCCCGCCCACCAGTGCTTCCAGCTTGCGGTCTGCCTGCGCGACCCACCGGCTCACCGGGTCGCCTCCGCTGATGTGAACGCTCGCGCCGGCGCCAGCTGCGGCTCCTGGCTTGACGTGCAAGAGTGCAGAGCGCTGATTCAGCGGCGAGCCGAGCAAATCCGTGGGATACGACAACAGCGAGTGGCTGACCGACCGAACCGGGACCGGCGAATGCAGGATCCGGACGTCATGCCCGGCGGCAGTTATCTCCCGCCAGCCCACCCGGTCGGCCTCGTACGTGTTGACCACATCCACGACCGCTGGTTGCGTCAGGCGCGCCGGTGCAACCAGGACGCACGAGATCCGGCTGGTGTGCAGGCCGGCGCTGCCGGGGCGGTAGCGGAAGCCATCAGGCCGCACCGTCCACCGGACCCGATCGCCGGCCACCCGCACCGCAACCTGCCCCTCCAGCGCGTCGCATACCCGGCCGTTGTAAGCCGCCGCTTCTGCAGTGCTGACGGCGTCGTCACCGTTGGCGTCCACCGCCGAACGGTCCTGCAACGTCGGCAGCTCGGCAAGGTCAACGATCGCCGTCACGGCAATCCGGTCTGGATACAGGTTGACCGCGAGCGCCTGGTTCACCGAGAAATTGCCGAGGGGATGCGCCGGGCGCCCGGGGTGCGCGGGCTGCGCCGAGGCGGCGCTGACCGGCAGCGCAACGATAGCCGCGATCGCGCCCATGGTGACCAGCCCGATGCTGGCGAGTCGCCTCATCGCGCGGCGAGCCGCTTCAGAGCCGCCGCGGCTGCCGGCGCATCCAGCGGCGAGAACTGCGGGTTCAGGGCGAGAGCCGCGCTCAGATCACGACGTGCGCTGGCGCTATCGCCGAGCGAGAGCTCGATCATTCCCAGGTGGAACAGGTACCCGGGGTTGCGCGAACCGAGCCTGTCGGCCTTGCGCGCGAAGTAGATCGCCTTCGCGTCCGCGCCGCTGCTATGCAGCGCCCAGCTAAACGTGTCGGCTACGTCCGCGAAGTGCCGACGAGACCATTCGCGCCTGGCGGCGAGCACCGCACGTTTCGGATGTCCCTGGGCCAGTGCAAGCTGCGCGGCGCCCAGGTCATCCGTACCGCCGTTGGCCCTGAACAGGCGCAGCGCGGCGGCGGCGAGCGCGAGTTGCTGGTCAGCGCGTCCTGGCCGGCCAGCGGCGCGGAGCAGATTGGCGTACTCCAAGAGGTAGCCGGGCGAGGGATACCGCGCCGTGAGCTGCGCGTAATCAGCGAGCGCCACGTCGGTCCGCCCTCGAGCTGCTGCAACCCTGGCTTCGCCGCCGAGCAGGGGAAGGTAGGCGGGATCGGCGATTCGGCCAGCGGCATACTCAGACTCCGCATTGTTGAGCCGTCCGGTACGCCAGGCGAGTTCACCGAGCTGGTACCGGCAGAAGGCGACATCCGCCGGGTCGACCGCGTCGCCAAGCGCACGGCGCATCAGCATCACGGCGCCGCGCAGCCTGCCCTGCTGCTCGAGGTCATAGGAGGCGCGGGCGTAAGCCGCGAGGCCAGGTCGCAGGTCGAGCATGTGCTGAATGGCATCGGTCGCTGCGCTGGCGTTGCCGAGCTGGGTCTGCGCGTCGGCGAGGACACCGTATGCATCGGCCGAGTAGGGATCTGCGCGAAGTGCGCGGTGGGCGAGATTCCGGGCGGTGGCGAATTCGTGGCGGGAGTTGGCGAGCGCTCCGAGTCCGACCAGGGCCGCGGGATTTCCGGCGGGGCGCAATCTGAGGGAGCGGTGCAACGCGCCTTCCGCCTTGGGGTAGTACGTGGGATCAGCGGTGACCCTGGCCTGCTCGATATATGCGGAGCCGAGTGCGGCCCACGTCACGTAATCGCCAGGTAGTTCGCGCAGGTGGTGCTGCGCGCGGGCGATGCCGGCCGCGAGCTGGTCGGCCCTGGTTGCCGTCGCGCGCACAGCAGCGCCATGCGCCTGGTTGGCGGCTGATGACGGGCCGTGGCGCAGACCGAACACCGTGCCCGCTCCCGTGAGCAGCGTCGCTGCCAGTACAACGATCAGGATCCGGAGTCGCATCGCGGTAGCTCCTTTGGTGGCCGGCCGGGAGCACGGGGCCGCAGCCCGCGTGCTCCCGGCACTGTGCGGAATTAGAGCTCGACCGTCGGCTCGCCTGAGCCGATGGGCGGCGACGGCGGTGGTGGGCCTTGCCCCGCCGCCGCGACGAAGGCCGGCCGGCGCCGGCGCATGACCCAGCCGACGATCAGCACGGCCGCAAGGGCAACCGCTACCGCTCCGATGGTGGCGATGATCACCGTGTCCGCGGTGACGCCCGGCGAGTACGCGGTCTGCTCCGTGCTGATGCTCTGCTCAGCGGGGGGAGTTGAACCGTGCCGCGCCGGCGGGGCGGCGGCTGGTGAAGCACTGCTGGCAGTGCCGCCGCCCTTGTTCACCGCACCCACGTTGGGTAGGGCGACGTACGGGAACGACTTGGCAAATGCGCGGTCGTTCGCGTTGACGCCATCGCCGGCCGCGAGTGCGGGAACCAGCTTGCCGGTCTGCGCCGCACCCTCCAGCGCCTGCAGCTCGATGTCGACGACATCGTCGGTGAGCCGGCGTCCGTTGGGGAAGCCCTGCAGATCGCCGCCGAGCACGCCGAGCCGGTTCGGGTTCGCGGTCGGCTTGATCGACAAGTTGAGCCGCAGCATCTCCGACGGGCGGAAGGCAGCAGGGCTAACGTCGGCGTTGTTGAGCTGGGAGTTGAGATCAGCCTTGATCGGCCCGCCGGCCTTCTTGGTGATGCCGGTCAGGAAGATCTCGACCAGGTCATTACGCGGAGTCGCCGGCGCCTTGATGCCGTAAATGCCCTGGATCAGCTTCGGCACCTCGGGGTCTTTGACCCTCGCGACCACCGGAGCAACAGAGGCGTCCTTTACCGGCGGCAGAGCGTTAAAGGCGTCCTTGAGATTGGCCGGGACGACAACCTCGTTCACCAGCGGGTTGCCGAGGCGGGAGACCTGGACCCATCCACGCGTCGATGTCCCTGTCTTGCCGGTGATGCGAACTCGCGGCCGCTCGGCGGTGGACCAGATGCCGATGTTCGGATTGCGCGCGGGGTCGCCGCCCAGTGCCACGTCTTTGAACGGCACCTGGATCGCGAGCGTGTTCACGTTGTAGCCCGCCAGCGTGTCCTGCCCGGTCTCCTTCAGGTTGCCGCCGTAGAGCAGGTCGAAGACGCGCAGATCGAGGAAGAACGGATCATCGGCCTGGCCCGCGAAGATCTTCCAGCCGCCCGCCAGCTTCGTCACCGCCTGGTTACGCAGCTTCGCGTAGTCCGGCATCGATGCAGGCCCGACACGTGAGGGTGCAACTGGCGCGTTGGCCACCCGGGTCTGGAACGGTTCGCCGTGGAAGGACGACTGCAGCGTGTATGTCTGACGGAACAGCAGGTTCGGGTCGGTGATCGAGGTGACCGGGCCGTTGTTGTACAGGAAGGTGCTGCCACCGCGCTTGTCGACGTCGTGGAACTTCCAGCGGAACACGGCGTCCGGCTTCGCGTCCCCGTTGTTGTCGATGTTGATGTTGTAGATCGCGTCCTTTGCGAATGGATAGAAGTTCGGTCCGCCGTTCGGCTCCTCAAACGGAATGAAGTTCGCCACGAATGTGACGTAGCCAGGGCGGTCCGGGCTGACGAACGCGTATACGTCGGTGTTGTCAACCGCGGGATCGGCCGCGATTAGCGGGGCCTCGCGATGGCTGGACGCGCGTGCGCCGGCAGGGCCCAGAATTGCGACCCCCGCGGCCAAGGCGAGCCCGAGCGCCGCGAGTGCCGCGCCGGGGCGGCGTGTTCTCGTTGTGCGCATTGCTCCTCCGTGGGTGGGACTGTGCTCGCCTCTCTTCGGTCCCACCACACGGATGGATGGGGGAGTGTGAGATTCCCCTCATTGACCAATCCGGGGCTTTGCATGCGTCGAATACGCCGATTGGCCCCTCAACCTGGCCACGGCATTCCATGATCCGCGCTAACGCGAGATGGCCCGCCCTGGCCCAGCTCAGGCGGCTGCGCGGGAGGCCTTGCGTCGAAGCTCGGCCAGGCCCCGATGGATACCGGGCGCGAGGATGTCGACGTCCGCCGCGGCGTTGGAATCGGCGGTAACGCCGAAGGAGAGCTCCTCGAGGTACGAGAAGATCGCGATCGCGATCTGGACATTGTCCCCGATCGGAACGTACGGATGGGCCTGCAGCATCTTGCGCCCGAGTACATAGAGCGGGAAAGGAGGGCCAGGCACGTTCGTCGTCACCGTCTGAACCAAGGGCTGCGGGATCTGGAAGGCGGCGCGGGTGCCCAGCATGAGCAAGCTCGGCGGGGCCGCGCCCAGCAGCTGGGTGAGCAGTTCGGGCCCGGCGGCCTGGCGAGTGCGCTTGATCTGGTTCATTTGCTCACTGAGCATCGCCAGGCGGCGAACCGGGTCGCGTTCTGCGACGGGCAGGTTGGCGAGCACCGCCGACAGGCGGTTGGTGACCTCTCCCTCCTCCGATGTGCAGCGGATCGAGATCGGAACCAGCGAGCGCACGATCAACCCGTCGCTGAGTTCGCCGCGCTCCTTAAGCAGGTCGCGGAAGCCCCTGGTGACGGCCGCGAGCAGCACGTCGTTGACCGTGCATCCGAAGGCAGCGCAGATCTGCTTGACCGAGGTCAGGCTGGCGGTCGTCCAGGCACATCGGCGGCCGGGACCGATCGGTCCGTTCAGGCAGCTCGCTGACGGAACCGCGAGCCGCTGGGCGCCGCTGGCAAGGCCGGTTGCGAACGCCGCGACGTCGCCGGGAGTCGGCAGCCGCTGGCGGATCAGCCCTGGCACGCCTGCCAGTACGTGCAGCGGCCTTGTGACGGCGTCGCGGAGACCGCTGGCCAGCGTATCCGCGAGCGCGGGCCAGGGCTGCAGCTTCCACGCGGCAGGCTGCGCCTGCGGTCCTGCATCGGGACGCAGATCGAAAAGTGCGGTCATCAGATCCGCGCCGCCGATGCCGTCGACCATGCAGTGGTGCACCTTGAACAAGATCGCCCAGCGTCCGGCATCGATCCCGTCCAGCAGCCATGCCTCCCAGAGCGGCCGGCAGCGGTCGAGAGGCTGGGCATAGATCTGACCGGCGAGGCTGTGCAGCTCGGGAGGTCGGCCGGGCCTCGGCACCGTGGCGCGGCGGAGGTGATTGCCGATGTCGAACTGCTCGTCATCAGCCCATACCGGGCGGAACATCTGAAGCGGCGCGGTCCGCACCACCTGGTGGTAGCGCCGCACAGCGGGCAGTTTCGTAGCGCAACGGTCGGCCAGTTCCTGGTAAGAGGGTGCCGGGCCCTCGAACACCGCCAGCGCGCCAAGGTGCATCGGCACATTCGGGTGCTCGGCGAAGAAGAACCCGGCATCAAGCGTGCTCATGCGCTCCATGTCGTTCGCCTCTCGCAGGTGTAGTCAGCTGTGGCTCATGCGTCCCGGACGGTGCGATCGGGCCTGGTTGGGACAAGGCCCGGCGCCACGCGGACTGGATCTTCTGGGTTCTGGGTGGCGGGCGACGCTGCTGGCTGCATCGAGAATTCGCGGGCCGTAGCCGGACCTTCCCAGGGTGTCACGCCGACGGCTGGGGGGACATTGGGGAGGCCGGCGGCGCGTGGCCGCTAGTGCCGGCCTGACCAGCCGATGGCTGCTGGCCGTACGAAGGCGTTGGCGTCCCACGCTGTGTCCGCCAGGCATAGGCAGGCTGCGGCCATATCTATTGCTGAAAAGGGCTGGCTCTGTTGGGCGCCAGGAATCTGCTCGGCGCCCAATGGATGTGGGAAAGTGGTGAAAGAGCCTTGCTGCGAGCCTATCCCTAGCGTGCCGCGCGGCTGGGGGGACAGACTACGGCCGGTGAATGTCATGGCCGAGTCTCCTTTTTGAATACGAACCACCGAATGTCAGCGTCCGGTGAGGTCAGATCTCCTGTCCAATCTCATTGGACAGTACCTCCGGAGACCTGGGGCCGCAAGGCGGCAGTATCGGCGGGCCGGATCGATGTCGCGAGTACCCTTGGTGCCTGAGGAATAGCAGATGAACGATTCGTCGCCAGATGCGCTGCAGCGCCTCATAGCCGGACGGATGCGGGAACTGAGGCGCTCTTACGGCGATGTCGCACGCCTAGGCAAGCTCCCTCGCTCCACGGTCCATCACCTGGCCACGCATCGCCATTCGGGCCGGCTTCCCAATCCGGCCACCCTGGAGCGGCTCGCCGCAGGGCTCGACCTGCCGCTGAACGTCGTCCGCGCTGCGGCGGCCTCGGCCGCCGGCCTGGTCTTCGATACGGCCGCAGGCGACGATCCGGAAACCGAAATCCTGATCGCATCCTTTTCGCAGCTCAGCGCTGCCGACCGGCGGCACGTTGCAGCACTTGTCCGGTCAATGCTCGCCGCGGCCGAACCTGCCTCTTAGCCGATTGGTTACGCCCGCCTGAGAAAAAATCGCAATACCTTTCCCCTAGCCAATGATCTTCTCGCCGCCTAGCGTGGCTGGAAAGAGATAGCGGAAACCCCACCCCGCATCGCAGGAGCAGTTAGTCACGCAAGTCCTACGCTGGTCTGGCCTGCCCGCCGTCGTCCGCGTCAAGACCTCCGCGGAAGTCGTCGTCGCCCTACCCTCTGAACTTCCTACTCAACAGGTGCTTGGCCTGGCCAAGCTGGTGCTCGACGACCGCGAATATGCCGAACTCGCCCGCAAGATCGGGTCAGTTCGGCGGCGCGATGCGGTCGCTGGCGCCCCCTTAGCGCAAATGAAACAGCAACCACCCTGATGGCGCCCCGGTGATCGGCGGGTTAGCCTACCTCGCGCAGCCGCGGGAGCAGGTCGGCCACGTCCTCGGCGAGCCCGGCGGCGTTCTGGCCGGCCACGATCAGCACGATCTCAGTGATGCCCACCGCACGATATGACTCGGCGCGCTGCAGCAGCTCGTCGTTCGCCTCGGCGACGCGCATCTGTACCGACCGGCGGATCTGGGCCGGATCACGGCCGATCTCATCGCATCGCTGATCCAGCACGGCAGACGCCTCGGCGACCTCTGCGGGTGAACCCCCTGCCGCATTCCAGACGTCGGCATACCGCGCGGTGATGCGCAAGGTGCGCTGCCGGCCAGACCCGCCGATCCAGATTGGCGGGTACGGCTGCTGGACCGGCTTAGGCTCGGCGACCGCCTCGCTGATCTTGTAATTCGTGCCGCCGAAGCTGGTTCGCGGCTGCGTCCATAGCGACCGGATGATCTCGCAGGCTTCCTCTAGCCAGTCGGCCCTGTCACCTTTGCTGCCGAATGGCAGCCCGAGCATCGTGTGCTCATTCTCGGCCCAGCCTGCGCCGAGACCGAACTCCAGCCTGCCGCCGGAAAGGTGATCGACGGTCACGGCGGCCTTGGCCAGCAGCGCCGGGTGCCGGTAGGTGTTCCCCGTGACCATGCAGCCGATCCTGGTCCTCGAGGTGGCAACGGCCATCCCGGCCAGCAGTGTCCAGGCTTCGAAGATGGGTCCATCGTCGCGCGGGCCGAGGCTGGCCAGATGGTCCATACACCAGCAGTGGTCGAACCCTGCGTCGTCGGCCACCCGCCACACCGCGCGGAGCTGATCGATCGTCGCGTCCTGGCTGAGTTTGAGTCCATAGCGCATGTCTGCCATGGTCCATTCCTATCGCACGGAAAATCGGGGTCACCGAAGCAGGCCGGCCAGCCAGCGGCGGGCAATCTCTCCCTGAGCTGCTTGGAAAGCGCGCAGGGTCGGCAGCCCAGGAGGCGGCGGGCGGAGCGCGCGCTCGGTGAAGTAGCCAGCCATCGCGCAGGCAGCTGCCCTGACGGCGTCTCGGCTCGCCGCACGCCCGGCGCGCGTCATGGCCAGGACCTCGTCGGGCGGCGGCCCGCCCTGCATGGTCACGCTCGGCGCCATGAACGCAACGTCGGCGACGGCTGCACCGATGCACGCGTGCGGCCAGTCGACGAACAGCACTTGGTCGTTGGCCAGCAGGACATTGTCGGCCCGTATGTCGGCGTGCAACAGCGTGTCGCCAGCCAGCAAGTCAGGCCAGGACAGTTCGAGCTCTGCGAGCTCGTTCAGGTGCCCCGCCGACCACGAGTCCAGGCGACCCGATTCGGCCGCACCGGCCAGCGTCCGCCAGCCATTGAAGTCGTCGCTGAACCGTTCGGCCAGGCTCCCGATGGACAGGGGGGACGGAGTGAGCGCTTCGGCGAGATCGTCGACGGCGCTCAGCACGCGCGCGAGGTCGGAGCGGTCCCACGGGACCGCAGGCTGGCGACCATCGACATCGTCCAGTACCAGCGCTAGCCAGGGTCCGGCCTCGAACACGCCTTGGAGCCTGGGCACCGGCACGCGATCAGCGGCGATCAGCGAGTCGAGCGCGTGGAGTACGTCGGCTTCCCTGCGGTGCAAAGCCGGGGAGTGCGGGTTCACCTCAGCGGAAATTGCCTTGACAAACCAGCGCGATCCGTCGGCGCACTCGAGCCGCGCCGCGACGCCCGGGCTAAACCCGCCGGGCTGCGAATGTGCGCGGGCGACCGGTGACCCGCAGATAGCCTCGATGCCGGCCCGCACCGAGGCGGGCACCGACTCCCAGGCGACCCTGACACCCTCGGCTGGCGGCGCTGTCATATCGCGACAGCTTGCCGCCCCCGCCTGCTCGGTTGCAACGGGATTTGCCTCAGCTAGCGGCCACGCGGATCTGGCCGACCAGCTCGGCTGTCCGGTTTCGCGCTGACGCGGCACCGTCCTTGTCGCCCGCCAGATCCCTGAGCCAGGCTCGCTTCGACCAGGCGTAGGTATTGCACTCCCGAACTGAGAGCCGCTCGCTCACCAGCGCCGACGCCAGATCAAGCCGCCCGACCCTGATCGCGGCCTCCAGCAGGGTGCGCTCGACCGCGTCTCGCTGAGCATGGCTGCCGCCGAACGTGTGGATGCGCGTCCTGATCGGCAGCAGGTCAGCGATCACGCTGTCGTACTCGCCCCGGCCGAAGTGGAGCATGCTCCGGCAGACCGGCAGCCCGATCAGCTTGGTCATCGCCCAGCCCGTGCTGCCCGCCGCGGGGCGGCTGACCACCGCTTCCAGTTCACCGACCAGGTCCTGCGCCCGCTCGAGCTCCCCGTTCCCGACGAACGACATCATCGCATGCATGTCGTTGAACGGGTAAAAGCCTGGCCTGAGTATGTTCGCCCACGCGGTGGTGAGCGGCCGCCAACGATCGCCGACCGGCGTGCCTTCCAGATGCATCCGCCAGAGCAGTGCCGAGGCATCGACCAGCTCGAGCGCTGCATCCTGGGAACCGGCGTTCCTGATCATCGCGTCGTACATCGCCAGTGCGCCGTCCGTGTCACCGCCCTGCAGCAGGTACAGCGCGTAGTGCCAGGAGTTGTGGACGTTGAGGAAGTTTCCGAGTTGCCAGTCGGCCTCGCGGGTGCGCATGAAGCGGACGCCGTCCGGGATCCGCCCCGCCATCTCGTAGGTGTGCACGACCGCGTGGATGCCCCAGACATCGTCAGGATTGCTCTCCACTGCCGCCTGGCCGGCCTCCTCCGACTGCTGGTAGAGGTTGCTCTCTTCAAGGCCGAACGCGTACATCCCCTGCACGAATCCGCGCTGGCTGTCGTCAGATCGCCAGCCGCCCAGGGCCCGGCCGATCCGGTCGCGCAGGGTCACCGCGTCACCGGTGAAGAAGTCGATCTGGTGGCCCACCGATAGGGCGAGCAGGTCCCGCGGATACTCGACCGAGATATCGCCGAGCATGTTGCCAGCGCCGATCATGTCTCCGTCGATCCAGCGTTCAGCGGCGGCGACGTGGGCCCGCTCGCGCGGCAGCATCGTCACGGACATGTCATCCGCGTGCAGGGCGCCGAGCGCATCGCGCGCGTCGGCCACGGCGCCTTCCTCGGTCGACATCAGCGTGAGGTACGCGCTGAACACCTTCGCCATCACGCAGTCCGGGTCGGCGGCCATCGCCGCGGTCCCGGCGTCAGATACCTCGGGATGGAAGCGGATCAGGTGATCGATCGCCTCGTCATAGCGTTGTACGGCCTCGGCAGAGCCGGTCATGCTCAGCCCTCGTGCGTCGGCGGTCATGTCACGTCCTCCCCCCACGGCGGCGAATTCTCATGCTAATCCCCCTGGATGCTCGGGATCGGGGGCGATTGCTCGCTAGGGGTCACGCGCCCCAGGCGATCCCTCGCAGCCTCGAACGCGCTCAGGTCATCAGGCATGGCCTCGGCAGCGAGGTCGGCCGCGATCAGGTCTTGGTACCTGCCGATCTCGCTGGCCGTTTTCGCCTGGTCCCAGCCGAGTTCAGCCGCCATCAATTCAGCAGCATGGTGCGCGGCTTCGGCGCCGCGGTCCCTGACCTCGATCCTGATCCTGGTCCGCCTGGACAGCACGTCGTCCAGGTGCACAGCGCCCTCGTGGCTGCAGGCATATACGATCTCCGCGCCCAGGTACGAGGCGGCACCCGGCATTGGTTCCTTCAGCGCGGGCCGGCCGGCCATCAGGGCCAGCAGGTCGGTCAGATCCGAGCCATACCGCCCGAGCAGCCGCTCAACCTGTGTGACCGGCAGTCCCGCCGACCTGGCCACCTGCTCCCTCGCCTCCCACATCTGCTGGTAGCCGTCGGCGCCGCGGAGCGGAACCTCGTGGGTACGCGACGCGGGAACCGGCTGGCCATCTCGACCGCTCAGATCCCGAGCCGCCACGTCGATCAGGTCACGCGCCATCACCCGGTACGTGGTGTATTTGCCGCCGGCGATCACGCTCAGTCCCGGCGCGGGAGACCGGACGATGTGCTCCCTGCTCAGCTTCGTGGTGTCCGCGCCGGCGCCAGCAGCGACCAGCGGGCGAAGGCCGGCGAAGGCTCCCTCGATATCGCCGGCGGTCAGCGGCTCGGTCAGCATGTGGTTCACCTTGGCGAGCAGGTAATCGATGTCGGCCCGGCTGGCCACCGGGTACGACGGGTCGAACGGCCACTCAGTGTCCGTGTCCCCGATCAGCCAGTGCTCGCCCCACGGGATCACGAACAGCACGCTCTTCTCGGTCCTGGTTAGCAGGCCGGTGTCCATCGCGATCCGGTCACGCGGCACCAGGATGTGAACGCCTTTCGACGGCCTGACCCGCACATCGCCGCCGGGGCCATCGCTGCGGCCGGTCCATGCGCCGGTCGCGAGCACCACGTGCCTGGCGGCGATCTGCAGTGGCGCCCCGGTCAGCAGGTCGGTGGCCATGACCCCGGCTATCCGGCCGGACGAGTTAACCAGCTCGTTCATCCGCACGTTCGTTGCGAGTGCGGCGTCGTGGGCGGCTGCGGTTCTCGCGAGGACGGCGACCATCCTGGCGTCGTCCTCTTGCGCGTCGTAGAACTGAACGCCGCCGACGAGCGCGTCCGGCCGCAGCGCTGGCGCCAGCGTGAGCGTTCCCGTTTTGCTCAGATGCCGAGCTCGCGGAACCGCCCGCCGGCCGCCCATCGTGTCGTACAGCAGCAGCCCCGTGCCTACGTACGGCCGTTCCCAGCCCCGGTGGGTGAGCGGCCACAGGAAAGGCACCGGCTTCACCAGGTGCGGCGCGAGCCGGGTGAGCAGCAGGCCACGTTCGGTCAGGGCTTCGCGCACGAGCGCGAAGTCCAGCATTTCTAGATAACGCAGCCCGCCATGGATGAGCTTGCTGGATTTGCTTGACGCCCCTGCGGCGTAATCGGTGGCCTCGACCAGTGCGACGTTCAGCCCACGGGTGGCGGCGTCCAGCGCGGCGCCGGTGCCGGTCACGCCGCCGCCGACGACCAGGATGTCGAACCGCTCGCTCGCCATCCTTGCGAGGGAAGCGGCGCGGTGCTGCGGGCTGAGCGCCGTGGTCACGGGCGCTCTCCAGCGGCCGTCCGCCCCACGACCTGGCCGAGCCTTTCCCGCCACGCCTTCCTCGCCGCGTCCCGGTGGTGGCCTGCGAGGCTCGGCTCGACGGTTCCGCCTGGCTGGGCCGGCATTGCGGCCAGCGTCGCCTCGTCCCAGAGCCCGGTTCCGATGCCCGCGAGAGCGCCTGCGCCGCGCGCCGTCACCTCCGCGCGCGTGGTCCGTTCCAGTCGCACGGCAGAGAGGTCGGCGATGGCATGCAGCACGGATTGATTGCCGGCCAGCCCGCCGTCGACTCTGAGCACCTCGAGCGGGCTGGCCAGGCCAGCGCGGACCGCGTCTGTCGCGTCGGCGATCTGGTGGACCACGCCGATCATGGCGGCTTCGGCGAGCTCTTGTCCTGTGCTGTCCGCTGTCAGCGCGCCGAACGCGGCGGTGGCGACCGGCACCCAGGTCGGCGTGCCAAGACCGAATAGGGCCGGGACGCACCAAGCCGCGGAGATATTGGCCACCGCGCCCCGCCTGATCGAGGGCCACTTGTCCGGGCCGAGCGCGCCTAGCTGGCGCAGCCAGCTGGTCACCGCGCCCGCGTTGGGCACGAAGCCTTCGAGCGCGTAGTTCGTGTCCGCTCCCAGCCGCCAGGCACACGTCGCGACGACGCCCGCGGGAACTGAGGCAGGCCGGGATGTGCCCGCGTTGCACCACAAGAACGCCCCGGTCCCCATGGTCAGCTTCGCCTGGCCGGACTGCACGCAGCCGTGCCCGAAAAGTGATGCCTGCTGGTCCCCGATGCTCGCGGCGACCGTCGCCGTTCCGCCGCAGATCGCCGCGTCGGTAACGGCCAGCTGGCCCGCCGTCGGCGCCACGGTGGGAAGCATCGGCTCCGGAATGCCGAACAGCTCGAGCATCGCGGGGTCCCATTTTCCTGCCGCAAGGTCGAACAGCATCGTGCGCGACGCCATCGAGGGATCTGTCGCATGAGCTGCGCCGCCGGTCAGCCGCCAGATCAGCCAGCAGCAGACGTCGCCGAACAGCAGCCGGCCGCTCGCCGCCGCCTCCCTCGCACCGGGTACCTCATCGAGCACCCAGCGCAGCTTCGGCGCTGTGAATGCGGCCTCCAACGGCAGCCCGGTCGCAGACCGGACCTCGGACTCGTGCCCGGCCGCGCGCAGCGCCTCGCACCAGCCGGATGTGCTGGTGTCGCGCCAGCTGATCGCGGGGCACACTGGTTCGCCGGTGGCCGCGTCCCAGACAACGAAGGTTTCAGTCTGTGCTGCCAGGCCGATCCCCGCCACGTCCGGCCAGTCCGCGCCGGCGCGGGCGAGCGCGTGCCGCATGCAGTACAACACGCCGTCCGCGATCTCGTTGGCGTCGTGCTCGACCCGCCCGGGACCCGGGAAAGAGGTCGCGAGCGGCCTGCTGGCCACCGCGACCGGCTCCAGCCTCGCGTCGAAGGCCACGCACCGGGTGGAGGAGCTGCCCTGGTCGATCGCCAGGACGACGGTGCTCATCTGCGCGCCTCCGGCACGACGCTCATCTGCGCGCCTCCGGCACGACGCTCATCTGCGCGCCTCCGGCACGACGCTCACTAGGCCCCGGCGTTCGCGGCCGCGAGAACTTGCCTGATCTGATCGGGGATCGAGGGGCCGCCGGGCAGCTTGCCCTCGAAGATGGCGCCGCCGATCGTGAAGCCCCAGGCCCCTGCGGCGTCGAGGGTGGCGATCTGCTCGACCGACGCGACCGAGCCAGCCGCGATCACCGGTCCTGACGCGGCCTCGACGACGGCTCGGGTGAGCGCTGCGACGTCGGCCGTCGGGTGCCGGTAGGCGAGCAGGTCCAGGCCGTGCACGCCGTCCATGGCCGTGATCTGCCTGGCGCTGCCGGCGATTTCGGTGATCTCGCCGAGCAGGACGCTCGGATGGCCGACGACCTTTCCGGGGAACGGGCAGTAGCGCGCCTTCGATCCGGCGAGCACCGCGAGGCCATCGCCGGGATGCGTGCCGCCGAGCACCCAGTCGACGCCGATCTCGCCCGCGGCAGCGATCGAGTTGAGCTCATCCTCCTTGCTCACCGAGACGACCTCGAGCATGACCTCGAGCTCGTCCGCATGCGCTCGTTCGCAGACCTCGCGAAGCTCAGCCGTGCTGGCGCCGATGTCCTTGAATCCCACATATCGCAGCCCGCAGCCGCGGATCGACTCGTAGACCTCCAGCGGGCTGTCGACGGTGCGGTCGTGGTGGGTCAGCATGAACACGAACTCGATCACTGCGGCTCCCGTGTGCTTGCCGGGGGGACGGGACTTGCGGCGGGCAGCAGGCCCGCGAGGTTATCGATGAGGTAGTCAGGCTGGACGGACGACGTGGCGACGTCTTCAGCGGTCGTTGCGCCCGACAGCACCAGGATGCTGGTCACTCCGAGCGCCCGGCTCATCGCAACGTCGGTCAGGATCCGGTCGCCCACCATCGCGGCATCGGACGGCCGGACGTCGAGCCTCGAGCGCACCTCGGCGGCCATCTGGGGGCCGGGCTTTCCGAGTACGGCCTCGGCGCGCGCACCGGTGCAGGCCTCGACCGCGGCGAGCATCGCCGCGCAGTCCGGCAGGCCACCGTCGGGGGACGGGCAGAACGGGTCGGGGTTCGTGGCGACGATCGCGGCGCCGTGCCGCCGGACGGCACGGAATGCGCTCAGCAGCTTGGCGTAGTCAAAGGTCCGGTCGAACGACACCACGACCACGCCTGCCTCGGCGGGATCGGTCGTGACGGTGATTCCTGCCGCTTTGAGCGTCTGGTCGACCAGCGGTTCGGCGACGGTCAGCACCGCGGCACCGCAGTGATGCTCGTGCAGATAACTGGTCAGAACGGCCAGCGGCGTCACAACCTCTTGCTCGTCGGCCTGGACGCCGAGACTGCGGAGCCGCTCGGCGTAATCCGCCGGCGACTTCAGCGGGTTGTTGGTCAGGAAGACGACGCGTGAGCCGGCGGCCCGGATCCCGGCGAGCGCGTCGACCGCGCCGGGCAGCGCGTTATCGCCAAGGTAGACCGTGCCGTCCAGATCGACCGCGTAACCGGCGAAGATTCGCGGCGGCCCTGCCAAGCCCGGCGCTGCGTCCGCTGTCACCGGTGGTCCTCCGCCTTGGCGCCCGCAGCCTCGGCAGCCGCCAGCACGGCCGCCACGTCCTCGTCCTCCCAGGCGCCGAGCAGCATGGCCAGGTCGGCCACGCCGAACCGGCGCCGCTGCAGTGCGCAATTGGCGACTGCCCAGCGGGCTTCGTCATCGTCCACCGCAGTGGGCAGGTCGCCGAACCGGACAGGAAGCCCGGCCGCTTTCAGCCCGGCAGCGAGTTCATGCGGCCCGATCAGCAGCCGGCCGAGGGCCGCGTCGTGGTCCTCCCACGCATCTCGCAACGGCGCGAGCGGGTCACCCGAGGCGAGCAGTTTCATCTTCGCGGCGTAGTCGGCCAGGCATTCAGCAGCCATCGCCCCGGTCGGATCCAGTGTCGCGAAAGCAGTCGTGATGCGCGCTGCGGTCGCGTCAGCGTCGGGGATCCGTGGCTGCTTGCCAAACCCGTTCCGCCCGATCGTCTCGCGGACGTGAGCCCAGGTTGCTGCCGCGACAATGCTCGCCACGCCTACCTGCTCGCCGTGCAGGCTGGCCGCCGCCCCGGTCGCCGTTGCGGCCATCTCGAGCAAGTGACTGACCGCGTGCTCCATTCCTGAGGCGCTCGCGGTCCCGCCGGTCAGGCCCATTCCGATCCCGCTGAGCGTCAGCAGCCTGGCGAGATCGGCGAGCTGGCCTGGATCACGCGGCAGCGTGGCGCCGGCGCCGAGCATCGGCTCGCCGTACGGGCGCACCAGGCCAGCCACGGCGGCGGAGTAGGGCGGGCCGTCGGCGCGCAGCAGGGCGGCCAGGTACCAGTCCGCCGTCGCGGTGAACATCGCGCTCATGTCGCCAAGGCCAGCCAGATTCAGCCGAGCGGGAGCGGCGGCCAGCACGTCGGTGTCGGCGACCAGGGCGTCGGGCCACCTGGTCGGCGTGGTCCGCTTCACGCCGGATTTCAGGAGCACAGAGAACGGGTCCGCGTAGCCGTTCACGCTCGTCGCCGTCTGCACCAGGACGAGCGCAGCAGCGCCAGGCGCCGCGGCTTTCGCGATGTCGCAGATCGTCCCCGATCCGACCCCGATCACGCAGTCAGCGCCGGCGGCAGCCTGCCGCGCCCGGGCCACGGTGTCCTCGTCGGCGTGCACGTACCCGTCGGCCGAGCCGAGCACAACCCAGCGATGGGACGAGCCAGGCCGCAGCACTGAACCGATGACGTCGCGCAGGTCATGTCCACTGGCTGTGATCGGGGTGGCCGCCGCGAGGATGACGATGCTTGCGGGGGAGCGTCCGAGCCTGCTGACCAGTTCGCCGAGCCGGCCGATCGTCCCTTTGCCGATGTGGAGCTCGCCAAGGTCGAGCGGATGGAGCTCTTCCCCGGCCAGCATGCTCCGGAGCGCGCCTAGATCAAGGGGGACACGGAGGGCGGTCATGCCGGCGAGGTTTCTGCGCTGTGGATCGCGCTTTCCGTCCCGTCATACAGTGCGCGGTACTGGTCGTACCGCTCGGCGTAGACGTCGCGGGTGCGCGGATCCGGGTGATAAGAGCGCGGCGCGAGCCTGACCGTGCGTGCGACGGCGTCGGCCGGATCTGAGAAGACGCCGCCGGCCAGGCCGGCCAGGATCGCTGCGCCGGCCGCGGTCGGTTCCGCGGACAGCACTGGCTGCACGTGGCGGCCGGTCACGTCGGCCTTGATCTGCAGCCACAGAGAGCTGCGGGCACCCCCGCCGACCACCCTGATCTCCTCCCCCGACAGATCAAGCGCGTCCATCCTGCCGAGCACGTCGCGTAGCGCGAAAGAACAGCCCTCAATGACGGCCCTGGCAAGCTCGGCGCGGCCGTGGTTCATCGACAGCCCGGCAAAGACGCCGCGCATCCGATCATTCCAGCGGGGGACCGTCGCGCCGGATAGCGCGGGGAGGAACAGCACGCCATCGCTGCCCGGCACTGCCTGGGCAGCGTGCTCGAACAGCCCGGCCTGATCGGTACCGAGGATGTTCTGACCGCACCACAGCGTGCAGCCTCCCGACACGAAGCCGGGGTTCTCGACCAGCAGCAGCCCGCTGATCGCGTGCGCATGGGTCTCGACGACGTGCTCGGCATCGAACACCGGCCCGGGAGCCGTCACGGCGACCGGCTCGGCCGTTCCGGTCACGTCGGCGACCAGGCCAGGCTCGATCGCGCCTGCGCCCACACATGCACCATGCTCGTCACCGGTGCCGACGACAACGGCGCACTGGCGGGTGAGGCCCAGAGCTTCGGCCGCCTCCGCGGTCAGCGGGCCCGCGACCTGATCCGCCGGCCTGATCGGGGCGAGTACCTGCGGATCGATCCCGGTGGCATCGAGCATGGCTGGGTCCCAGGTGCCGGAGCTGACGTCGTAGATCAATGTGGATGAGGCGTTGGCCGGGTCCTGGGCGATCGTGCCGGTGAGCCAGCCCAGCAGGTAACCGCCGGCCGGCGGGAACGAGGCCGCGGCCTGATAGGTATCCGGCTCGTGCTC
>Ga0066903_100001262_pt1 | contig 18172 bp, 14 predicted proteins | sample PanSoiMetaGPlot1_FD_67491 | JGI IMG/M metagenome (GOLD analysis project Ga0066903, IMG submission 67491) | Tropical forest soil microbial communities from Panama analyzed to predict greenhouse gas emissions - Panama Soil - Plot 1 (version 2) | ecosystem: Environmental > Terrestrial > Soil >... | reverse complement strand
CGACCTTCGTCTACTTCCCCTTCTTCTTGCCGCCGCCCGCGCCGCTTCCCTTCTCGTCGAGATAGGCGGCCACCCAGGCGAGCGGGGCGTTCCAGTTGATCGCCATCTCGTTGACCGACCAGGCCTCGATGTTGTCGACGAAGCACCTCTGCGGCGCGCAGCCGGCCAGCCCCGCCGCCTGCACGTAGGGATCCTGCAGGCCCGAGTTCGGGCCGCCCGACACGACGCCGGCTGGCGGCGACGGGAACTTCGCGTTCGCCTGGTGCGCCCAGAACCGGTGGTGCGGGTTCTCCAGCGGCCGCTCGCCATAGCCGGTGATGTATGACTTGTCGAGCGGGTTGCGCCCCAGGATGTAGTTCATCCCCTCGGCGACCGCGTTCGTGTATTTCGCTTCGGTCGGGTTGAAGTCCCCGGCCAGCGCCATGATGATGCCGTTGTTCAGCACGAACGAGTTCGAGCCCCACGGGAAACCGTTCTTGCCGGGCTTGAACGGCACGCGGTAGCCCTGCCCGTCGACGATCGCGACGAAGCTGTCGGCCGCCGCCTTGATCGCCGCCTTGCAGTCGTCGACGTCCTTGGCCGGCAGTCCGTTCGGCACCATCGCCAGCGTGATCGTCCCGAGCGCGGCCACCTGGCCCCAGGTCATCGACGTCGGCATCTGGTCGCCGGGGTCGGCGCTCTGGACCTTCTTGAAGTGGGGCGACTTCTCGAGGAACGCCTTGTAGACGTCCTTCTTTGTCGTCGCGTACAGCTCGGCCGCCGCCCAGTAGAACTCGTCGTCGACGTGGGTGTCGTCGTAGGGCCCGCCGCCGATCGCCGCCGTCCCCGCGTAGACCGCCGGGTTCGCGACCGCGGCCGCCCACGCCTTCTCCGCCGCCACCAGGCTGCGCGCGGCGAACTTCTTGTCCAGCTTGGCGAACACGCGCGCGCCCTGCGCCGCCGTCGCCGCCAGGTTCAGCGTGGCCGCCGTCGACGGCGGCCACAGGAAGCGCGCCTGCGCGTCCTGGTCCGGGAACATGCCCAGCGCCGTCCACTCCTTGTCGTGGATCTTGTGGTGAACCATGCCCGCCCGCGGTTTCCCGTCGGGGACCTGCATCCTCAGCATGAACTCCAGCTCGAAGCGCGCCTCGTCGAGCAGGTCCGGCACCTTGTTCTTCTTTTCCGGGATGTTCATCTTCCCGTCGCCGAAGTCACCGGCCGCTCCGTGCAGCTGCGCGCGTTCGAACTGGTTCATCAGCGTCCAGGCCGAGATGCCGCCGTTGACGACGTACTTGCCGTGGTCGCCGGCGTCGTACCAGCCGCCCGTGACGTCCAGCGTGTAGTCGCAACCCGAATCCTTCAGACACGGGACGGCCTTGTCGCCGGTGTTGGGCGAGCTCTTGACCGGATCGTGGGCCTTCACGTTCACGTGGCCCGCCGGGCGCGTCCACTGCTTGCCGCCCGCGTACGGCATGGCGATCGGGACGCCGCTGCGCTGGTGGTAGAAGATCGCCAGCGCGTCGTACTTCAGCTTCTTGTAGACGTCGGCGGCGATGTCGAAGGGGTGGCTGACGTCGTTGCCGACCTTCAGGGTGTAGTCCTTGCCGGGCGCCGTCACCGACGAGAAATCGACGATGTGGACGTCCTCGCCCGAGGCGGGGTCCCTGCCGATCGGCTTGCTCTCGCCCGACGCGACCACGCCACCGCCGTGCTTCTGCAGCTCCCACTTGAGCGGCGCCGTCGACGCGCTCTTCACCGTCGCCAGCTTCGGCAGCGCCGGCAGGTAGCCGGTCTGGTTGACGGTGACGTTCGGGATCGGCGCCTCCGCCTTCTTCCCTTCCTTCACGAACTTCGGATCGTCGAGGTGCATGTCGTCGAAGCAGACGGTGTAGGGCGGCTGCGTCTCACCGGCGTTCTGCCCGCCGAAGTGCAAGGCGAACTCGGCCGTCGGATCGTCGTCCTCCTCCATCGTGAAGACGCCGACGAACGCCTGCGGGCGCGTCGTCAGATCGACGGTGTCGCTCCAGTACTCCTTGTAGGGCGGCCCGGACATGCCGACCTTCGCCTTCACCTGGACCGGCTTCGTCGAGTGCGCCGTGTAGCGCAGTGAATAGGTGTGACCCTTCTGGATGATCATCTCGCGGTGGCGCGCCTGCGCGTCCCACGGGTCCTTCCCCTTGTTGGTCACCAGCACGCAGAACTGGCCGTCCTTGACGAAGCCGTTGCCGGCGCCGGGGGCGGTGAACGACGTCGTCCACGGGATGTACTTGCCGCCGTCGAAGGTGGTGTTGTTGAGCAGCTCGTTGCCCGACAGCTTCGGCGCGTCGACGCCGGGCGAGCCGTTGGTCGGTTGCGCGTTCCAGTCCGGGGCGCTGCCGACGCTCGCGGAGCCGGGCGGCACGGCGGCGGGCGCCGGCGTGGCCGGCGCGGTGGGCGTGGCGGCGGCCGGGGCGCCGGCGGCGGGCGCCGGCGGCGAAGAGGCGCAGGCGGCGAGCCCACACACGACGACGAACGACGGGACGAAACCGAGGCGCCGCGCGGGCGCGAACGCGAATGAGTCACGAGTCATGGGCATCCTGAGGCTAGAGGGAACCGGCGTCGCGCCGGCGGCGAGACCCTAACCCGAAAGGCCCCAACGGGGAAGGTGCGCGGGTGCCCCCTCTACTGCGACGGCTCGCTGCCCCAGGCGAGCTGGCCCTGGTAATAGCCGGGCATCGTGGTCCGGTCGGCGTAGGCCGACGTGTTCGTGACGCCCGTGCACGACTTGTACGAGTAGTCGTCGTCCTGCGACGTGTTCCACGTGGGCGTCGTCGTATTTTGGAGGTGCAGCTGGATCTGGTCAGTGCCGGTGACGTTGTCGAACGCGGCCAGCGTGCCCGAGCCGGTCACGAATCCGACCTCGACATACGACGTGGTCGCCGTCGTCGTGAGCATGCTCGACTGGAACTTCTGCAAGTAGTCGAAGACGACGGTGGGCGCCAACTGCGCCGTCGGCGTGAAGTAGTAGCGGACCTTGATGTCGCTGAGCTGCTTCGTGACGGAGTCGGGGTTCAGGATCCTGAACGTCACGCGGATGTCCTGCATGCCGTTGGTGCTCTGGCATAGGGCCTGAACCTCGATCCGCGCGGTTGCGGCGCCGCCGTCGGTGCCGCCGCCCGTGCCGGTCGTCCCCGCGGCACTTCCGCCCGCGCCGGTCGCGCCGCCGCGGCCGCCCGCGCCCGTCGCGCTGCCGCCGGTGCCGAGCGTTCCCGAGGCGCCGGCGCGGCTGCCCGCAGCGCCGGTCGATCCGGCCGTGCCGATGGTGCCGGCCGCGCCGACGGTGCCGCTCGCGCCACCTGACGCGGATCCGGCCGCGCCGCCGACGCCGCTGGTCGACCCGCCACGGCCGCCCGCGCCGGACCCCGCCGCGCCAGCCGGCGAGGCGGTGCCGCCGGTGCCGGTGCCGGAACCTCCCGAGCCGGTTCCGATGCCGCCGCCTGTGCCGGTGGTGTTCCCGGTGCCGGTCGTGATGCTGCCCGCGGCGCCGCCCGCCCCGGTCGGCCCACCGCCGGTTCCGGCCGTGCTGCCGCCGCTGCCGGTCGTGCCCGCGACGCCCGTCGCCGACGTGCCCGCCGCCCCGGTCATGTTCGCGTCGCTGTAGCGAAAGAATTCGTCGGGGCCCTGGCAGCCGAGCGCCAGCGCCAGACCGGCGACCGGCACCACCGCGACCCACCGACGCAGAGGGAAGAGAGCTCTAAGCGGGAACATGACTAGTTATCGAGCTTTATCGAATAGACCGTCAGTGTACCGCAGACTGCGCCCGCGCGCCCGCCCCCATAATCGACGCGCCGCAGGCAACTCCCTTGGACCCCAGTCGAAAAGGTGCTTCGATGACGCGCGACATGAGGCTTCGGGGCGGGTTGGCGTTGCTGTTCGGACTGGTCCTATCGGCCTGCTACACGCCACTGCGAACGAGCCCTCCCGACGCGGGTCAGGTGCCGCGGGTGGCGCTTCCGGGACTGGCGGCGAGTCGGGCGCGGGCGGCTCGGCCGGCGCCGGGACGGCGGCACGCGGAGGTTCTTCTGGCGGCGGCGCGATCGGCGGCGGGCGGGGCGGCTCTTCCGGGAGCGGTGGCAGCATTGCCGGATCTGGTGGCGCGGGAGGCGCGGGTGGAGCAGCGGCCACGGGCGGTACCGGAGGCGCGGGTGGCACCGGGGGTGGCGCGGCTTGCAACCCGGCCTGCGACGTTACCCACGTCTGCATTGCGGGGCACTGTCTGCTCGCCGATGCCCAGCAGTGCGTGACCGGAGCGCAGTGTGCGTCCGCCACCTGCAACCCGTTCTACGCCGACGTCGATGGCGACGGTTACGGCGCGGGCCAAGCGATCGGATTCTGCACGCTCACCGCGCCGCTCATCGGCTACGCCGCTCAGAACGGCGACTGCTGCGACGACGCCGCCAACATCGCGCTCGCGAAACTGATCCACCCCGGCGCCGACTTCCAGACCACCAGCGCCGGCGGCATCTGCGGCGGCATCACCTGGTACTACGACTGCAGCGGCGCGGTCGAGAAGTCGCGCCAGCTATGCGCCGGTTGCACGTCTCTTCCCGATTGTACGTGCAGCTAGACGGAATTCACCGACGACGATTGCGGGAAGATTGAGCCCGCCACCGGAGGATGCGCCATCATCACCGCCGGGGGTCAGCAGTGCATGTTGATCAACGCTAACAGCGGGCCGCTTGGGTGCCGTTAGCGGAGCCCGTTACGCGCCGTCAGTTCTCGGTGATGCTGTTGATCTGCAGGTTGATCGTGCCCGCGGCTGTGCCGCCGGCAATGTTGACCTCGATACCCTTGATCGGCTCCTTGTTGTACGCGGCGCCGCCAGGCGTGTAGCAGTTGACCGTGAAGTCGCTGTACTTGAGGGTGGCGGGGAAGGACGTGACGGTGTTGCACCAGGTCGTTGTGCCATTGGTGACCTGCACGCGAATGGCCACGCCAGCGCCTGTCGTGCTGTTGGTGACGTTGAAGACGAGACCGTTCCCTTTGGGCGCCACCAACGTCGGTGTTTCTCCGCCCGAGCTTTGGCCGACGCTAAAACCGATGCCAGCGTACGAATAGTTCGATCCGCTGACGGCGACGATGTTTCCCGTCAGCTTCAACATGTTGGTGGTGAACGCGGCCATCGGCGCGGGCATCACCATCGATCCATAGCTGTCGGCGTAGGTGTACGGGTAGCCTGAAAAGCAACCGCCTGAGACAGGCATCTGCACGAAGCCGTTTGTGGAGACGTTGAAGGTCGGCGGGCAGCTGCCGGTCGAACCGCCGGTGCCGGTGGTGCCGGCGCTGCCGACGGAGTTGCCCGCGCCGGTCGAGCCGGCGGTGCCGACGGTGTTGCCGGCGCCGGTCGAGCCGGCGGTGCCGACGGTGTTGCCGGCGCCGGTCGAGCCGGCGGTGCCGACGGCATTGCCGGCGCCGGTCGTGCCGCCGCGGCCGACTGAGTTGCCGGCGCCGGTCGTGCCGGCGCTGCCGATTTGATTGCCGGCGCCGGTGCTGCCCGCGCTGCCGATCTGGTTGCCGGCGCCGGTGGTGCCCGCGTTGCCGGTGGTGTTACCCGCCCCCTGCGTGTTGCCCGTGCCGGCCGAGCCGCTGGCCGGTCCCTGGACGACTTCGCCCGAGGTGCACGCGTAAAGGAGGAAAGCGAAGGTGAAGGCAGAGCCTGCGAGCGCACCAAGGTTACGAGTCATGACCAAAAGGCCTTTCAGCTTAGGGTTATTGCGGGCCCGGAAACGCTACCTTTTTACTCCGATCGCCAGATCCGGGCAACCCAGCCGCACGTGCACGGCTGGCGCCGCGCCGCCGCGTCTTGACGATTCGCGCTTCAGCGCAACCTTGAAACTCTGGGGGAGGGCTGGCGCGGCAAGCTCATGCGACGGTTCCTGGTGGGGTTGATGATGCTGGTGGGTCTCGTGGCGGTCGCGCCGCGCACCCGCGCTGACGATGCGATGTGGCGCACCTTCCGCGGGCGCGTGGTGTTCAGCGACATCGCCCCGGCGCCCGCGTACAACTTCCCGTCCGGCCAGGCGCGGACGGTGGCGCTGCAGCGCATCGGGCGGTCGGAGATCGATCAGACGGACGGGTTCTGGCGCATCCACATGGTCGTGTTCCTGGAGCGGCCCGCCACGACCGACACCCTCCTGCTGCGCGCGTTCGACGTCGGCGCGCCGAAGGCGCAGCCGGGGCGGTCGTCCGAGCCGCGGCAGGTGCGCGTGTTCGAGGTGCCGGCCGAGCGCGGCGCGACGGAGCTGCGCCTGGATGACTTCGTGGTGACCGAGGCGATGGGGTTCGAGAGGGGGGCCACCTACGAGTTCAGCGTCGAGGCCCCGCCCGAAGACGGCAACCCGTTCGCCGCCACGAAAAAAGCAGGAAAAGCAGACGCGTATGCCAAAGGGGTGATAACCCTGAGGTAGTGCGCGTCCTCGTCATCGCCGCTTTCATCCTCGCTGCCTCGTCAGGCGCCGCGACCGCCGGCTCCGGCAGCGGCGGCAACAAATCGGCGCGCGCCACGCGGCGGCCGAACCCCCGCACCGGCCGGCTCGCCCCGGCGTTCGGCGAGCTGCTCAAGGCGCACAAGCGGGGCGATCAGGCGGCGCTGGCGCGGGTCGCCGATCGGATGGGGCTGGTCCGCCTCGCCGAGGCGACCGCCAGCAACGCGCCCGGCGTCGGCGAGGCGGCGCTGACGGCGCTTCCGCTCGCGCGCGGCGGGGTCTTGCTGATCGGCGCCGCGACCGATCAGATCGGCGTCACCGACTGGCCGCGGGCGGCGGCGGCGGCCGCGGCGCTCGGGACGCTGCTGGACGGGGCGGTGCCGACCGCGCTCGAGGAATGGGAGGTGCCGCCCGACGTTGTCGCGCGTGCCTGCACGGCGCTGCGCGCGCTGGCCTGGCGGTCCGACGCGGCGGTGGCGACGCGCCTGGCTGCGCTCGACGCGGTGGCGGCCGCGGCCCCGAGCTGCGGCAGCGGGGCGGACCTGGCGCCGCTCGCGCGCGACGCGACGCCGGCCTTGCGTCGCGCGGCGCTGATGGTCGCGGCGGCCGGTAACGACCGCGAGACGCTGCTGCGCGATGCGATCGGCGACACCGATCGCGGCGTCGGGACCGCGGCGACGGCCGCGGCCTGCCGGATCGAGACGCGCACCGGCAAGGGCGGCAAGGTCGAGCCGCCGCCGGCGCAGGCGATCGCGGCGGCGCGCACGATGGCAGCGGCGCCGACCACGCCGCCCGAGGACGCCGTCGAGATGCTCGATTGTCTGGCGGCGGCGGGAACGCCGCAGGATCGCGCGCTGCTCGACGAGTTGCAGCGCCGGCCGCCGTCGCCGCTGCGCGATCGCGCGGTCGAGCTGGGTGTGCGGCCGCCGCCGGGAAAGCCGTGATGACGGCGGAGACGCCGGCGCCCGCGGCGGCGACGCCCGGCGCGGGATCCGACGACGGGGGGGCGCGGATCGCGAGCGGCGCGCGCCGCCTGAGCGCGCTGACCATGCTGTCGCGGCTTCTCGGCCTCGTGCGCGAGCAGGTCTTCGCCATCACGCTGGGCGCGGGCGCGTACAGCGACGCGTTCCTGGCGGCGTTCCGCATCCCCAACCTCCTGCGTGACCTGTTCGCGGAAGGGGCACTGTCGACGGCGTTCGTGCCGACCTACGTCGCGACCCTGCGCCAGCAGTCGCGCGCGGCGGCTTACGCGCTGGCGAACCGCGTGATGTCGACGCTGACGATCTACCTCGGCCTGATCGCGCTGGCCGCGATCGTCTTCCCCGGCCCGGTCGTCCATCTGGTCGCGACCGGTTTTTCGCCGGACAAGGCCGCCCTCTGCGCGACGCTGGTCCAGATCATGATGCCGTTTTTGCCCGCGATCTCGCTGGCGGTGGCGGCGATGGGCGCGCTCAACGCCGAGGAGAAGTACACCGCGCCGGGGCTGGCGTCGTCGATGTTCAACCTGGTCGCGATCATCGGCGGCGTCGCGGTCTGGCTGTGGGGGCCGGGGCCCTACGCCGCGGTGATCGCCTGGGCGGTGCTGGCCCTGGCGGGCGGCCTGGCGCAGCTCGCGATCCAGCTGCCGTCGCTCTGGCGCATCGGCTGGCGGCCGCGCCTGTTGCCGGATCTCAGACTGCGCGATCCGGGGACGCGGCGGATCGCGACGCTGATGGCGCCGGCGACGCTGGGCGTGGCGGCGGTGCAGGTCAACGTCGTGGTCAATTCGTCGTTCGCCAGCCTGATCTCCGACGGCGCGATCTCCTGGCTGTCCTACGCGTTCCGGCTGATGCAGCTGCCGATCGGCGTCTTCGGCGTCGCGGTCGGCACGACCACGCTGACGCAGCTGTCGCGTGACGCCGCCGGCAGCGACTGGGATCGCCTGCGCGCGAACCTGCAGCGCGGCCTGCGCATGGTGCTGTTCCTGACCGTGCCGTCGACGGTCGGGCTGGCGCTTCTCGGCGCGCCGATTGTCCGCCTGATCTACGAGCACGGGCGGTTCTCGCATCACGCGACCGTCGAGACCGCGCGCGCGCTGTCGGGCTACGCGGTCGGCCTGGTTGCGTACGCGGCGATCAAGGTCGTCGCCCCGGCCTTCTACGCGCTGGGGCGGACGCGGGTGCCGCTGGTCGCCAGCGTGTCCGCGGTCGCAGCGAACCTGATCTGGAACGCGCTCACCTTCCGCAGTTTCGGCCACGTCGGGCTCGCGCTCGGGACGTCGATCGCCGCGCTCGTGAACGCCGGCGTGCTGGTCTACGCGTTCGAGCACCAGATCGGCGGCTTCGTCACGCGCGAGCTGCTGCTGCCGTTCGCCAAGATCCTCGCCGCCGCGGTGGTGATGGCGGGGGCGGTCTGGCTGGCGAGCGCCCGGGTCGAAGCCTTGCCGGCCGTGGGCACGGTCGGCGCGGCGATCAAGGCGTTCGTGCCGATCGCGGTCGGCGTCGGGGTCTACTTCGGCGCGGCGAAGGTTCTACGCGTTCAGGAAGCCAGCACGCTGCTGAAGCGTTTTCGCTGACGCTATCTCTCGTGCGGCATGCGGTCGCGCGGGCCGCGGAAGTACTGCATCGGCGAGTAGAAGCGGAAGTTCGAGACGCGGCTCGTGTAGACGCAGGCGTACGCCTCGACCTGCTCGCCGAACTTGCTCACCTCGTAGCCCTCGCGGAACAGCGGCCCCCAGTAGCGGTTGAACGCGTCGTCCGTCTGCGCCTCGGCACTGCGGTGCTGGGCGGCGGTCTCGCGCAGCTCGCGCCGCAGCCGTTCGATGGCGTCCTTGACCGCCTTCTTCGCCGCGGCGACGCCGTCGCTGCCGCCCGCGTCGGCCCCGCGCTTCTGCAGAGATCGCATCGCGGCCTGCCGCTCGTACAGCTCCGAATCCAGGTGGATCAGCTCGGCGTCCAGACGATCGAGGCGCGCCAGCTCGGGGCGCAGCTGGTCGTACATCGTGATCTCGTGCTCCAGCTCCTGCAGCACCATCGCCGTGCGCCAGTTGGACGACTTGCGGCTCCGCAGCATGTCGCCGTAGATGTGATCGCCGACGAACAGCACGCGATCGCCGTGCGCCTGCGCGCGCGCCTGAAACTCCTTGAGGTTGCCGCCCGAGTAGACGCGGCCGCGCTGCAACGGACCGTCTGACGCCGCCGATGCCTTCGCCGCGGGCGCGCCGTCCGCGTCCAGCTCGACGAACGGGTGATCGTCGGTGAAGAACTCCGGCTTCGCCGCGCTGACAACGATGATGTCGAAGTAGTTCCGCCACGACGGATAGCCGCCCCGCACGCCGTCGAGCAGGTAGCTCATCACCTGCGAGGTGTAATCCCACGCCGAATTGGTCAGCAGGAACAGCCGCTTCCCCGACGATCGGAACTTGTGCAGCGTATCGGCCAGCCCCTCGTCGCGCTCGACGTATTCAGGCAGCTCGACGCTGACGATCGCCTTGATCGATCCGTCGCGGTGGGCGAGGTCGATGCACTCGCGGATGTGCTCCCACAGCGTCGTGTAGTCGGGTCTCCCGGGCGCGTCGTGATGATCGAAGTAGTCGACCAGGCAGGCGTACAGCACCGCCTCCGGCAGCGCGAACAACGAATCGATCCAGGCGTAGCGCTGGTTCGAAAGCCGCATGCGCTCGCGCTGGTACAGCTCGCCGACCTTGGCGCGGTCGATGGTGGACAGCCCGTGGCGGGCGCGGCCGGGGAAGCCGTAGCGGTCCGGTTTGAAGATGTTGCCGTTCACGCGATCGACGACCAGGCCGCGCACCGCCAGCATCGGGTCGTAGGCGAGGCCCTGGATCGCGGTCGGATAGCCCTTCGCCGTCACCAGCTTGTGCAGCGTCGCGCGCATCGACAGCTCTTCGATGCGTGCCTGGTTGTACAGCGCCAGCGTGTAATCCATGTCGAAGCCGACCATCTCGATCTTGTCGAGCCGCAGGTTGCGGTTGACGTAGACCCGGTTGCGGCGCGGGACGTCCAGCGGCTGGGTCGGCGATGGGGCGAGCTCGCGGCCGGTGCCTGCGGTCGGGGCGGGCGTCTCTCCGGACTTCACAGGGGCCCCGACGGACACGACCAAATTTTATCACGCGCACCACGACCCTGCCGGTCGGCCCGGGGCGGAGGCTTGTGGGTAGAATGACGCCCGTGAAGGTCGCGCTGGGACAGATCAACCCAACCATCGGCGATTTCGCGGGCAACCGCCGCCTGGTGCTGGACGCGACGGCGACCGCCGAACGGCAGGGCGCCGACCTCGCGATCTTTCCCGAGCTGGCCCTGGCCGGCTACCCGCCTCGCGATCTGCTCGAGCGTGCCGGGTTCCTGGACGCGGCGGCGGCGTCGCTCGAGGCGCTGGCGTCGGCGCTGGCGTCGTCGCGCACCGCCGTCGTGGTCGGATTTCCCGAGCGCCTGCCTCCCGGCCCATCCGGCCGCGGCGTCGCCAACAGCGCCGCGCTGATCGACGGCGGCCGCGTCACGCACGTCGTGCGCAAGTCGCTGCTGCCGACCTACGACGTGTTCGACGAATGGCGTTACTTCGAACCTGCGGCCGAGGTGGCGCCGGTCCCGTTCCGCGGCCGCATGCTCGGGCTTTCGATCTGCGAGGACATCTGGAACGACGCCGACTTCTGGCCGCATCGCCTCTACCGTGGCGATCCGGTCGAGGCGCTGGTGCGCGCAGGCGCGGACGTGATCCTCAACATCTCCGCCTCGCCGTACACGATGCAGAAGCGCCATCTCCGGCCGCGCATGCTGGCGTCGACCGCGGCGCGCTGGCGCTGCCCGCTGCTGTTCGTCAACCAGGTGGGCGGCCAGGACGACCTGGTGTTCGACGGCGCCAGCCTGGCGCTGGACGCGGGCGGCCAGACCATCGCCCGCGGCGCCGAGCACGACGTCGATCTCGTGATGGTCGACGTCGACGCAGGCCGCGGGACGCTGGCGCCGTTCGATCCGTCCGACGAGCGCTCGGCGCTGGCGGCGCTGGCGCTGGGGACGCGCGACTACGCGCGCCGGTGCGGCTTCCGTCAGGCGCTGCTCGGGCTGTCGGGCGGCATCGACTCGGCGCTGGTCGCCTGCATCGCGGCGCGCGCGCTCGGACCGGAGAACGTGCTCGGCGTCGCGATGCCGTCGCGCTACTCGTCGCCCGGATCGCTCGCCGACGCCGAGGCGCTGGCGCGCGCGCTCGGCATCGCGCTGACGAACATCTCGATCGAGCCGATGTTCGCGGCGTATCTCGAGACCCTGGCGTCGCCGCTCGAGAGCTTCGCGCCCGCGCGTCCCCCCGAGGTCGCGGCCGCGGCCGCCGATCTGACCGCGCAGAACCTGCAGGCACGCATCCGCGGCGCGACCTTGATGGCGCTCTCGAACCGGCAGGAACGCCTTCTGCTGACGACCGGCAACAAGAGCGAGGTCGCGACCGGGTACTGCACACTCTACGGCGACATGGCGGGCGGCCTGGCGGTGATCAGCGACGCGCCCAAGACGCTGGTCTACAAGCTGGCGCGCACCGTGAACGCCGACGCCGTCGCTGCCGGCCGCCCCGCGCCGATCCCCGAGTCGACGCTGACGAAGCCGCCCTCGGCCGAGCTGCGGCCCGACCAGACCGACCAGGACAGCCTGCCGCCGTACGATCTGCTGGACGCGATCCTGGACGCGTACCTAGTGGATGGGCTGGACGCGCCAGCCATCGTCGAACGCGGCTTCGCGCCCGCGATCGTCGCCGACGTCCTGCGCCGGGTACGGACCAGCGAGTACAAGCGGCGGCAGATGCCGCCCGGACTCAAGATCACCGGCAAGGCGTTCGGGCCGGGCCGGCGCTATCCCATCGCCCGCGTCAGTGAGTGAGCCCGGGCGGACCCTGCGGCGTTGTACGAAAATTGGGGGGTTCCCCCTAAGGGACTTGCTCTCGCGCGATCTTAGCCTGTATCGTCCGCGGTCCCCCGCGGCGGAGGTCATCTAAAAGATTATGCGAGCTGCCATTACCGTTTTGCCCGGTGACGGGATCGGCCCGGAGGTCGTCGCGCAGGCGACGCGCGTGCTGGCGGCGGTCGGTGAGCGATGGGGGCACGTCTTCACGCTGCGCGAGGCGCTGATCGGCGGCGCGGCCATCGATCAGACCGGGACGGCGCTGCCGCCCGAGACGCTGGCGGTCGCGCGCGAGACCGACGCCGTCCTGCTGGGCGCCGTCGGCGGTCCGAAGTGGGACGATCCGCGCGCGAAGGTGCGGCCCGAGCAGGGGCTGCTCGCGATCCGCAAGGGGCTCGGCCTCTTCGCCAACCTCCGCCCGGTGGCGGTGAACGGAAAGCTGCTGCACGCGTCGCCGCTTCGGCCCGAGCGGCTGGCGGGCGTCGACCTTCTGGTCGTGCGGGAGCTGACCGGCGGCATCTACTTCGGCGACAAGCTACGCGACGCCGACAAGGCCAGCGATAGCTGCACATACACGGTGACCGAGGTCGAGCGCATCGTCAGGACGGCGGCTCGCATCGCGCGCGGGCGGCGCAAGAAGCTCTGCTCCGTCGACAAGGCCAACGTGCTCGAGACGTCGCGTTTGTGGCGCGAGACGACCGAGCGCGTGATGAAGCAGGAGTTCTCGGACGTCGCGCTGTCGCACATGCTGGTCGACGCCTGCGCCATGCAGTTGATCCGCAAGCCGGCCGACTTCGACGTCATTGTCACCGAGAACATGTTCGGCGACATACTGACCGACGAGGCGTCGATGCTCGCCGGTTCGATGGGGATGCTGCCCTCCGCGTCGCTGGGCGAAGGAAAGAGCGGTCTCTACGAGCCGATTCACGGTTCCGCGCCCGACATCATGGGCAAGGGAATTGCCAATCCGTACGCGACGATCCTCAGTGTTGCGCTGCTGTTGCGCCACTCGTTGGGCCTCGAGACGGAAGCCGCCGCCGTCGAGCGCGCCGTGGACGCGGCCGTCGATCGCGGCGTCTTTCCGGTCGACATTGCGCCGTCGGGCGTCAGTCCGGCATCCACCGGCGCGGCGGGCGACGCGGTCGTGGCAGCACTGCGGCAATGATCTAGATGGGAACCCTCAGAGGGTTCCCAAACCCTCCCCCGCGTCAATTGCGCGCCCGGACCCCCTCTCGACACGCGCCGGTCGAGCTGCTACTTTGAATTGACAGCTCATCGAGCGGCTTTTGTTGGTTTCTCGTCTCCCGATCGTTTCCGTGTTCTCGGCCGGCCCGCAGCCATCGCGCGTGTTGCCGCCGTCATCCGTCGTGCCTGGCGCCGGCATCTGCCGTGCCCGTGGCCCGCGTTCCCTCTGAGTTTGTGAATTTTCTCCCCTGAAAGGGCCGTGTCGCGCCGAATCTGTGAACGAAGGAGAACGAGATGGGAACGAGGCTATACGTAGGAAATCTGTCGTACAACGTGACGGAGGGGGAGTTGCGTGACGTCTTCGCAGAAGGCGGGCGCAACGTCGTCGAAGTGAAGATCGTGATGGATCGCGACACGGGCCGCCCGCGCGGCTTTGCGTTCGTCGAGATGGGCAGTGACGACGAAGCGAACGGCGCCATCTCTTCGCTCTCCGGCCGCGAGATCCAGGGTCGTCCCATCAACGTCAGCGAGGCGCGCGCGCGCGCGCCGCGTTCGGGCGGGGGCGGTGGCGGCGGCTACGGCGGCGGGGGAGGCAGCTACGGCGGGGGCGGTGGCGGCGGCTACGGCGGTGGTGGCGGAGGCGGCGGCGGGCGCGGTGGACGCGGCGGCGGCTACGGCGAGGGCGGCGGGCGCGGTGGGGGCGACTACGGCGAGGGCCGCGGTCGCGGACGTCGCGGCGGCTGGTAAGAACGCCCGTCTCCCTAACCCTCTCCCCGCTTCGCGAGGCGAGGGGATCAGATCAGATCAGATCGTCAGGCGAGGAGACCGGATCAGGCTAAGGCGCGCAGGCCTTCCATGTCGGACAGGATCACGCGGCGGCCTTCGGTCGAAATCAGGCCCTTGCGCTTGAACTGAGACAGCGTCAGCGAAACCGTCTCGCGCGTCGAGCCGATCAGGTTCGCCATCTCCTGGTGCGTGATCTTCAGGCCGACGACGGTGCCGCGTTCGTGCGACACGCCGTGCTCCTGACCGAGGTTCAGCAGCAGCTCGGCGAGCTTGGCCCCGACGTCCTTGAAGATCAGCTGCTCGACGCGGGTCTCCAGATCCTTGCGCCGGGCGATCAGCGCGCGCGCGAATTTGTAGGCGGCGCGTCCGTCCATCTTCAGCAGGCCGTCGAGCAGCTCGCGCGAGATCTCGACGGTCACGGACGCGTCCATCGCCTCGGCCATCTCCTCGCGCGGCCCGCCGTCCAGCAGGCAGGGCTCGCCGAAGAAGTCGCCCTCGGTCCGATAGGCCAGCGTCAGCTCCTTGCCGTCGCGGGTCACCTTCGAGATCTTGATCCGGCCCTGCGCCAGGAAGTGCACGCCCTGGGCGCGGTCGCCCGGCAGGTAAATGACCTGGCGCGGTCGGTAGCTGCCCATCGTGATGCCAGGCAGCAAGGCCTGTGAGGCATCGGCTGAAATGTCGGACAACACGTCACAGCGCCGCAACAGCGCGAGAGTCTGCTTTTCCTCACCGCTCGGCATTTGTTGCCCTTCTTAGCAGGCGAGCCGCGTTCCAACAACAAAAACTTGGTGAAGTACGCTACAACTGACCCTCGGCGGCCCGGGGGCTCCCTGGAGCGATCCGGATCGAGGTGAGCTCAGGCGTCGGGGATGTTGACTCGGCGCGTTCGACGGGCGCTGGCGAGGAGCGCCGCGCCCGCGGCGAGACCGAGGCTGCCGACGGCGATCAAGAGGAGGCGGAGCTTCACGCTGACGGAGGCGTCCGCGTCTCCCGCGCCCACGCTGGCGAGCGCGATGATGCAGGCGTTGTTGGCGAAGTGCGCGATCATCGCCGGCACGATCGAATCCGCGGCGAGCGCGATCATCGACAGCGCGAATCCGAGCACGGCGGTCGGCAAGAAGCGCCAGACGTCCGCGTGGTAGAGGCCGAACAGCAGGCCGGTCAGGATCGCGGCGCCGACCGCGGAGAACCGCGTCCGCAACCCGCGCAGGATCGGCCCGCGGAAAAGCGCCTCCTCGCAGATCGCGGGCGTGACCGCGGTGAGCAGCAGCGCGAGCGCGAATCCGACCTTGCCCTCGGCCGGGGTGATCACGTGGCGCAGGGTCTCGGTCACCTCCTTGGGCGGAGGCACGACCCATTCGACGAGCAGGCCGACCACCAGCCACGCACACGAGCCGATCAAAAGCGCGCCCATCACCGCGCGCGGCGAGGGCCGGCGCAGCCGCAGCACGGCGCCGAGGCGCCGCCCGCTGCCGCGCGCGTACAGCGCCGTCAGACCGAGGAGGCCGACCCACTCGAACAGCGCGAGCCCGGGCGCGAGCCGCCACGCCTGCAGGGGCGCGAACGCGAGCAGCACCAGCCACGCGACCGCGTAGATCGCGATCGCCTCGCCCGCGGTCGGCGGCGCATCCCCGTGTTCGACGGGGGCCCGGCGTGGGCCGAGCAGCAGGTGGCGGATCCAACCGCGCAAACCGAGGGACGCTTCGTCCGCGCCCAGCAATCGTTCGGAGTCGTAGAGGCGGCAGGCCAGCGCCAGCGCGGCGGCGCCGTAGGCGACGCTGCTGACGATGACCGCCACGGTCGGGCCGACCGCCGCGTGGCCCGAGATGATGTCACGCGCCAGCAACGTGATGCCAATGCCGGGGATGAACGAGGCGATGCCGTGCAGCTCGAAGTCGCCGAGCGCGGCGAGCAGCGCCGGCGCCATGCAGAGGAAGTAGACCGGCGTCAGCAGCGTCTGCGCTTCCTTGAAGCTGCGTGCGAGCGCGCCCATCGCGACCATGACCGACGCGAACAGGAACGCCGCCGGCGGGATCACCAGCAGCGCCGCGGCGGCGGCGTTGCCCCACGGCAGCGAGAGGGTCGCGCCGGCCGCCGCCAGCTTGGCGCCCTCGAGCACGGTGAGCGTCATCGACGCGAGGTTGAGCGCGCCCGAGATCGTCGCCAGGACGGCCACCGCGACGACCTTGCCGGTCATCAGTGACGCGCGCGCGATCGGCGCCGACAGCGTCGTCTCCAGCGTACCGCGTTCGCGTTCGCCCGCCGTGATGTCGATGGCGGGATGGAACGCGCCCAGCATCACCATCACGATGATCACGAGGGGCAGGATCTTCGAAAGCAGGTAGCCGCCCATCGCCTTGCGCGGGGCTACACCCTCGGCGGTGACGGCGTAGGCGGCGGCGCAGTCCCTTTCCGCGCCGGCCGAGAGCGCCTTCTCGACGCGTTCGCGCGCGGTGCGCGAGCGCTCCTGCGTCTCGTCGAACAGGATCCGCGCGGACGGCGCGCCCGCGGCGGCGCCGGCGGGTGAGGCCAGCACCACGGCGGCGTCCACGCGCCCGCCGCGCACCTCCTCGGCCGTGGCGGGCCCGGCCGGGAACGCGAACTCTTCGCTGCCGTCGCGGTTGCGCGCGGCGAGACGCGCGCGCAGCTTGTCGGCCAGCGCCGGTGGACCGGCGATCACGACGCGGGCGGGCGCCTTCTCGCTGCGGCCGATGCGCGCGGCGAGCACCTGCACGGTCGCCAGCGAAACGAGCGGGTAGACGACGAGCGGGAACAGGATCATCACCGCCAGCGTCCGGCGATCGCGCAGGGTCTCGCGCAGCTCCTTGCCCGCCACCAGCAGGACTTCGCCCAGCTTCACGCGCCGACCCCGACCAGGCGAAGGAACGCCTCTTCCAGGCTGGGCGCGCCGCCGGCCGCCGCGCGCAACGCCGCCGGCGTCCCCTCGGCGAGCAGCCGCCCGCGGTGGAGGAGGCCGATGCGATCACAGAGCAGCTCCGCCTCGGCGAGGTAATGGGTGGAGAAGACGACGGCCTTGCCGCGGGCCCGCTCGGCGCGGACGAAATCGCGCAGGAAGTGCGACGCCAGCACGTCGAGACCGGCGGTCGGTTCGTCGAGCACCAGCACCGCCGGATCGTGCAGCACGGCGCGCGCGATCGACAGCCGCTGGCGCTCGCCGGTCGACAGCGACTCGCAGCGACGGTCGAAGAATCCGTCCAGCTCGAGGGCCCGGGCGAGCGTCGCGATGCGGGTCGCGGCGGCGTCGCGGTCGAGGCCGTGCAGGCGGGCGAAGTAGTCGAGCAGCTCGCGGCCGGAGAGGCGCGGGTAGAGGCCCGTCGTGTTGGTCAGGAAGCCGAGGTGCTGGCGCACGCCGAGCGGCTCGGCGGCGACGTCCAGCCCCGCCACCCGCACCCGCCCGCGCGTGGGCAACAGGATTCCCGCCAGGATCCGCAGCGTCGTCGTCTTGCCCGCGCCGTTCGGGCCGAGCAGGCCGTAAATTTCACCGGGCGCGATCGCGAACGAAAGCTCGGCGACCGCCGCGGTGGCGCCAAAGTCCTTCGACAGCGAATCGACCTCGACGGCGGGCGCGGTCATCGGCCGCGGAGAATAGCCCGCCGGCACAGCGAGCGCTTCAGGCGCGGTCTGGACGGGTCTGCCCGCAGCCGATCAGGGCGGCAACTGCGGGCTGGGGCATTCGAGGTTGAAGCAATAGTAATCGTTGAACTTGCGCGTCTTGCAGGGGCCGGGGATCACCGCCTTCATCACCGGATCGTAGGTCCCCGTGCAGGCCGGGGGCGTCCCCGGTCCGATCGTTCCCGGCTTGATGGGGTTCTGCTGCTGGACGTATACGCGCAGCGGCGCCGACACGCTGATGTT
>Ga0066903_100001260_pt1 | contig 18173 bp, 8 predicted proteins | sample PanSoiMetaGPlot1_FD_67491 | JGI IMG/M metagenome (GOLD analysis project Ga0066903, IMG submission 67491) | Tropical forest soil microbial communities from Panama analyzed to predict greenhouse gas emissions - Panama Soil - Plot 1 (version 2) | ecosystem: Environmental > Terrestrial > Soil >... | reverse complement strand
TTAAACGAGCTTTATCCCCCAATTACAGGATCACCGTAAAGTGCTTACAGTGCCCGCTCGATGTTTCATCTGCATCCTGACCGCATATGTTATCCGCAACATTTCGAGAATCCCTCACATCGGGAGTCGATCATGGCCGCAGCGAACGTTTTGGTGGAATCGCTCACAGAATGCGGCTTGAAAGCCGTTCTCGGCTTCCTTTTGGGAACAATGACTGCAAAGCCGCTTCGTGGACGGGGAGGCAGCTGAACTACGGTCGGCTGGGAGACGGGTGACGAGTTCTCAGATCCGCGGCGTGGCCCATCGCGTGTATCGGGATGCGATTCGCAACAGGACCACACAAACAGCAGCCGCGTTGGCGTACTATTTCGTGCTGTCGCTTTTCCCGGGTCTAGTCTTTCTCTCGGCCGTGGCCTCATATCTCCCCGTTCCCAATCTGTTTGGGCAGAGTCTCGCCCTGATGTCGCGCTTTCTCCCTGCTGACAGTATGGGAGTTGTGCGCGGCGTCCTATCGGACGTCATTTCGCCCCATCGCGCGACGTTTCTATCCGTTGGCCTGATCGCAACGCTGTGGACGCTCTCGGGAGGATTCTCAGCTGCGATCGAAGCGATATCGATTGCATACGAGATCGATGATGATCGACCTTTCTGGAAGGTGCGTCTTCTCGCCATCGGCTTGGCCATAATCAGCGAAATCTTCTTCCTTATCTCGTTGTCGGTGATGTTGGTGGGACCGAGATTTGGAGATTGGATAGCGTACGAACTGCGTCTATCATACGTGTTCGCTGCGATCTGGCCTTATGTTCAATGGGGAGTAGCGCTGAGTTTTACAGTGCTTGCGGTCGAGGCCTTCTATTACTTTGCGCCGGGTGTCAAGCAACGCTTTCTGGAAACGCTTCCGGGAGCAGTCGTTTCCGTGACTTGCTGGATTCTCCTCTCCTATTCTCTAGGCGTCTACTTCCGGAATTTCGCAAATTTCAATAAGACTTACGGTACGCTCGGTGCGGCAATTGCCCTTATGGTGTCGTTGTACTGGACTTCGTTCGCCCTGCTGATTGGGGCGAGACTCAATTTTGAGCTGGACCGGGAGTCCACCATCACCAAGAAACGTCCGCAGACCCGTTTCCCCGCTGCAGCGTAATCTCTAGAAGGTCTTACGGTACTTTGCGTCGAACGCGTATCCACCAAACTCGTCCCGCTGCGCGCTCACCGACCAGCGGGGGTTGAGCTGGTATTCGCCTTGGATGACTTCGCTTTGAGCATTGGTGACGTCGGTGCTGAACGTGAATACGAAGTTTCTCGTTACACGCTGCTGAAGCGCGATCCGTGCGCCCGGGTTGTCATTTCCACCCCCAAGCAGAGGATCGATGGATAGGCTGGAAATTCCCGCGAATTTCTGGACGCGTGAACTGAATTGGCTGGCCAGGCCCTGAGCCAGTACGGAATTCGCGTCGAAATTCGTGTTTGTGGTCTCTTCCGCTGTCGAACCACGCGCGATCAAATTGATGATGTCCACGGGCGGCAACGGGGGATCCGAAACATAGGTAGTTCGCAAGCGGTCGACCGGGCCCATGAGCGTCACGCTCAGATCGTATTGATTGATGGTCGTGGTAATCAGTACGTTCAAGTTAGGCTGTGTCTCGTTAGGATTAACGAAGTCGATGATTCCTCGTTCCAGGCGATAGCGCCGACTCATAAAAAAGACGTCGCCATTGCTTAGCGTTGAACGCCCAACGATGACAGGATCCGCCGCCGTGCCCTGGATTCTCAGATTTACTTGGCCCTCAAGACTGACCTCCGAACTCACGAGCTGTAATTGAGAAGTCGACTGTAGGGCGACGTTCAGTTTCAAATTTTGTGCGAAGCCGTTCGGCGGAGCAGTTGTCGGTTGTCCGCTGAATTGGCCGGCGAATTTTGCCAAGTCAAAGTCATTTGTAAATCCAAGGCTGCTCAAAAGTACGCGTCCGCTCAGGGAAGAACTTGCTTCATCCCCCGTAAGCGAAAGGTTGGAGTCGATTACTGCCCGCACTCCGTCGGGATATCGCAGGCGAACCCCTTTTGCTTCGAGGCTCACATTCATGGCAAGTTGCGGACCGTATGTAATGCCTCCTCCGGCACTGATCGTGCCGCCCCCAGTCTGGCCTTCCAGACTTGTAATCTGAACCTGGTTGTCACGAACGTCGAGCACTCCGTTCAGGTTCTGTATCGCCAACGGCGAACTCAGCGTGGCCAATGAGATCTTATTCAGTCGGATCTGCCCGCCTAGACCCAGGTTGCTAGCGTTTCGATTCGCGCGAAGATCGAGCAAGATTGTTCCTCTGCTCTGAATGTCCGGGCTGAACATGCGAATGATCTGCATATCGACCGTGCCACCAAGGTTCAGGCTGGCATTTTCCCTGGCTGTTATGGGGATCGAGCCCTCAAACCGCAAATCGGTGCCGCTACCCTTGATTTCTGACTTTTGGAGGTGGATGGTGCCAGCCTGGTAGTCGGCTCGAATCGGTTGTACGTTGGCAATCTGAATTTCCTGGTATGACGCGCGCAATGTTGGAATCTCAAGGTGAGCTTCCATTCGAGTCTTGTCTTTAAGCGGCCCTCGAGCCGTCGCGTGCAGTTCGATTTCTCCGCGAAAGTCGCGATTAGGAAGCGGCTTGTAAAGCGCCATCAAGGTCTCGATCGGTATCGACGGCGTATCCAACGCAACGTCGGCGGGGTAGGCGCCCGCGAGTTGGACCGTTCCGTGGCCACGAATATAGGAATTCACAAAATCCGAATTCACATCAAAGTCCGCACGATGATTACCCACATTCAGATTGCTGTGGATTGCCTGTACAACTGTGTCACGCACCTGCAACTTCGGAATGTCAACGCTGGCGCGCATTTGCGGATCATCAAGCGTACCGTTTCCGTCCGCCTTCAGTGTCAGCACACCAGACACTGGAACATTTTTTGCACGCACGCCATCGATTTTTCCTAGCACGATACTGGGCACGCTGATGTGGGCTTCGTAAGCCTTATTGTCGGGCCTGAAGGAAATTGTCCCCTGCAAGTTTCCTGCTGCCGTGCGAACTTCAAGATCGGAATGAATCGTACGATTCGCCGCGCGAAACTTCAGATTCACGTCTTGAATCGGCTGATCGTATGCCTTGACCTGGCTCAGCGAGATTTTTCCCGTTCCCTTTGGGTCCAATTGCGAGCCGTTGAACGTCAAGGTGGCGGCCAGCATGCCCGTGGCTGGATAGTTCAACCCGGCGATGTGCTGCAGGGAACTGATCGACATCCGAGCGACCTGCAGATTCGCCGCAATCGGCCGTTCCGCCGAATAGCTCCAATTCTTCAACGCGACTTGAAGCGTAAAATTCGCACGGCCGGATTCCTCCAGAGCCAAGGAACCGCGGTTCACTTGAATGCTCGAAGGATTTGCCTGGAATGCGATATCCAGCTGCTTCCAACGATCGCCCTGCACCGTGAAGTCATGCGCGTTAATCACGCCCGCGATCTGCGGGGCTTTCATGTCACCGCGGAAGCTTGCATTCAACGTCGCCGGCCCCGACACGTCGTAGTTCTTCGAGCCCTTTTGTGTACTCGATTTGGAAGAAAGGGAATCCGCCAGAGTATTGAGCTCGCGAACATCGGTGGTTCGGGCCGCAATTTTGAGATTGGAATGACGGCTGATTTGTCCGTCGATGGTCACACTCGTTTGGGGGGCGCGAAGGATCGTGTCAAGTACTCTAATCACTTGCGAGCTTCCATCATATTTCACATGAAGGGCGCCATTGAGTGGGACAATCTGTCCGGGTTCTGGGCGCCCTCTGGAGATGGCTGCTTTAAGCGCCAGGTCCGCGCTCGCGCTCAGCGTACTGATCGAGCCCTTCCACGATGCTTCTCCGTACGCATCAAACTTGCCAGTAATCACTGCTCCATGCTGGACTGGCGTATGCAGCGACGATTGCACTGCGCTGATTGAGATTCCCGTAAAAGCTGCTTTCACAAAAGCTGGACCCGCGGTATCTATGTCCTGAGCATCCAATGTCGCTTCGACGCGCCCGGCAAGGGCTTTCGCATTCAAAGAGGCCGACAGTCTGGCCTCACGTAACTGATAGCTGCCTTTCACCTCTTGCGCAGTGGTACGAGCCTGCGGCGACTGAATTGCGAGTTCATGGCTGTACATCGTGCCAGAGAGCTCAACACTCTTCATGAAGGGCCGCTGTTCGGAGGCGTCATAGTTAAGGTTTCCCGCCAGGGTAATATCTCCTGTGGGCAGATTCGGATTCTTTAGGATGTCTCGAAACTCCTGCGGATTCGTAACCAGCTTGTAGCTGCCGCTGAGGCGAGGGTTCGAGTAGTTCTCCAGCCGTGCGTTAAGCCACACGTGCGATTGCCCGACCGTGAGGGTTGCCGATTTCAGTTCAGCCTGATTGCGATCGAAGGTGAAACTTGCCTGCAGCGAGTGAGTGATCGGACGAGGCGCTCCGAAGTGCACTTCACCTTGCTCGTATGAGAGCGCTCCATCGTACTGATCGCCGAGGGTCCGGTACGAGACGTTCATTTGCAGATTGCGCAGATCAGCCGTCAGGTTCTGTTTTCGCTGCTGGTAGTAGACTTCTCCTCCCGTCAGCAGAACGTGCTTAATACCCAGATCGAAAATGCTCGTGTTGCTTTCCTGGCTTGCTTTCTTTGGCTTCGGGATGTTGTTTGTTCCGTCTGCATACGCGACGAAATTGACCACTGGATGATTGACCACAATTTCATTCAGGTCGACTTTTCGGCGGAGCAGAGACACTATGCGCACATCCATGAACAGGTGATCTACCGATAAAAGCGGCTTCTTCGTTCTTTTATCCGCACTATCTACTCGCAATCCGTATGCATCCGCGCTCAAGCTTCGCCAGTGGATGCTTAGATTGCTAAGAGTCACTCGACCGCCGGTCGCATCACTGGCTCTCTTCTCGATTTCCGCAATCACAAAGCGATGGAAACGTGGGCTCCGCGCAACCAGGAACGCAGCTGCGGCCAGGAGGACAAAGAGTATTCCTAGCCCGATGAGAAGCCATTGTGCAGCGCGTTGTCGGTTCATGATTGCTCCATATTGAAGAATCAAAATGCCTGTCCCAGCGTGACGAAGAACTGCGTAGCACGGATGCCCGGTATCGGAGTGAGGTTGCGTCCAATGTCAAAGCGCACGGGCCCGATCGGCGTTCGGTAACGCAATCCCACTCCCACCGTGTGGCTGAACTGGTCGGCGAATTGATGAAGGTTGATATTCGCGTACACGTTGCCTCCGTCGTAAAAGACCGCGCCGCCCAGATTCTCGAGAATTTTCAGTGGAAACCGGATTTCCGAGTTGATCACAAATAGCATGTTGCCACCCAACGGCACGGTGATCGTGCTACACGTCGTCGGATCGTTGGGGTTGCTGCATACGAGGATTTTTCGTTGCGGGCCGGCCCCATTGATCGGAAATCCTCGCAATGTAGTTCCTCCGCCGGTAAAGAACCGTTCGCTGGTCGGTATGCGGCTATCGGCGAATGGTTTCGCAAGTCCGAGCCGCACGCTGTTCGCCCAAACTAGTCCATGTGGCAGCGGACGATAATAGGCATTCTGTCCGAGAAACCGAGTAAAGCTGGCACTGGCACCGATAGCCTCCGCAGTCACTCCAAAGTCTGCGGTTTGAAAAAATCCCCGGTGCGCGTCCAACGGCTCGTCACGACTGTCCCGAATCAAGCTTCCTGAAAATGTCGAGAGCCGGACATTGCGATCCTCGGGAAGAACTAGATCAGGAATGATCAAGTGTCCCAACGACGTGTGTCCGAAGGAATAGCGCAGCTGAGCGATCACATTGCGCTTGCGATCGATGGTCTTCTCCAACTGAAATGAGACATTGTCAAGATTGGCGGTGAAAAGCGGATTCTCGGATGTGCGCTCGCCGGAAATGCTGAACAACGATCGCCACGAGGACCCGCGAAAATGAGGAATGGCATATGTCGCCACGACACGCTGCCGAAGCCGCCCTGCGAGAATAGAGATCGTTCCGGTTTCTCCTAGGCCTCGCATGTTGCGACGGATGTACTCAATCGAGCCGCGTGGGCTGGCGAAGGTGTCTTCGCTTGGCACCACCTTGGCGTTGCCCAATCCAACGGGGGGCAACCCGGGGATCGCCACCGTGCCGGTCGGAACGTTTCCTCCGCGGCGCGTAATCTCGAAGCCGAGACCGTAGGTCAGCGTGTTGCGTTTGGCTTCATGCAGCTTCAGGATTACCATCTCCTCGGATTGATCCGTAATGGGACGCTTCGGCGCGACGCTCGCATAGTCGAAAATCCCTTCATTGTAAAGAGCGCTCTCGGCTGCCAGCAAACTGCTCTGGCTGAGGGGTTCTTCCGCCCACAGATTCGACGACCGTGTTATTAGCGAACGTTTGGTGTGCGGCGCCCCCTCGTATGCAATTTGGCTGATCCTGATTTGCTGCCCTTCAAAGATGTTGAACGAAACATCCACAAGATGAGCATCTTCTGGATGCCGCTGGATGTTTGTTTTCACATCTGCTGCCAAATATCCTCGATCCAGGTAGATGGCCAGGATTTGACCTCTGTCCTTTGCTAAGCCTGTCGGAGAAAAGGCCCCGCCTCGCCGGATCTGCAGAGGCTTCTTGGATTCAATGTTTTCCCGCGTGACGCGCTGAAGCCCATTTAAACTGACACGATCCACCCGTGTCTGTTGCCCTTCTGTGATGTTGAAGACGACCTTGATTGTCGAACTCTCCGTGGCCACTTGCGAATCGACCGCCACGTCTTCATATCCCTGACTCTGGTAGTACGCCTTTAGCCCACTAACACTTTGTGTCACCAACTTGGTGCTGTACTTGCCGCGGGCGAAAAGAAATCGCCCTTTCTTTACTGTGACCTGCTGCAAGAGTGCGTCGTCACTCGCGTTGTGATTGCCCCGGAAGACCAGACCAGCAACTTTGTATTTCGTGCCCTTTTCGATCTGGTACACCAGGTGCACTTCCTCGGGCTGACGTTTCACCGACGTTGTCACACGAACGTTGAAGAACCCCTTGCCTTGAAAGTAGTTCAGAAGGTTGCGACGCCCTTCCTCCACCAGATCCTGGTCGATCGAACCTTCTTCATAAAAGGGGAGCAGCTTTTTTTGTTGCCGCGAGGCCACAAAGGGTAACCATGAAAGCTTCGCTCCGCTGATTGAAACGTCGATCTTTCGCTTCTCCTCGATGCTGATGCTTAGATCGGCGCGCTCAGTTCCCGGATGGTATTGGCTCACGTCCATGGATACGCGATTCGCAAGGTAGCCACGTTTTGCGAGATCGTTCTTGATTAACTTCGTCGCCGCGCTCAGCCGTTTAGATTCGTAGCGTTTGCCGGAGGTGAGAGCTGCTCCGGTCAACTTTGCCCGCCATGAACGAGTCAGACCCAAAAGTCGCGACGCTTCCTCCGGTGGAACCCCCACGATTTGTACGTTCCGAATTTTGGCTTGGCGCCCCAGGTCGGTTAGAAAGTTGACGTTGGCGATCCCATGGTCCGGATCGAACTCGGTCTGGGGACTCACCTGCGCCTCAAAAAACCCGTTGTGCTTGAAGAAATCGACTAACGCCTTCTCCCCTGCAGAAACCGTCCGTTGCTCGTACGGTTCCTGGTCTGGCAAATTCGCAGTTTGCAGTAGGCGGGCATAGTTGAATCTGCTGATCGCGCCGGGAAAGTCAATCAGTCCGAAGTAGTAGGCGGGCTCGAGGATGAAACGTAGCCGCAAGCCGGCGGGTTCCGGAACAACATCTGTGTGTACGCTCCGAAATCTTCCCGTTCGCGCCAGCGCGTCTACGCTAGTCTGCACATCCTTCCGTGAGTATGGCGCATGCACTTTTTGCGTAACCAGCCGGCGCCATTGGGTGGTATCCAGAGACGGATCCGTGACTAGTTCAACCGAAGAGACCATGCGTCCTTCATAGCTGGCCTGTCCAAGTAGAGGAATGCCACTGACCAGGAACAGTCCGATAAGGAGCAAACGCATAGGCCGCCAAGATCCATTGCCGTCGACTCTCTCGCTTCAATCTCGTGGTCATTGAGCGAAAGAAGTTGCTGGAACCTTTGGGATGCGAATCTGTACTACCCAGATGTATGAATGGAGACTGATCAGGAACACGCTGTATCTGTGGCGACCAAAGTCGTGAGGGCAGCAGCACTCTGTATCTCTGTTTCGATAACGCAGCAGTTTGCGGTCCTAGCGATTACGGAGGTGCATTGAACGAATCGTAAGAGCTCAATCAACTGTAGCCTCTCATACCAAGGTTCTTCTGCCGCGAACTTGGAACGATCGCCGACCGGCTCCCTGGCCGACTGAAGTTTTATCAATCAGTGCTGGATGCTTTCGTGCTGGATTGCTGCGCGGTTCCGACTATCCCTTCCGGCGAATCAACGCGATCCAGAGCACTTCGAACCATCAATCGCTGAACATTAATTTTTGATGAATCGATTGTTTTGAATCCTGACCTTCGATATGCTTCACGTTCGTTTCTCAACGCTCTCGGGACCGACTGGCACTTCAACTCGATATAACCTGTTGCTGTGAGTGCATGAAAGCGTGTTCTTTCGCATGAGGCCGGGCGAGGAGCTTCCGGAAGGAATTCTTCCATGGGCGCAAATGTTCTCGTCTCAATTGGTGATCATGGGATCCTCAATACGAGCCTGTCGAACGATCTGGCCGATGTTTGGATGGATCGCGATCTCAGTTGGCTCGATTTCAATGAGCGCGTTCTAGCGGAAGCTCTCGACGTTCGTAATCCATTGTTGGAACGCGTGAAGTTCCTGGCAATCTTCAGTTCCAATCTCGACGAATTTTTCATGAAAAGGGTTGCTACCCTTCGAGAGAAAATCACTCCCGAGCGGAGTGAGTTGCTGAAGAAGATCCGCGAGAAACTTCTCCCAGCCCTGCGCCAGCAGGCGGACTGTTTCCGAAAGGACATTGTTCCCGGACTTGCGGCCCATGGAATCACTTTCGCGCAGTGGAATGAGCTCACCTCCACGCAACGAGATCAGGCTTCAATCTATTTCGACGAACAACTGTCAGCAGGTCTCACGCCTCTGGTCATTGATTCCGTTCATTCCTTCCCCTTTCTTTCCAATCTCTCGACTTCACTTGTGTTCTCGGTTGGAAATCCCGAATGGGGTGAACCCAAGTACGCTCGCGTAAAAGTACCGGGTGTGCTGCGCCAGTGGGTGCCGCTCAAGGAGGACGTTAGCGGACAGGTTATGGTTCCGCTCCGTGAGATCATACGCGGAAATCTTCAAAAACTTTACCTGGGAATGGAACTCGGGCCGGTCACGATCTTCCGCCTGACTCGCGACGCGGAAGTCGAGTTGGATGAGGAGTCCAGTGATGAGCCATTGACCGAGCTGGTTCAGGAACAAGTAAGACAGAGGCGCTACGAGCCCGTGGTTCGATTGGAATTCGCAACCGGGGCAGAACCTATAGTCAAAGACACGCTACGTGAGCGATGCAAATTGGGAGAGGTTGATATCTACGATGCTCCGGAAGAGCTGGACTACACGGCGCTATTTGAAATCGCTGCCATGGACATTCCTGCCCTTCGCGATCGCCCGTGGAGCCCAATCGCTCCATGCGTCCTGGAGGACGTCCCTAACATTTTCGCGGCGATACGCGAGGCCGACGTGCTCGTCCATCACCCCTATGACAGCTTCGATGCCAGTGTCGAGCGTTTCGTGGCGGAAGCCGCGGATGATCCGCAGACAATCGCAATCAAGATGACGGCATATCGGATCGGCGACGATACTCCCTTCGTCAAGTCCCTGATTCGAGCCGCCGAGTCGGGCAAGCAGGTTGCATGTGTAATTGAAATCAAGGCTCGTTTCGACGAGGAGCGCAACCTGCACTGGGCCGCGGAACTGGAAGAAGCAGGGGCGCACGTTGTTTACGGCGTGCGGCGCTTGAAGACTCACGCCAAAACAGCGCTGGTAGTCCGCAAGGAAGGCGCTTCACTGCGAAGCTATGCTCACATCGGAACGGGCAACTACCACGTGCGGACAGCCAAACTCTATGCCGATTTTGGGCTGTTTACCTGCGATCCGGTAATCACGCAAGATGTCGTTCGCCTTTTTCATTATCTAACGGGAGTCTCGCAAGCCCCCACGTACTCTGCGCTCTTGGTAGCGCCGGAAGCGATGCGCTCCCGTTTTCTGGAACTGATCGCAAGAGAAATGGAGAACCAGAAAAAAGGCAGGCCGGCGCGCATTGTCGGAAAGATGAATCAGTTGGAGGATCCGGATGTGATCCGGGCTTTATCCGAAGCAGCCACGGTGGGCGTTTCCGTCGAACTGGTGATTCGCGGTTTTTGTTGTTTACGTCCTGGGATTCCCGGTCTCACAGAAGGCATTCGCGTGCGCTCCATCATCGGAAGGTTCCTCGAGCATTCGCGCATTTTCCATTTTGCTGCAGGCCACGAAGATCCCGTCGATGGTGAGTTCTACATCGGATCAGCCGATTGGATGCATCGTAATCTCTCAGGCCGGATCGAGGTTGTGACCCCAATCCTGGCAAGGCCTTTAAAGAAAAAGCTCTGGGACGTCCTTGACACTTGCATGAGAGACCGCCGTCAGGCCTGGGTCATGAACCAGGAGGGCAGCTATACGCGGCTGCAACCCGAGTCCGATGCGGATGGACCGGCGAACGTAGGCACCCATCAGTACCTCATGGAAGTCGCCCGCCGCTCGGCTGATGCAATGACGTCATCATGATTCGAAAGTAGACGCGATAGCAACCGCGTCGGGGAGAACATCACGTGAGTACAGCCCTTCAAGAGACGATCCTCGTAGAAGACGACCGCACTGGCCTGCATATCGAAACATTGAAGCGCGCCATCCTCGACAATCTGTTCTATATCGCGGGGCGATTTGCTGCGTCTGCATCTCGAATCGATTACTACACAGCACTGGCGTACACCGTGCGCGATCGCTTGTTGTCGCGCTGGTTAAAAACGTTCGAGCGAAATCTTAAACAGGACGCCCGGGTCGTGTCGTACCTCTCGGCGGAGTTCCTGATGGGTCCCCATCTGGGGAATAACATCCTCAACCTCGAGATCGAGAAACAGATCGCGCAAGCCACGAAGGAGTTGGGCCTCAACTTGGATGAAATCCTCGCCCAGGAGGAAGAGCCCGGCCTCGGTAACGGCGGATTGGGCCGTCTTGCCGCCTGTTACCTGGACTCACTGGCTACCTTGGGCATTCCTTCTGTGGGCTATGGCATTCGTTATGAATTCGGGATTTTTGACCAGGAAATCCGGGACGGCTGGCAGGTCGAAGTCACTGACAAGTGGTTGCGTTACGGGAACCCGTGGGAGATTCGGCGTCCAGAATCGGTTGTGAAAGTCGGCTTCGGAGGTCAAACGGAGTCGGGAACGGGCCCAGACGGCAAGTATTGTGTGCGCTGGATCCCCGATGTCGTCGTGAATGGCGTTCCCTACGATACTCCGGTCTTGGGATACGGCGGACATGCAGCAAACAACCTGCGGCTCTGGGCTTCAGAGGCTGCCGAGTCTTTCCATTTCGACCGTTTCAACACTGGCGACTACCAGGGTGCCGTGGGTGAGAAGGTGTTCTCCGAGAACATCTCGAAGGTTCTGTATCCCAACGATGAAGGCTTCCAGGGCAAGCGATTGCGGCTCGAGCAACAATATTTCTTCGTCTCCTGCTCCCTGCAAGACATGATCCGGCTACATCTCCGACAGGGACGGTCCATCGAGGATTTTCATCGCAAGTGGACCATTCAGATGAACGATACGCATCCCTCCATCTCCGTGGCCGAGCTCATGCGATTGCTTATCGACGAGCACGGGATGGATTGGGACGCCGCCTGGGACGTCACGCGCCAGACTCTCGCGTACACGAATCACACAGTTCTGCCGGAAGCGCTAGAGCGCTGGCCGTTACCCTTGTTCGCATCTGTGCTTCCCCGACACCTCGAAATCATCTACGAAATAAACGCTCGTTTTCTTCAACAGGTGCGCGGTCGCTATCCCGAGGACGAAGCGCGTGTTCAGCGCGTTTCGATCATAGATGAAGCTGGAGAGCGTTATGTGCGCATGGCAAACCTGGCCTGCATAGGCAGCCATACCATCAATGGCGTCGCGGAGTTGCACACCGAACTTCTCAAGAGCGGAGTCTTGCGAGACTTCTATGAACTCTGGCCCGAGAAGTTTCTGAATGTGACCAATGGCGTTACACCTCGCCGCTGGATCGCGCTCAGCAATCCTGATCTTAGAGGTCTCATTACGAGCAAAATAGGCAATGCATGGATTAGTAACCTCGAAGAATTGCGGAACCTTGAGGTGTGTGCGGATGATTCTGAGTTCCGTGCTGACTGGCGGCGTGTGCAGCGCGATACGAAGGTGCGCCTGGCGAACTATGTCCACGAGAAGACGGGAGTACTCTTGGATCCATCATCCATGTTTGACATCCAAGTCAAGCGCATCCACGAGTACAAGAGGCAACATCTGAATGTTCTTCACATCATTTCTCTATATTTCAGGCTGAAGAGGGATCCACAGCTGGCGATTCCGCCGCGCACTTTCATTTTCGGCGGCAAAGCCGCACCCGGCTACGTCATGGCTAAGCGCATCATTAAGCTCATCAATTCGGTCGGGGACGTGGTGAACAACGATCCTGACGTGAAGGATCAGATAAAAGTCATCTTCTTGCCCGACTACAACGTCACCCTCGGCCAGCGGGTGTATCCGGCCGCTGATCTCTCTGAACAGATCTCCACTGCCGGCAAGGAAGCTTCGGGAACGGGCTGCATGAAGTTCGCTATGAACGGAGCACTTACGATTGGAACCCTCGACGGGGCAAATATTGAAATCCGTGAAGAAGTCGGAGTCGAGAATTTCTTCCTCTTTGGCCTTACGGCGCAACAGGTCGCAGATCGCAAAGCATCCGGCTACTCTCCATTTGATTACTATCACTCCGACTCCATGCTGCGAGAGGTGGTCGATGCGATATCGCGTGGCGATTTTTCCCGCGGAGACCCCACATTGTTTCAACCTCTCGTCGAAGCCCTTATGCAACGGGACGAGTACATGCTCTTCGCCGATTTCGCGTCATATGTTGACTGTCAGGCACGGGTGAGCGAAGCCTACACCGATACTGAGCGTTGGAGCCGCATGTCGATACTTAATACGGCACGTTCAGGCAAGTTCTCGTCGGACAGGTCGGTGCAGGAATACTGCCAGCAAATCTGGCACTCGGGGCCGGTTCCAGCACTAGCAAAGAGTGCTTGAGGCTCTAATCGGGAAGCGATTGGGATACTGCTGGCCTCGCAGAACTTTTTAGATCAGTTCATGAGCGTTCCGAACTGACAACCTCCGCCTCAACGCCTGCAACGCGTAATTCGTGAACGAGACGCAAGGCCTGAGGACGAAACAAACCCATGGGAATCGTGCTCGGAAGCTGATCCATCTGGGTTCGTGCAGTTGCGAGTTCACAACCCGTCACGCGCGCTATGATCCGGGTAGCGTCAAATTGGGCGTCACGCGTGATAGCACGTAGGAGTTGAACGTGAAAAGTCCTTTCGGCCGCGAATCCATGCTCAACATTTTGCAACGCGCCGATTGTTGCCAGCGCGACCAGCCTGCTGCCAACCTCGAGGCGAGCATCGTCGGAAGGGAAGAAGTGCGCCTCTTCAGAGCGGTTACGCTGGTACAGGATTGCGACCAGTCCGTATCCGTATGTGGCATCGGCGATCAGTTTCCCCGCTAAAGTGTCGCCTTCCTCGACTGTGTATTCAACCGCCAGGACAGTTTCATGTCCAATTCGCAATAGACTCAGAACTTTTTCGCCGAGAGCCGCTGCAGCATAGGCTTCGGCCGACAACGTGTAAACACTCATCGCCTCGGCATGAGGGGCCAGCGACTTCACATTGCGTCCGAACTGAGCATCGTCGGTCCGAATCACGAGATTACAGTCCTCATTCATGCGAGCGGCCATCAGAGCCATTTCGAGATTCGCGATATCGTCCTTGGTCAGAACTGCCACGCTCGCTGCCCCGCCGCAGTTCGCCTTGTGCAGACCTTGACGCGGATCGCTGGTCAGCACTGGGACATGCGGCAGAACCTCTGGATCCAGGTCCTGCTCGGCGATGCATACCACCGAGCGGCCGAGCGTGCTCAGGAGTCCGGCCACACGTCTTCCAAGAGGTCCCATGCCGATGACCACAATGTGATTCTCGTGTGGAATACGGCCTTGCCATCGACGAAAGGCCAGGCGCGCCGACAACACGCGCGCAGTGATGTAGGCATACAGTATCCCTGTAAAAATGGCCCCAGTCATCGTCATCAGAAGGCTGAACAACAACAGCCAGAGCGGAATGGGAAACGGCAGTTTCAGCTGGGCGAACATGTTGCTGTAACCGTCGAAGATGAGTACGGTTGCAACATTGAAGGCGTCAAAAAGCGTGACCTCGGGATAACGCAGCCAATACAGGAGCAATCCCGACACGTGCATCAGAACGACTACGACGGCAACCACCGCTGCGATCCGATAAGTGTGGCTGGCTGAGGTCCATACGTGGGTGATTCGCGCCCAAATCGAGGTCCAGCTGAAAGAAGGTTTCCGCCCCGCCATTTTCTTTGTGGTGGCAGCGGAATCTGCGTGTTGCGTAGGTTCGTTCAGTTCGACGCTGTAAACGATATCGCCGGCGCCCGGGCGTTCGCTGGGGTCCCATCGGTGAAAGTCGATCGGCTGCGGGTTCGATGCCGAAGTGCTATGCAGGATCCGTCGATCCCGCGTGTTCAGTTCGCGGAGTTCCACGCCGTGGCACCAGCGGTGGTCTGGAGTGATGCGATTCTCCACGACTCGGAGAAGCTTTCCTTCCACCGAGAACAGGCCGATAGTTTCGTCTCCAATCGCCGCCAAGGCGAAGGCGGTAGCAGGAAGTTCCGCCATGTCAAGAGCGACAAGATTCGTTACTCTCTGATGTAGAAGGTCGTTGAGATTTGACTGCGATGAGCGAACAACGATGCGAATATCGGGATTCAGCGACCTGGCTGCCAAAGCGGCGCTGAAGTTCGTATGCTCTTCGCAAGTAGTGAGTAGGACCGCGCGGCAAGACTGAACACCAGCTTCTGCTAGCGCGGAATGGCGCCGGCAATCGCCGATCGTGAATCGGTCCAGTAGTTGCGGCATCCCTTCTGTATCCAGGGCTTCTAGTGCGCGGTCATTCAGTCCGTACACAGGAATGCCGAGCTCTTTCAAAAGAACGGCGCAGTGCTGCCCCAGCCGTCCCATTCCGCAAATTAGGACAGCTTCGCTGGAGGATGTTCGTGGTTCATTCAAGAACTTCCGCCTTCCGGTAATTATGGGTATTCGCCGGGGGGATTATGTTCATTCGTCGAGATGGGATGTGTCAACTCTGCTAAACGCGGCTCAGCTGCCTTTCTTCAGGACTCGTCGGAATGCGATCATGATGAAGAGGGGCGGATATTTTCTGCGTAAATGATGTAATCGGCTATTGCAATGGATATCATTTCGCTGGAGTTCGTGACCCAATGAGAATCGTTATCGCATATCTGAGAAGGCTATTTGCTTTTACACTCCTCTGTCCGGTCTTGAGCGCTGCTCAAACGATTATCGTGGATGCGAATGCAAGCCATGTGGTGAACAAGTTCAGTCCTCTTTATGCTTTGGGTTCAACTGTAGATCGTGTGCCCAGCAACGCTACCGACACATTCTTTCGTCCTGATCAGATCAAACAAATTCTGTCGGCCGGCTGGGGAACGATCAGTTATCGCCAGAACACAGATCTGTTTGTGCAGGCATGGCATTGGAATCCGAAGGGCCGTTGGAGTGATCCGCCAGGCAAAGGATACTTCGTCGGACATGCAGATCCGACCGCCGATCAAATTCGTCATTCGTATGGTTATTCTCTACCTCACCGAGGCTTCACGCGTAATGGAGGGACTGAGTTCGACGGATATTCGCGGCTCGATGATGGGGATATCCAAACATATTGGAAGAGTAATCCCTATCTCACCAAAGCGTTCACCGGCGAGGATGATGCTCTGCATCCCCAATGGGTAGTGATCAACCTTGGGAAGAAAGAAGATGTCAATGCAATTCGGATCGCTTGGGCTGAACCATACGCTCGAGCATACGTTGTGCAGTACTGGGTTGGTCCCGGCGATGCCATGGATGAGCAGGACAATGGAAAGTGGACGACCTTTTCATCTGGAACCGTTCTGGATGGCAAAGGAGGCACGGTGACTCTGAGGTTGGCCTCTTCGCCCATTTCCACGGCCTACGTTCGCGTCTTGATGACCGAATCCTCCAGCACGTGTGACACTCACGGTTCCAGCGATCGGCGCAATTGCCTTGGGTACGCGATACGCGAGCTGTATCTGGGAAACATCGACGATACCGGGCAATTCGACGATCAAATGAGCCATTCCCCCGATCAGAATCAAACCCTCACCTACTGCTCCTCGGTGGATCCCTGGCATCAGGCATCGGATCTGTACGTGGCACCAGGTCGAATGGAGTCCGGTGATCAACCGGGTTTCGACCTGTTCTTTACGAGTGGCATTACTCGCGGTCTCCCCGCGATTGTTCCGGTCGCAATGCTGTACAGCACACCTGAGGATGCGGCCGCACAAATGGCCTACATCAAGAAGCGTGGTTACCCTGTTTCATACATTGAAATGGGTGAAGAGCCCGACGGGCAGTACATGCTCCCCGAAGATTACGGGGCCTTGTATCTGCAATTTGCTTCGGCACTGCACACCGTTGATCCGACCTTTAAGTTAGGCGGGCCTGTGTTCGAAGGAGTCACAGAAGATATCAAGGCATGGCCAGACACTCGAGGGCGGGCCTCCTGGCTCAGCCGGTTCCTTGATTACCTGAAAGAGCACGGCCGCATACGGGACCTGGCTTTCATGTCGTTTGAACATTATCCGTACGATGGTTGCGAAACCCCGTGGGCTGCTCTCTACCAGGAACCTCAACTGATCATGCACATCATGCAAGTTTGGAGAGACGATGGTTTGCCGCCCGAGATTCCCCTCCTCGACACCGAAACGAACGATCATGGTGGCGAAGCGGCTGTCGACATCTTTGGTGCTCTTTGGCTGGCTGATTCGTTTGGAGGGTTCTTGACTGCCGGAGGGAAGTCCACACACTACTATCATGATCTGCCCTACTCGCCACCGCACCCTGCCTGTCAGAATAGTTGGGGAACTTATCACATGTTCATGGTGGACGATCATTATCAGATTCGACAACCGACGTCACAGTTCTTCGCCGCCCGACTAATGACACAGGAGTGGGCTGAACCAAGTGATCGCGAGCATTTGCTGTTTCGGGCACGCGCCGATATTAAGGATCCTGAGGGCCACGAGTTGGTGACAGCTTACCCGTTGAAGCGTCCGGACGGCCTGTGGGCAATTCTGCTGGTCAACAAAGACCACGACAGCTCTCATCGGGTGCGTATCATGTTTCACGACGAAAACACGGATCGTACCTTCGCCGGAGCTGTGACCTCCATTAGTTTTGGAAAGGCTCAATACCAGTGGCATTCCGGTCGCTTGAAGGGTTACGCCGATCCGGACGGACCGCCGGTGACATCAAAAGTAGTGGGCACTCACGAGACACAGTACGATCTTCCGGCTGCCTCGATCACAGTATTGCGAGGCAGTGTGAGATAGAGTCTGGCGAGCGTGGCCTTCGAGAAAGCTGCGCATAGAGGGGAGGCTAATTTTCTAGCGCGGTGGAGCGAGGTTGTCAGAAGATGTGCGACAAGGCTTGCTGCGATCTACGTCTACTTCGACAACGATCAAGATGGCTATGCCGTCCACAATGCCCTCCTAAATGAGGATGGTATTAGGCGGATAAAATCTCTCAGAATCGTCTGACGGCAATCTAAGAATTGCTTTCCCTGCATCTCTGCGGTGAAAAAAGGTTCCGCGTCGAGGATACCATCGCGAACTTTTTGCGAAACCTAGTTGCCGGAGTTGTTTTTGGGAAAAATGATTTCCTGGCGCCCAAAGAGCCGCGCGTCAAGGGAAAAGGCTCCAGGACCCAGACAGACGAGTGAACTCGCGATCACTGCAATCAGCGCAGCGCTGAGTTTGGTTTCGAAAATGTTCACATTCGGTATCCGCGACC
>Ga0066903_100001259_pt1 | contig 18182 bp, 14 predicted proteins | sample PanSoiMetaGPlot1_FD_67491 | JGI IMG/M metagenome (GOLD analysis project Ga0066903, IMG submission 67491) | Tropical forest soil microbial communities from Panama analyzed to predict greenhouse gas emissions - Panama Soil - Plot 1 (version 2) | ecosystem: Environmental > Terrestrial > Soil >... | reverse complement strand
AGTCCAGGTCAGGTCGACCAGCTCCACCCGGCTCCAGTCGAACGCGGCGGGCATCGTCGCCGAGGGGACCCTCGCCGCCAGCTCCTCGAACGAGACGTCGAGGATCGGATAGTCGCGCCAGTCCTTGTAATCGAAGTGCCACCACTCCTGCGGGTAGACGAAGAACCCTTCGCGCTCCATCGCCTCGCGCAGCAGCTCGCGATGCGCGCGCGCCGGCTCCTCGCCGCCGGTATAGGTGGCATAAGCCTTCTCGGTGAAATCATCGTAAGGGCTCGGCATCGACACCGCTCGGCCGGTGGCCAGATCGAAAAGAGTGAGATCCACGGCGGCGCCGCGGTTGTGCCGCGATCCCTTGGCCGGGTCGGCCACGAACTCCTTCTTGTCGGCCGGCGTCAGCTCCCAGAATCGTCGGGTGACGCTCCACGGGCGATAGCCGTCGAAGATCAGCAGCCCATAGCCCTGCGCGCGCAGCGCGCGGTGCACGCGGATGAGGGCCTCGGCCGCCGGGCGCTGCAGGAAGGCGCGCGCCTGCGGATAGACCGCCGTATGGGTGAAGTTGTCGGCGCGGGCGTAATGGATGTCGAGCTTGAGCGTGGGCTCGAGCTTCATCAGCTCGACGAGATCGGCAGAGCGGAAGGGGCCGGGCTCGACCGGCGGCTGCCACGAAGCCTCGGCGGCCTTGTCGGGGGAGCGGGCAGGCGCGGTTGGGGTTTGAGCCGGCGTTGCGGCAATCAGGAGCGTTGCGCCCAGGGCCGCCGCGGCGACGAGCGCGCTGGAAAACCGAAGCATGGTCATTCTCCATCGTGGCCGGTCGAAGGCGGAGTGGTGCCCCCGGCCGGAATTGAACCAGCGACGCATGGATTTTCAGTCCATCGCTCTACCGACTGAGCTACAGGGGCACACGGAAGGAAATCAGGCTGTTGCGGGTTCAGCTGAGGCGGCAGATTCTACCGAATCGGGCCATCACTGTCTATCGAGGCGATCCCGAATTGAGATCGTTCGTCAGGATGGACGCGCCCGCACCGTCCGGAAATCCCGAGATGCCTCTTGACTCTCTCCTCTTTTCGCGTAGTCTCGATGGCGGAGGGAGGCCATGAAACCCATTCTGCTAGCTTGTCTGCTCGTCGCAACTTCCGTACTGGCGCCCGAAGAGCCATCCGTTGCAGCCCCCAAATTCTGCTTTCAGGTCAATGGGCTCGGTGACGGTGTCCACTGCGGCGGAAGGCTCGATGATTCCGGGTCCTCACCGGCCGAAGACAGAATGAGGGACAGCATCTGGCTCTACGCCTTCGAGGTGGCCAACTCCTGCTTCCTGGCGATGCCCGCGCCTGAGCTCGAGATGCGGCGTGAGATGGGGCGCAAGCTCATGAGCGTGGCGCCCGACATTGTCTTCCCCGAGCTGGGGAATCCCATTACGAAGCAAACGCCCGCCGTGGCGTACTGCTCTTCCACGGTCGGGAAGGGTCTGGCCCACCCCTTCGATGCGGATGTGAGCGCGATGGGCAAGGGAAGGTGCGCGGAGGTGATGGTGGTCTACGTGAAGGGATTGTCCGAGGGCTGCTGAGCCCGCCCGCCTCCGGCTTCTACCGGTCCGGTCTTCCTTACGCCCGCGCAGCCGGCGGACGCACGGGTCGCTCGGGGGGGGAAGGCATGCGGCCTTTCTTTTCTTCCTCGCGCGGCTCGGGCTTGGCGGATTGGGGGGCCGACTCGGTCTTGGCCTCTCCCCGGATGAGCCCCAGCTTCTTGCGGATCTTCAGCTCGATCTCGCGGCACAGGTCGGGATTGTCCTTCAGCAGCTGGCGGGCGGCCTCCCGTCCCTGGCCCAGCCGGGTCTCGCCGTAAGAGATCCAGGAGCCCGATTTCTCCAGGACATTCTGCGCGACGCCCAGATCGAGCACGTCCCCCTCGCGGGAGATTCCCTGACCATAGATGATGTCGACCTCCGCCAGGCGGAAGGGCGGGGCCATCTTGTTCTTGACGATCTTGACGCGCGTGCGGCTGCCCACGTCGGCGTCCCCCTCCTTGATCGAGCCGATTCTCCGGATGTCGATGCGCACCGAGGCATAGAACTTCAGCGCCCGGCCGCCGGTGGTGGTCTCGGGGTTGCCGAACATCACGCCGATCTTCTCCCGGATCTGATTGATGAAGATGAGCGTCGTCCGGCTCTTGGCGACGATGCCGGTGAGCTTGCGAAGGGCCTGCGACATCAGCCGCGCCTGCAATCCCACGTGGGAATCACCCATCTCCCCTTCGAGCTCGGCCCGGGGAACCAGCGCCGCGACCGAGTCGATCACCAGCACGTCCAAAGCGCCGGAGCGCACCAGCACCTCGGCGATCTCCAGGGCCTGCTCGCCCGAATCGGGCTGCGAGATCAAGAGGTTGTCGGTGTCCACCCCCAGCTTCTTGGCATACTCGGGGTCGATGGCGTGCTCGGCGTCGACGAAGGCGGCCATGCCGCCCGCCTTCTGGGCCTCGGCCACGACGTGCAGGGCCAGGGTGGTCTTGCCGGAGGATTCCGGCCCGTAAATCTCGACGATGCGCCCGCGCGGCATGCCACCGATGCCTAAGGCGGCGTCCACCGATAGGGAAGTCGTCGAAATGGTGGCGACGTTGGCGAGGACCTCTTTGGAGCCCAGCCGCATGATGGAGCCCTTGCCGAACTGCTTCTCGATTTGCGTCAGCGCCATGTCGATGGCGCGGCCTCGCTCCTTCGGGTCCTGGGACATCGATTCATCCTTCCGGGAAGAGGAAATTCCATGGGAATTCGAGAACTTTCGCATCTTAGGGGGAGTGTCGCGCCCCTGTCAAGAAGTCCGACACAAGGCAAGACACGGGCCATCGGCGCCATTTCTCCCCTGAGCCGAAAGGTTTCCGCCAAAGTCGCCTGCCTGGAAAGAGATCCCGGCAAGGTCATCCAAAGGTTCTCTCTGTCCGTCTGTTGGACAGGTGAACGAGAGCCGCCCGCCGGTGGACAAATACGGACATCACTGTACGCCGGCGCACCACCGGAACCACCCGGAGATCGCAACTAAACGGTCATTTTTCTTGACTTTGGCTAGGTCGACTTTTATATTGACGCGAGACTTGGGTTGTTCAACTTTCTGAGGGTCCTGGGATCGATGCCATTCCAAAAGACATTCCCCCTCTCGTTGGCGCTCCTCATCGGCACCGTGGCTTGCGCGAGCGTTTCTTCCAAATCGACCGTCCACCCGGTAGCTCCCGGCTCGGGCCCCGCCACGGCCGTGGCCACGAATGTCCCCAAGGGTGGCGTCCCCAAGGCTTCCGAGCCTCCGGCCGTCCTGGAGGACGAGGCCGTCTCCGCCCCGGCCGGGGACAAGGTCTCCCAGCTCATCGACACGATGCAGGACCTGTACAACAGCGGTCTCGACGCCCACAAGGCGGGGCGCTACGACGAAGCCCGCGATTACTTCGATAGGGCGGTGGAGACGGCCCTCAACGCCGACATCGACATCGACGCCACGCCGGCCCTGAAGTCATCCTACGAGGAGATGCTCGAGAACATCGACGCCCTGGAGGGCGATCTCTATTCCGACGGGACGGCGAAAGGCGAGGAGCCGCCGAAAGACGAGCTGAAGGACATCACCAGCTATCTGTCCCCCGAGGAGGCGTCGAAGGAGCGCGAGAAGGTCCAGTCGGCTTCCGGGGCCGTGACCTATGACATCCCGGTGGTCCTCAACGACCAGGTTCTCACCTTCATCGAGGCGTTCCAGACCCGCATGCGAGGGCCTTTTGAGGCGGGCCTGCGCCGCTCGGGCCGCTACCTTCCGATGATCTCGAAGATCTTCCAGGAGGAAGGAATTCCCCTGGATCTGGCCTACATGGCCCACCAGGAGAGCGCTTTCAAGACGAGCGCCTATTCCCGCGCCAAGGCGAAGGGGCTGTGGCAGTTCATCGCCCCGACGGGACGCAAATACGGCCTGAAGCGCGACCAGTGGGTGGACGAGCGCAGCGACCCGGAAAAGGCGACGCGGGCCGCGGCGAAGTACCTCAAGGACCTCTATGCGATGTTCGGCGACTGGCACCTCGCCATGGCGGCCTACAACGCGGGCGAAGGGAAGGTCATGCGCAGCATGAACAAGACGGGCGCCTCCGACTTCTGGGCGCTCGCCAGCCATCGCCGCGCGCTGCGCGTCGAGACGAAGAACTACGTTCCGGCCATCCTGGCCTCGATGATCATCGACAAGTCGCCGCAGCAGTACGGCTTCAGCGTGGAGCCGGTCTCGGAGCTGTTCTACGAGCGGGTGACTCTCGACTCGGCCACCGACCTGAAGGTCGCGGCCGACTGCGCCGGCATCAGCGTGGACGATCTGCGGGATCTGAACCCGGAGCTGCGCACCATGGCCACGCCGCCCTACGCCGAGGGGTACTCCCTGAAAGTGCCGGTGGGGACCTCGGAGAACTTCATGATCAAGTACGCCGCGATTCCCAAGGATCAGCGGCTGCGCTGGATTCCGCACGAAGTGAAGCGGGGAGAGACCCTGTCGATCGTCGCCAAGAAGTACGGCGTGAACGTCTCCGCCGTCATGGCGGCGAACTCAATCAAGAGCTCGCACCGGCTGCGGCCCGGCCAGACCCTCATTATCCCGCTCTCCGGCGCCATGCCCGCGAAGATCTCGCGCAACCAGCTGGACGAGGACGCGCCGACCTACGATCGGGGGGAGAAGGTCTATCATCGCGTGCGCAGCGGCGACACCCTCCAGAAGATCGCGCAGCGCTACCACACCACGGTGGCGAGCCTGCAGCAATGGAACCATCTGTCCGGCTCCTCCATCAGGCCCGGCCAGCGCCTGACGGCCTACTATCAGACCACCGCGGGCGCCACCGCGGCGCCGGAGGCTCCCGAGAACGCCGCCACGCTCGCCGCCCAGGGGGAGTACCGGGTCCGCCGGGGCGACACCCTGTTCAGCATCTCGCAGCGCTTCGGAATGACGGTGGATCAGCTCCGCCAGGCCAACAACCTGGCGCGCAACTACGTGATCAAGCCGGGGGACAAGCTGAAGGTCGTCGACCGGGAGGAGAGCGATCGCTCGCTGTCGCATCCCGCCGGCCCTTCTTCCTCGACCAACGTCATCCGCTATCGCGTCCAGCCGGGGGAGACGCTCGAGGAGATCGCCTCGAAGCACCGGGTGGAGATTTCCGATCTGATGCGCTGGAACAATCTCACCTCGGCCGGCGCCCTCGCGGCCGGCACGCTGCTTCAAGTGCACGTGAACTAGACGTCTTGACACACGGGCGCCGGCGGCCTTAGGATTCCGCCGCTGGCACCAAGGCATGGAGAGCCGAGGGCGAAAGCCCGGGCTCTTTTTTTTTGCCCGGGCGGGCGGTGCGATTGCTGGCCCGCATCCTCAGCGGCGCGATCCTGGGCATCGAGGCGGCCCCCGTGTGGGTCGAAATCGATCTGGCGGGCGGCCTGCCGGCGCTCAACATGGTGGGGCTGCCCGACGCGGCCGTGCGTGAAAGCCGCGATCGCGTGCGCTCCGCCATCCAGAACAGTGGCTTCTCCTTTCCCCCGCGGCGCATCACCGTCAATCTCGCGCCCGCCCATCTGCGCAAGGAGGGCACCGCCCTCGACCTGCCCGTGGCCATCGGCATCCTGGCGGGGGCGGGGACCCTGCGTCCGGAGCGCGCCGAAGGTCTCTTCTTCGCGGGCGAGCTCTCGCTCGACGGCGCCATCCGCCCGGTGAAAGGGGCCATCTCGCTGGCCCTGGCGGCGAAGGCAGCAGGCTGCCGCGGCATCGTGCTGCCGGAGGCGGTGGCGCCGGAAGCGTCGGTCGTGCAGGGCATCGCCGTCCATCCCGTCAGGAGCCTCGCCCAGGTCGTCGCGTTCCTCGCGGGAGATGAAGCCATCGATCCTCTGCCGCCGCCGGCTTACGCTCCCGAAGATTCGGCTTGGGAGGGTGAGGAGGATCTGCGCGATGTGGCGGGTCAGGCGGCGGCGCGCCGCGCCCTGGAGGTCTGCGCGGCGGGGGGCCACAACCTGCTGCTGGTGGGGCCGCCCGGCGCCGGCAAGACGATGCTCGCCCGCCGGATGCCGGGAATCCTTCCGCCGCTCAGCCTGGAGGAGGCGATCGAGACGACGCGCATCTACAGCGCCGCGGGACTGGGCAGCACCGCCGCGGCGACGCAGGGAGCCTTGATCCAGCGCCGTCCCTTTCGCGCGCCGCACCATTCCATCAGCGGGCCGGGTCTCGCGGGAGGGGGCCTCGTGCCCCGGCCCGGCGAGGTCTCGCTGGCCCACCATGGGGTGCTCTTCCTGGATGAGCTGCCAGAATTCAGGAGAGGAGCGCTGGAAGTTCTTCGCCAGCCCATGGAGGAAGGCAAGGTCGTCATCAACCGCTCGCTGCTCACGCTGGAGCTGCCGGCGCGCTTCATGCTGGTGGCTGCCATGAATCCGTGCCCGTGCGGCCATCTGGGAAGCGCCGGGCGCGAGTGCGCCTGCACCCCGCACCAGATCCAGAGCTATCGCGCGCGTGTCTCGGGCCCTCTGCTGGATCGCTTCGACATCCATCTGGAGGTCCGCCGGCTCGCGGCCAGAGAGCTGGAAGCGTGGAGCACGGCGGGCGCGCCGGGAAACGGTGAGCCCGAGTCTTCCGGCGCGGTGCGCCGGAGAATCCTGCAGGCGCGCGCGCGGCAATGCCGGCGCCTCGCCAGCAGCGGTCCATGCGGCCCTTCCGGTCCGGCGAATCGCTGCAACGCCGCCCTGCAGCCCGCGCAGATCCGGGAGCATTGCCGGCTGGACGAGACCGGACGAAAGCTGCTGCGCGCGGCAGTCGATCGGCTGGGCCTTTCGGCCCGCGCCTATCACCGCATTCTCAAGGTGGCTCGGACGATTGCCGACCTGGCGGAGGAGGAGCGCATCGATGTGGCCCATCTGGGCGAGGCGATCCAGTACCGCCTGCTCGACCGCATCGAGCCCGCGAGCCATTGAGCCGTGTATCTTCCGTCAGCGCGGCACGGGCGACTCCTTGCGCTCGCTTAGCCGTGCGGACCGTACAATCCTCTCGAGTGGCACGGAGAAGCGAAGGAGGGTCAGCGGGGACGCTGGATCCAGGCGTTCACGTCGAAGCGATAGGAGAACTGGACGGCGACGGCGCGCCCTTCGGGAGCGGCGCTGTCCTTGCCCATCTCGGCGCGGTAGGAGGCCTTCACGAGAAAGTCCGGCGTGATGCGGAAGCCGGCTCCCGCCTCCACGTCGTTGATGCGCATCTGCCCGGGCGCCCACCTCGTCGCCCAGATCCAGTGCGGAAAGGGCGCCTCGCCGCGCTCCCAGCGCAGCGCGCCGTACCAGCGGGGCGAGAAGGTGACCTTGGGCTCGACGTACCAGACCTGGCCCGTCGCGTCGCCCGCGTTGGGCACCTCCAGGCGGCTGCGCGTCAGCTCGCCGTTGAGCTCGAAATGGGCCCGGCTGAACTGGACGTCCAATCCGGCGACTCTCTCGTCGAGATCCTTCAGCTCGACTCCCGGCAGCAGCCAGCCCTCCGAGATGCGGCTGAGATAGGGGCCCTGGGTGGCGTAGACGCCGAGGCGGAAGCCGGTCATCACTGTCACCCCCGCCGCCAGCGCGGGGCGCAGTATCGACTCGGTCGGTGAGTCGTACTCCTGGTGCGACAGGGGGCCGTCGAGCGCCGCCACCATGAAATCGAAGCGCTTCACCGCGCCGCTGATCTGGAGGCCGAGCGGATAGGAGATGAAATAATTCTCCGGCGCCCCGATGAGAGGATTCTGGTTCGAGAAGTAGCGCCGGGAAAAGTTTCCATATGGCAGGCTCAACCGGCCGGCCTGGATCACCAGCCGGGTGGGCGCGCTGAACGAGTAGCGCAGGTAGGCCTGCTCGAGCTTCGTGTCGGTCCCTCCGTTGTCCGTGGCGCTGCCCCCTTCCAGCGCTCCCAGCGCGAAGCCCTGCAGTCCCGGCGCGAACTCGCCCACGGCCCACAGGCGCAGCCGTCCCAGGGAAGCGCGGTCGCCTTCGTTGACGCTCAGATAGGCCGACTGCGACGTCGTGTTCCACTCCTCCGCGTCGGCCAGGCCCTGCACGACGACGCGCTCCTCGGCCAGTGCATGATGGTCGGCCAGACCGAGCAGCACCGCCAAGCTCAGAGCGCCCAGAAGGCGGCCAGCATGGGGCCGTGACCGCTTGATCCGGGCGTGAACACGGGCGGCGTCGAAACCCTCCCGCGCCGGGCCTTGACCTGGCGCCGAGCGGAGGACGAAGCGAGCAAGGTCAGGCCGCATGGCGAAGGTCATCCAACGTTTCACGGACGGCATGCACATAGTCCTCCACCGTAAAGGGCTTCATCAGGAAGCGTCGCCCCGATTGCTCCAGGAAGGCGCGGGCGCTCTCGCTGGCCGAGTCGCCCGTCACGAAGATGATGCGGCGCAGCAGGGCAGGCCGGTTCTTCTCGATCCAGCGATACAGCTCCTGCCCCGAGAATCCGCCGGGCAGCCTGAGATCGAGGATGACGAGCTGGTACTCGCGCCGCTGGAGGTGCTGCAGCGCCTCGATGCCCGTGGCCACCCCCGCCGGGGTGGCCCCCACTGACGAGAGAATCGCCATCTGCAGCTCCAGGATGGTGTACTCGTCCTCCACCACCAGGATGTTGGCCGACACCGGCGCGGCGGCGGACGAGGCGGACGGGGCGGGGGAGGGCGTCGTCGTCTCGGCCAGAGCGGAGGCGAGCGGGAAGCTCAGGACGAAGCGCGCGCCGCCCTCGCGGCGGTTCTCCGCCACGATCCGCCCGCCGTGGCTCTGCACGATGGCGTGCGTGATGCTCAAGCCCAGTCCGGTTCCCTTGCCGATCTCCTTGGTCGTGTAGAAGTGGTCGAACACCTTGCGGGGGTCCTTCATCCCCGGACCGCCGTCCTCGAAGGTGACCACCGCCGTGCCCTCCTCGGAGCGGGCGCGGATGACGAGATGCGGCTCGCGCGCCGCTTCCTTGAGCGCGTCGTAGGCGTTGTTGATCAGATTCAGGAACACCTGCTGCAGCTCGAGCTCGTTGCCGTGCACAGGCAGGTGGGACAAGGCGGGCTCGAAGCGAAGCTCGAAACCCGCCGCGGTGAAGTCGTGCCGGCGCAGCTCCACCGTCTCGCGCAGGACCTGGATCAAATCCAGCCGGCTGCGCTGGCCCGTGTCCCGGTGGGCGACCTTGAGCAGATTCTTCACCAGTCCGACAATCCGGTGCGCCTCCTTCTGCATCTTCGCGAGGCGCTCGCGGGCGGCGGGGTCGAGGGAGGTGGAGCGCAGCAGGATGTCGAGGTTGCCCACCACGCCGGTGAGCGGGTTGTTGATCTCGTGGGCCGCGCCCGACAGCATCCGGCCCAGGGAGGCCAGCTTCTCCGACTCCTTGAGGCGCTCGACGCGGAGCATCTCCTCGCGCGCCTGCAGCAGAATGCGCTGCTCGTGCTCCTGCAGCGAGTCCATGAGCAGGGCGAAGGCCTGGTTGAGGGTGCGGACCTCGGCGCTCTCCTCCGATCCCTGGAAGCGGCGCGAATGGTCGGGAGAGTGCGCCACCTCCCGCACGAACGCCACGAAGCGCTCCAGAGGGTCCAGGACCAGGCGGGAGACGCGCCAGGCCAGGATGCCGGACGAGATCAGTGCGAGCAGCCCGCACAGGCAGAGAGTGAGCAGCATGGAGCGGCTCGCCTGCGTCACCTCCCCTCCCAGCGGCCGCAACAGGACCAGCCGGGCATCATCGCCCTGCTGTGCCTGCCCGAGGGAGAGCGTGGCGGCGACGAACTGCTCTCCCTCGATCTCCACCCAGTCGCGCGAGGACGAGCGCCCGAGCAGGGCCTCGCCGGCCTGGGAGCTCTTCGCCGCTTCCGGCAGCGCGGCGAGCGTCGAGCCCAGGACGCGGTCGCCCAGGAGCAGGACCACGTCGCTTTGCAGCGTCTTCCGCATGTCGGCCAGGTAGGCGCGGTCCATACGGTTGCCGAGCGTCAGCGTGCCGATGGGAAAATCCTGCAGCACGATCGGCACGCAGCCGACCTGATAGGTCGTCTCACCGCTGCGCAGCACGCCGAAGCTTGAGTCCTCGGTGAAGGGGCTCCCGTCGAGCGCCCGCCGCACGAAGGCAATCGAGCCGAAATCGCGCGGGAGCTGTACGGGTGTCGAGAGGTCGAAGCTCACGGCCAGGATCGATCCGCGCGAGTCGGTGATGACGGCGAGATCCTTCCCCAGCAGCAGGCGAATCCGATCCAGCTCCGACTGGACGGTGGCCAGCAGGTCCGCGCGGCTGCCCGCGGCGGGACTCTCGGTCTCATAGGTCTCCATGGCGGCCCGCAGCGTCGGGCTCTCGGTCATCAGCCTGGAGGTGGTGAGCAGCTCTCCGAGGCTGCGTTTCTGCAGGGCGAGGACGGTCTTCTGGTTCTGCGCCAGGAGATCGGCCAGGTGCGCGCGGGTCTGGCGCCGGATGCCGACGCTCAGCAGGGCAAAAGCGAACGCGACGGCGAGCAGGGTGACCAGCGTTCCGAACAGCACGAGCCGGGCTCCCAGACTCCTGCCGGCAAGCCAGGCCAGCGGAGCCAGCCGCGACCCGGATGCGGGCCGCTCAGTCGGAGACGGGAACATCTTCCAGGGGAATGGCGAAATCGACCGAGCTGGTGCGTCCCGCCTGAATCACGACCTGGCGGCGGACCGGCCGGGCGCGCTCGTGCCACGCCGTGACGGTGTACTCCCCGGGCGGAAGGTCGGGGAAGTCGAAGGACCCCTCGGGGCCGGGGGCGGTGAAGAAGGGATTGTCGAGCACCAGGACGACGCCGCTCATATCGGAGTGGATGTGGCAGAAAACCTTCACGACGCCGGGCTCGTCGAAGCGGATCGAGCGGGAGGCGCCGCGCGGGTAGCGCCCCAGGTCGAAGGAGGCGACCCGTGAGAGCGAGAAGACATTGTGATAGATGGGATCGCCGTTGGGGAACTCCACCGTGGATCCCTTCATCACGGGCAGCACGTGCGGCACGAAGCTTTCGTTGCGCTGCTCCATGCGGAAGGTGCGCGACGGCTCCGTGGAGCGCAGCGCGTCGAGAGCGGGGGAGCTAAGGTAGATCACGACATTTCTGATTTCCGCGGCCGGCTGCGCGGCGGGGGGCGCGACGCCGCTGAGATCCGGGTAGAGGCTGAAGCGCATCTTGCGGGCCATCAGGCGGGGTCCCAGGGTCACGGAGCCGCGCAGCGCGCCTCCCCCGGCGCTCGCCTTGGACGGGCCATCCTCGGCCCGCTCGTCCGCGATGCCGGGCGTGGCCAGCGTCAAAATTACGACGATGGCCATGCCGAAGAGGATTGGAAGCGCCGGCGAAAGAAGGCTCTGGGCACCGATTTGGAAGCGTTTCATCGCATCTCCCAGCGGGCGCACGGGGTCCCGGGACCTCGCGCGCTTAGGAAATATAGGCGCAGGAAGGGGCTTTTCAATCGGTCCGGAAAGGGTCTGCTATACTCGCGCCTCGTCGCAGGCTCCTCGGGATGGGAACTTGGGACCACGCTCCCTCAAGCTCCGCTTGCTGGCCGCGCTGGACATCGTGCTGGCGCTCGGATTCCTGACCGACTCGCTGGCATGGGCCATCGTGTCGCGCTTTCCCGCCACGTCCAGCCCGCTTCGATCGGTGCCGGCGCTGGCCGCCTTCACCTTGCTCTCCGCGCTCCTGCTGGTGCTCCTGATCGCCTCGCTGGGCCGCCTGCGCGGAGAATCGCTGCGGGAGATCTGCCTGGGAAGCGCCGCCTCCCTGCGCCGCGAGGCGGCGCTCGGCGTGGCCCTCGTCCCCGGGGTGTTTCTCGTCAGCTTCGTCGGCAAGTCGCTGGCCCGTCATTTCCTGCCAGGCATCTACAGCGGCGAGAGGAACATTCTGGAAGATCTGATGCACACCTGGACCGATCTGGGACTCTTCACGCTGGTGGCGCTCGGCGCGGGAGGCTTCCGGGAAGAGCTTCAGCGAGCGTTCGTCATCCGCCGCTTCACGCAGGCGTGGGGTCCGGCGTGGCTCGGCGCGGCGCTGTTCGCCCTTTACTTCGGCTACGGCCATCTCGTGCAGGGCAAGGACGAGGCGATCATCGCGGGAATCCTGGGACTCCTCTGGGGGGCGCTCACCATCCTCCGCCGCAGCTTCGCGGCCAGCGCGGTGAGCCACGGCCTGTATGACGCGCTAGAGCTGGCGCGCTACTTCCTCTGGGGACCGTGGCGCTATCTCTGAGGCGCAAGATGGGCAAAAATGCGCCGCCAGAGCCGGTTTTCCCGCCGCCTGTGCTAACATCAAGCCTACCGAAGACATCTCGGCAACCGCCCGCTGCATTCCGGCGGACCTTTGGGGGGATTCCCATGAAGAACCGGCTTCCCGGCACGACCGCGTGGATTCTCGCGGCCGCCCTCCTGCCCGCGCTGGCGGCGTGCAGCGGAGGGTCGGTGACCGCGCACGTGGAAAACGGCCATGGAACGGTCAATGTGTTCCTGACCGATGCGCCTCTGGATCTCGCGGGGGTGAAGAGCGTCAACGTGACACTGACCTCCGTGGTCCTGTACCCCGAGGACTCGACGGCCACGGGATCTCTGCAGGACATGGAGTCGACCGAGCCCACCCCGGTGGTCATCGTGTCGCATCCCGCCACTTTCGACCTGCTGACCCTGACCGGAGGGGCGAAAGCGCTGCTCGGCACGGATGAGGTGCCGGCGGGAGGATACGCACGCATCCGGCTGGAAGTGTCCGACGCCCAGCTGGTCGCCCCGGACGGCACCGTGACCTCCCTCCAGATCGACGCGCGGAAAGTGGACGTGCCGATTCATTTCACCGTGCGGGCGGACCAGACCACGGGGGTCGTGCTGGACTTCGACGCGGCGGCCTCGGTCCAGGTGAACGGCACCGGCAGCGGCAGCTTCATCCTGAGGCCGGTCGTCACCCCGCAAGGCACGCTCTAGCCCGACCGCTTCCGGCGGCTTCGGTTGACTCTGCCGGCGCCTTTCGACTAGCATGACCCGCCTTGTGGCGGCGGAAGACGGGGCCGGGCACGGGGCCTGAGACCCCCAGTCCATTCGAGTCGCCGTGAGGAAGAAGTCGCCCGCGCGGGAAATCCGCGTTCAGATCGACAGCCGGTACGAGTTCATCGACCTCATCCAGCGGATGGCGGAAGATCTCTGTCGCGTCGCGGGATTGGCGCGCAGCGCCGCGTTGAACCTGGGGCTGGCGGTGCGCGAAGCGGTCGCCAACGCCATCAAGCACGGCAACCGCCTCGATCACAGCAAGCGGGTGATCGTCATCTTCAAGGTCGCCTCCGACCGGATCGTGGTGGCGGTGAGGGATCAGGGCAAAGGCTTCGATCCCCAGCGGGTGAAGAATCCCGTGGCGCCGGAGAACGTCTATCAAAACCACGGGCGGGGGATTTTCTTCATGAACGCTTTCGTGGATGATGTAACCTTCACCCGCCTCCGTTCGGGCGGCACCGAGGTTCGGATGGAGAAGCGATCGCGAGAGAGGCGACCCGGCGGCGCGAGCCCGGCGCGCGCCTCGATGAGACAAGGAGGAAAGGCGCAATGAAGACCAAGGTAAGGATGGTGGGCAAAGTCGCGGTGGTGGAGCTGTCGGGAAAGATCACCATCGGGGAGGGGGATGTCGTCCTTCGCGATGAAGTGAACAAGCTTCTCGAATCCGATCAGAAGGCCATCCTGCTGAACCTCAACGGCGTGACCTATATGGATTCGGCCGGCATCGGCGAGCTGGTGGCCTGCTACAAGCGCGCGGCGGAGGCGGGAGCGAAGCTCAAGCTGCTCAATCCCTCCGGCCGGGTCTCCGATCTGCTGTCGCTGACCAAGCTGCAGCAGGTGTTCGACATCTACAACGAGGAGAAAGACGCCCTCGTCAGCTTCTAGGCTTGTCCAGCATCTCCTTCAGCTCCACGAGGAGGCTCAGGGCCTGCAGGGGCGTGACCTCCTCGGGCCGTAGCGCCCGCAACGCCTCCCGGATTGAATCGGGCCCTTCGGCGAACAGCTGAATCTGCGCCGGCTCCGAAAGCCTTCGCGCGTGCTCTCCCGCGAGGCGCGGGACTCCTTCCCGATCCAGCTCGTTCTTCTCCAGATTCCACAAAATCTCCCCGGCCCGCCGGATCACCTCGCGCGGGATGCCCGCCAGCCTCGCCACGTGGATGCCGTACGAGCGATCGGCGGCGCCCTCCTCCACCTTGTACAGGAAGCGGATCTCATCGTTCCATTCCTTCACGGCGATGCGGTGGTTGCGGACGCGGGGAAGGGTCAAGGCCAGCTCCGTCAGCTCGTGGTAGTGCGTGGCGAACAGGGTCTTCGGGCGCAGGCGCGGCTCCTCGTGCAGGAACTCGGCCACCGCCCAGGCCAGCGACAGCCCGTCGAAGGTCGCCGTGCCCCGCCCGATCTCGTCGAGGATCACGAGGCTCCTGCCGGTCGCGTGGTGGAGGATGTTGGCGGTTTCCTGCATCTCCATCATGAAGGTGCTCTGGCCGCGGGCCAGATTGTCGGTGGCGCCCACCCGGCAGAAGATCCGATCCACCATGCCGACTTCCGCCTCCTCGGCGGGCACGAAGGATCCCGCGTGCGCCAGCAGCGTGATCAGCGCGACCTGCCGCAGATAGGTCGACTTTCCGCCCATGTTGGGGCCCGTGAGGATGAGGATCTGGCGGCTGTCGGGATCCAGATCCACGTCGTTGGGAACGAAGCGCTGCTCGGAGCCGAGCCGCTCCACCACGGGATGGCGCCCCCCGAGGATGCGCAGGACGCCGTCGGCGCGCAGGCGGGGGCGCGCGTAGCCGTAGGAGGCGGCCGCCTCCGCCAGGCCGCGCAGCACGTCGATCTCGGCGATGGCCATGGCGGTCGATTTGATGCGCACCGCCTCCCCCGCCACCCGGCTCCGGATTCCCTCCAGCAGCTCCACCTCGAGCCGGTCGATGCGCTCCTGCGCGGTGACCACCTGCTCCTCGTAGCTCTTCAGCTCGGGAGTGATGAAGCGCTCCGCGCCCACCAGAGTCTGCTTGCGCTCGTAATCGGCGGGGACCGCCGCCAGGTTCGCACGCGAGACCTCGAGGTAATAGCCGAAGATCTTGTTGTAGCGGACCTTGAGCGAGGCGATGCCGGTGCGCGCGCGCTCCTTCGCCTCCAGGGAGGCGAGAAACCCGTGCGCGTCTTGGCGCAGGGAGCGGAGCTGATCCAGCTCCGGATGGAACCCGTCGCGGATGTACCCGCCGTCGCGCAGCAGCGCGGGTGGCTCTTCGGCGATGCCGCGCGCGAGGAGATCGGCGATGTCCTCGAGCGGGTCGATGCGCTCGGTGCAGCGCGCGAGAAGCTCCGAGCCCTCCACCGCGGCGGCGGCCTGCCGGAGGGGGGCGAGGGCGAGCAGGGAATCGCGCAGCGCCAGGAAATCGCGCGGCGCGGCTGCCTTGAGCGAGATGCGGGAGAGCAGGCGCTCCAGATCGCGGATCTTCTCGAGCGTCGCGCGCGCGCGGCTCATGGGGTCCGGATGCCGCATCCAGGCGTCCACTGCGTCCAGCCTCGGCTCGATGTCCGACACGCGCGCGAAGGGACGCAGCAGGAGGTCGCGCAGCAGCCGGGATCCCATAGGGGTCGAGGTGCGATCCATCAGCTCGAGCAGCGATCCTCTGGCGGCGCCGTCGAAGAGGTTGGCGGTCAGCTCGAGGTTCCTGCGCGTGGTGGCGTCCAGCACCAGCCGGTCCGAGTCGGCGTGGAAGGAGACCCGGTGAAGATGCCGGAGATCGGAGCGCTGGGTCTCCTTCAGGTACTGGATGGCTCCGCCGGCGGCGCACACCGAGCGCGGGTGCTCCTCGAGACCGAAGCCCGCGAGCGAGGACGCTCCGGTCAGTCCCAGCAGGGCGCGCGCGGCGCTGTCAGGGGAGTACGCCCACGCGGCGACCGGGTTCACCACCGCGCCGCTGGCCGATAGCGCCGGGAGGCGCTGCTTCAGATCCGATCCGTCGGGGATGAGAATCTCGCGCGGCGCGAAGAGCTCCAGCTGATCGGCGAGGGACTCGCGCCGCTCCTCCGGCAGCTCCGCCAGCGTGAGATCGCCGGTGGAGAGATCGAGGTAGGCGATGCCGAAGGTTCCTCCCTCGAGGTACAGGCTGGCCAGGAAGTTGTGCTCGCCTTCGGCGGCGGGGGCGGGATCGTGGAAGGTGCCCGGCGTCACGACGCGGATCACCTCCCGCCGCACGAGACCCTTGGCCTGCCGCGGGTCCTCCACCTGATCGCACAGCGCCACCTTGAAGCCGCGGCGCACCAGGCGGGCGACGTAGCCGTCCACCGCGTGATAGGGAACGCCGCACATGGGAGCCTGATGGGGCGTGCCCTTGCCGCGCGCGGTCAGCGTGATGTCCAGGATGCGCGAAGCCTCCCGCGCGTCATCGAAGAACATCTCGTAGAAATCGCCCATGCGGAACATCAGGATGGCGTCCTGATGCTCGGATTTGAGCTGGCGGTACTGGCGCAGCATGGGGGTCAGCTCGTCCAGGGAGCACCTCGCAGGGGCAAGCAGCGCATCGATGGGGGAAGGAAGTCTAGCACAGCGTTGACACGCTCCAAGGGGTATTCTATAAAGGCCGCGCATGGAAGACTGGCGCGGTGACGACGAGTTCGACGAGCCGCTCTCCGAGCGGGAGCACGCGGACGTGCGCGAGGCGGATCTCGGCGGGTCCATCGACGACGACGAGGACGACGAGGATCTCCCGCCGCTTCCGCCCGAGTTTCCCCTCGACGATCAGGATCGCATCCTCCTGGTCCTCTCCTATCTGGGCATCCTGGCGCTCGTTCCGTTCCTGACGGCGCGCAAGGACTACGTGCAGTGGCACGCGCGCCAGGGGCTGCTGCTGTTCGGTGTGTCGCTCATCACGCTGTTCGCGATGATCCTGGTCAACGTCGTGCTGTGGCACGTCCACTGGGTCCTGGGGCTGATCTGCCTGCTCCTGCTCCTGACCTCCGGGTTCGGCGTGCTCGCCCTGATGGTCGCCTGCATCCTGAAGGCCTTCGAAGGGGAGCGCTGGCGCATCCCGTTCCTGGGCGACTTCGTCGAAAAGATCTAGGCGCGCCGCGTGCTCGACTCCCTGACGCATCTCTTCTCCATGGGTCAGCCCTACGTCGGTCTGGCGCTGGTGGCGGCGGCCGGAACCGGCGAGTATCTCTTCCCGCCCCTGCCGGGCGACACGTTGATGCTCTTCGGCTTCTTCCTGGCCGGGCGGGGCGATCTGCCGCTGCCGGGCGTCTTCCTGGCGGCGCTGGCGGGCAGTATGCTGGGCGCGGAAATCGCCTACACGCTGGGCGACAAGCTGGGCCACTCCTACTTCTTCATCCGCCGCTCGCGCGTCGCCGCCTCCGCCCTGCCGACCCTGGAGCGGTACTTCGAGCGGTTCGGCGTGGGCATGATCCTGGTGAACCGCTTCCTGCCGGTGCTGCGCGGCTTCTTCATGCTGGCCGCCGGCATGGGGAAGATGCACCGCGGAGCGACCTTCGTCTGCGCCACGATCAGCAATCTCGCCTGGATCCTCCTCATCGCCTGGATCGGACACCGCTTCGGAACCTCCTGGGAGAGGCTCCAGGGAATCTTCCGGACCTACGCCGCGGTCCTGGGTGTGATATTCTTGGCCTACGCTGCGTTCACGATCATCCGCTATCGATTACGCCGGAAGGGCTCCCTTCCGGCCTGATTCCCCGGAGGGGAGACGATCCATGACGGCCATCCCGGCGGCTGCTCCGTTGCGAAGCTTCATCGGCCATCTGCGCCAGATACTTTCATCCGACGAGGCGGAGGGGAGGCGGGTCCATCGAGTCAAGGAGAGGCTGGTCGCTCTCCTCGAGACGCCCGGCTGGCTGCCCGATCCCTGCCGGAGCGGCGATCCGGGCACCTATGCCCGCCACCTCCTCTATCAGGATTCCGACGAAGGGTTCGTGCTGGTCGCCATGGTCTGGGGACCCGGCCAGCGCACCGCCATCCACGATCACGCCGGAGTCTGGTGCGTGGAGGGGGTCTACGAAGGCCGCATCCAGGTTTCCCGCTTCGACCCCGTCGGAGAGGTCGGCGAGACGGTGCGCTTCGTGCCCGGCGAAATCATCCGGGCGGGCGTGGGCGCCTGCGGGGCGCTGATTCCGCCGGTGGAGTACCACCAGATCACCAACGACACCTCCGCCACCGCCATCAGCCTGCATGTCTACGGGCAC
>Ga0066903_100001258_pt1 | contig 18188 bp, 18 predicted proteins | sample PanSoiMetaGPlot1_FD_67491 | JGI IMG/M metagenome (GOLD analysis project Ga0066903, IMG submission 67491) | Tropical forest soil microbial communities from Panama analyzed to predict greenhouse gas emissions - Panama Soil - Plot 1 (version 2) | ecosystem: Environmental > Terrestrial > Soil >... | reverse complement strand
CGAGGCCGACGACGTTGACGAGATCGCTCAGGCCGGGACTCCCATTCTTATCGTTGAAGACTTTGATGAGGTCTTTGTTCTCTTGGACGTCGCGGTTCTTCGCGTCGATCTCCTGCTGCGCTTTCGTCGCCTCCAGGTCGCGCTGTCGCTGTTGGTCCTGCAGCTCGGCCATCTTGGTTCGCATGTCGACCATCTGGCCGAGCATGCCGAGCGGCGAGTCCTGCCGGTCGCCGCCCCCGGCGAGCTGTCCGTACATCCCCGTGTCGAGTTGGAACGGCATGGCTAGCGCGGGAGCTGTCTCGCGAGATTGGTGACGTTCGTTCCCGGCATGCCGCCGCCGCTCCCCGCACCACCCGGTCCGTAGTACGCGGTGGCTGCACCCAAGAGGCCGCTCCCGGCACCGCTCAAGGCGTTGGCCCACGCGTTCGCGCCTGTGGTGATTCCAGCCGCGCCCGCGTTCGCCGACTGCCCGTAGATGTCACCCATGTTGCCCGCGTACTGCGAACCGTAGCCCGCTTGTGCTTCCTGGCCCTGCATCCCCAGCTGCGCGAGCTGCATCTGCCGGTCCCACTGCGTCTGCTGATTGTTTTGGAAGATGCCGTAGTTCATCTGGTACTGCTGCAGCGCCCGGTCGTAGGCGAGGTTCGCGTTCGACGCGCCCGCCGACGCGTTCGCCTGCGCGATCTGCATCGCGGATTGATACGCCGCCTGCGCCGCCTGGAAGTTGCGATCCCAGCTGCCGCTCGCAATGTCCCACCCGAGTTGGTTCCCCTGAATCTGCGCATTCGTGCTCGCCTGATACGCCGCGAGCTGGTTCTGGTTGTTCGCTTGGCTCGCCTGATACATCCGGTTCCAGTTGTCCTGGGAGATGCCCTGCTGCGTCTGCACGTTCGTCTGATAGTTCTGCAGCGCGCTCTGCTGCGCGTTCTGGTATTCGCCGAAGGCGCGGTTGTAGACGTTCTGATACTCCTGGCTCGCCGCGTTCTGGTTGTAGTCCGACATCGCCTTCGCGAAGCCGCCGGTGCGCGCCAGCCCGCTTGCCGCCGCCTGGGCTTGCATCGCCTGCTGGCCCTGTTGCAACCGGAACTGATAGCCAGGGTCTTGCGCCGCCTGGGCAGCGGTCGGCGCTTGGAACGGCGCAGCGGACTGAAACTGGTTGTAGCCGAACGATGTCGGCGTGATGTCGGTCTCGCCGGTGAAGGCCCCTGGCGCCGTGTAGGAGTACGAGATATTGCCGAACGAAAATGGCTTCAGGCTGATGCCGCTGTAGGACGGACCCGTCGGCGCGACGAACTGCTGCGTCCAGGGCGTGAGCAGCGAGCCGCCGCTGTAGGCGTACGGGTCGCTGCCGAAGTTGCCCATGCCCTGCGTGCCGGTGCCGGTGTAGCCGCCGGTGTTCGTGCTGCCCTGCGGAGCTGCGCCGTAGCCACCGCCCGCGTCGACACCTGCGCCGCCCCAGAAGTCGCCACTTGCAGGCGCGCCCGCGTACACACCCGCCGTGCCTGCTGACTGCATCTGCATCAGCGGCTGCTGAATCGGATCGCTGAGAAGACGCGGGAACGCCATGGGTCACCCCGTTCAGTACATCCGTCGCACGAGACTCCCGAGCTGTCCCGCCCCGAGCTGCGGTTGCGCCATCGTCGTCGGCGGCGTGTAGAGCTGCGGTTGCCCCATGTAGCTGCCCGTGTTCGGTCCCGGCAGTTGACCGGGCGGGAGTCCGAAACGCTGCGGCATGACTTGCGGACGCTGGATCGCGTTCGATGCGAGGGGTCCCACGGACTGGCTGTAGAGATTGCCGAGAGTTCCTGGCCCCGGCGACGCGTAGGCCCACGGATTCCGTGCGGCCGTCGGCGGCGACCCAGGGGCTGCCACGGGCGCGGGCGCTGGGCCCGGGGGGAGCGCTGCGAGCGGATTGTTCATCGCGTCGGGATGATTGGCGGGCACCCACTGCCCGTAGCGCGACATCACTAATGGCGCTTGGTTCGGCATGGGCGTCGTCGTCGCGGGCGCAGCGGCGGCGTTGCCGAACTGCATGGGCGCGCCACCGCCATACAGCTGACCAGCAGCCGTGAGCGCGGGATACGCGAGACCTGCGGGCATAGTGTTCTCCTTAGGCGGGCACGGCCCCCTGCGACATGAACTGGCCGACCATCGATTGCGGCACCGCACGCACGGACCCATCCGGCGCACGCAGCGGCACGAGATTGCTCGCGAGCGTGCCGAGTGTGCCCGTGCTCGGTGACGCACCTGGGTAGGGATTCGGCCTGCTCGGATATAAGCCGGTGCCGGGGTTATACGAACCGCCGCTCGTGCCGAACCCGGTCGTGGTGTTCGGCATCCCTGGCATCGCGCTCGCGGGTCCGCCAGGGACCATCGACCACGTTGGCGGCGCGTTCTGCAGCGCGTAGTTATCCGCCGCTTGCATCTGCGGGGTGTAGGCGACACCCGGTGTCGTCAGTCGCCCGAGCGCGTTGATCGCACTGCGCCCGACTGCGGTGTAGGGCTGCATCCCCGCCATGTTTTGTTGGTAGACGCCCTGCTGGACGAGCGCGGCCCTGTTCGCATACTGCTGCTGCAGCATCGACGCCTTCTGCGCCGCATCGGATTTTTCCTTCGCCCCGATGAGGCCGAGCCCCGCCGAAATCCCCGCCGCTGCGATGAGAAAGGGCATCACATCCTCCAGGCGAAGTGCCGACCCACCAGCTCGACCGCGCCGAGCTTCTGCAGCATCGTGGCAACGACCGCGCCCTCGTCGCCCCAGAGCGCGCCGGTCTGCACAACCTCGCGCCCGTGTCCATGCACCAGCGTGCGCATGCCGGTGAGCAGCCGCCGGAACACGCCGCCCCGCCCGCGATGCTCCGGCGCGACCCACACGCCCTCGACGTGCAGCAGCGGGTAGAGCGCCCAGCAGCCGACGATGGCCCCGTCGTGTTCCACGACCAGGACCTCGGCATCCTCGGGGAGCACGGGCACCACCGTCTCCAGCTCCGTGCCCAGCAGCCGAGGCCATTCCGCTGGCGGCAGGACACGGGTCGTCATGGTCCTCCAGTGTTCGGCGCGAGCCTGGGCAAACTCAAAAGCAGGCCCCTACGCCTTCACCGGCGGCGGCGGAATCGGCGTGCCCGTTGCCATCACCGGCGGCGGGGGCGGCATCGGACCAAGGACTGCGGCGGGCGTGACCGTCATCCCCACGCCCGCGATCTCGTTCCAGTCCGTCATCAGCTGCGACTCGATGGCGGCGTCGGTTGCGTCCGTCACCGTTGCGGTCGCGGCGAAGGTGTAGGTCGTGTTCGCCTGGAGGAGGTTGGGGCGCATCACGAGCCACGGACTGACTTGCTGCGCGCTGGTCGCGAGGTTCTTCACAACCCAATTGGCGTAGCTGGCACGCTGCTGGTGGTTCGCGGTCGCCGGGTCTTCTTCCATGACCTGCCATGCGACGTCCGCGAGACACGCCCGCACGCGGGTCTGGAACGTGAGGTCAGATGCGAGCGCCTGCTGGCTGTAACTGTCGTTCGCCATTACTGGACTCCCTTCTTCACTTCCACAAGGTGTGGGGTCGGCACCACGTCGGGGTCGACCAGCAGACCCGCGCCGATCAATGCGGCCATGTCGCGCACCGCCATCTCGGTCTCGCCGAACAGATCGAGCGTGACCGGCGTGACGGCAAGCTCCACCGCCACGGCCGCGAGATCGTTCATGTGGGCGATAAACTCCGACATCGCATCTGGACGCACGGCGGTGACGCCCTCGGCGTTGGTCTCGCCGAATTCCTTCACCCACTTCAGCCGCTGCTTGTGCCAGTGCTCTAGTTCGGCCGTTGCCGCCGTCAGTAACTTGGAGAGGCTGTAGGCGGTCTTCGCAGGGAGCTTCAGTTCCGCGACAGCCTTGATCGAGTCTTCAGCAGCGGCGAGTGCGCCCAGCGTCGTGTGGATCATGTGTGGCTCCCAGATTCCAAACGATCGATGCGACGGAGTAACTCCTGCATGGTGGCGATCAGCGGCACGACAAACCGGCTATAGTCCAGGCCGACCGCTTCCCCGTGCTCATTCCGACCAATCGCGCCGAACGTCGCATCGATGGCCTCGACTTCTTGCGCGATGAACCCTTGTTGATAGATGCCGGGTTTGTCCTTCCATTCAAAGTCCACCGGCCGTAGTTGCTTGATGAACTCGGTGCTGAACACGGTGGGCCGAACGTGCGTCTTCAACCGGCCATCCGAGGGGTTTGATAGGGCATAGGCCCAGACCGCTGACCACGCGTACGAGCTAGTACCGCAGAGCACTCCGTTAGTTGGAGTCGGAAACAACTCCGTACCATCGAAATATAGCTTGCCTCCCGCCGCTGATGCGTTCATCTTCAACCGACCGGTTTGGTCAGAGTTGTAATTCGTGTTCCCATCGCCATAGAACGTGTAGCCGAGGCTTGAGCCTTGGCTCGCCGCATAGTAGGGCGCGGTCACATAGGCAGCGCTGCTGATATAGTTAGCAGCCCAGATCGTGCTTGCCGAATAGAAACCGGTGTTGGTATACAGCCCATAGCTCGGATGCGAGCCGAGATACCAACTCGTCTGCATGTTGTTTGCACCGGTGAAGTCACCCGGATAGAGGTACGTCGACTTTGCCATGTAAACATGGCCGTTAAGCCACATCCCTGCTGAGAGGTATAAGCCCGTATTGCTGTAGAGACCATACGAGGTGTGCGACGCCAACATGTAAGTGGCCTGAAAATTCGCGCCGCCAGAATACTCGCCGGGATAAATATACGCGCCCGCCGCTTGCGTGATCGCAGTACACCATATCTGCCCGGTTATGTAGAATCCCGTATTCGTATAGAGGCCGTAGCTCGAATGCGAAGCGAGATACCAGCTCCCTTGATAATCCTGGTCGTTCGAATAGGCACCGGGCCACAGATACATCGCCCGTGCCTGCTGGACGTGGCCTGTTACCTTCAGCGGATTCCCATACAGGGTAATGGTGCTGGCATAGATGTTAAGTGGTTTGTAAGCCGCGCCGACGCGGTCGTATGCCTGAATAGTGGCGCTGTCAGCAGTGGAGTTATAAAACAGTTCCAGACCCTTGCTTCCGACGGGCGCATACGCCGTGATTGGCAGGAACCGTGCGAGACCCGTGATTTCAATTTCCGTCGCAGGTGCGGCGGTCTTGATCCCGAGCCGCTTGTTCGTGTTATCCCACACGAGATTCGTATCGCCCGCGATAGCCGTCGTCGCGTTCCACCATGCGAGCTGGCCTGCGACACCGGTGCCCCCGACGCTGCCGGTCGGGCCGACTGGCCCTTGGATGCCCTGTGGGCCTTGGGGGCCGGTGTTCCCGATAGGACCTTGCGGCCCTGTCGCGCCGGTCGCACCCGTCGCGCCCGTCGGACCTATCGGACCGACGGGGCCGACCGGGCCCGTGATGTTGGTTTGCTTCGTCCACCCGGTGCCGGTGAGCTTCTCGTAGACGTCCCCATTCGCCGTGTTGAGATACCAGTCCCCGAGATTCCCCAGCGTGGACGCAGGCACGCCGCTCCCCGACAACCATTGTTCGACCTGCGCGCCTTGCTGCTTGAGCACGGTCACGACGGTGTCGCGTCCACTGGCGGGCTGCGGGTCCTGCCCGCTCACATAGGTGACGGGATACGAGAGCCACGTTCCGTTGTCGGTCGGGGCAGCGTTGACGGTGTAACGTCCCCACGACGTGGCGGACAGACGGTCTTGCAGGTATAAGTCGACGCCCACGCCGACGTACGCTGCGAGCGCGGTGGTGAGGTCGGTGCCTGCCGCGTTGGTCTTACTCAGGAAGATTGCGGTGGCGCTCTCCCAGGTCGCGGCATTCGCCCCGACGCCACCCGATGCGACGGTCGTGAGACTGGTCGACCAGTTCCAGTCGGAGGTGAACGCGCCGTTGGCGGGTCCTGGCGGGCCCTGCGGGCCGACCGGTCCCTGGCTCGTCGGGTTCCAGATCGGGACCCACTCGGTCGTCGCCGGATTAGGTGGCGGCGGGAGCGCGGTCGTGGGATCAGGTTCAGCCATCACATCTCCGGGTGCTTCGATGCGGCGAGCCAGTCGAGCGTTTCGAGTGCGTGCTTGGCGGGCGTGCCGGATTGCCACGGCGTGATCGAGATGTAACCGTAGAGCAGATCGAATTCGACCACGTCGAGGTCTAACGCCTCGCCGGTGAGTTGGCGCTCGGGCTCGCCATTGACGAGCTTCTTGCCACACGGCTTCAGCTCGCTGATGCGTTCCAGCTTTTCGAACAGTGCGACCTCGCGTCGCAGGACCGTCATGTTCTTCTTGTCCTGCATCGAGCCGCCGAGCACGAAGCCGACGAAGCAGAATTCAAAGTGCCGCTTGCCGAGGTCATCGCGAAAGGTGAGTGTCATAAGTTAGTTCTTCTGACAGAGCACGACATCGATGAACGGTGGATAGTTACTTCCAGCCCCCGTGTTCCCGGACCAACTGAACGCGGGCGATTGCGCATCCGTGCTGCCGCCGACAGCTCCCGTGCCGTCATAGCCAATGCTGGCGTTGCCGCTGATGTTCTCCCCGAAGTTATGCGTGTGCGCGCCGCCGGAGTCCGTGCTCCCGCTGTGGATATGAGAGGGACCCGCGACGGTGTAGTATCCGCCGCTACCTTGGTAAATGCCTGTTGTCGTAGATGGAGTCCCCATGTTGGTACTGAGGCTGTGACTGTGCGAGGAATTGCCTTGGTCGGTCGGCCCGTAGACCGTGAAGCTATACGACGCATTGCCGCCATGATTATGGTTCGGTCCCGTGAGACTGCCCGCACCGTGCGAGTGCGACGCGACGTTGCCTGACACCGAGACCGAGTGCGTGTGCGTCGCCCCGCCGCCCTGCGCTCCATAGGCGGAATTGCACCGCATGAACAGCCCGTACCACGTCACCTGCGTCCAGCCAGGAGGGCATGCCGTGGTAAAGATCGCGATCATCCCCGACGGGACGCCCGTGGGGTACGGAGGCGTGGCCCATTGGCCGTCCCCGCGCAGGAAGGTAGCCGCGTTGCCGCTGTAGTTCCCCGTCGCCATCTGTCCGCACCCGAGGTTCGTGCGCGCCGTGCCTGCGTCGTTTGCGCCGGTGCCACCGTCGCTCACCGGAATGGTCGCGAGCGTGGTCGGCGCACCGGCGCTGTTCTTCACATAGCCGTTCGCGAGCGCGTTGAGGGCGTACGCGTTACTGAGTCCCGTATACGGCGACGCTAACCAGTACGACGCGTTGACATACGGCGCAGGCGCACCTTGCGGCCCTTGGGGCCCCGTCGGCCCTTGTGTCCCTTGCGGTCCTGTCGCGCCGGTTGCGCCGGTCGCGCCGGTCGCGCCGGTGGGGCCGGGTGGGCCCGTCGGCCCTGGCGGACCGACCGACGTCGCGATGCCGACCCCCGGCCACGGGGCGGGAGCTGTGTTCGTCGGGGTGACGCAGATGTAGGCGATCCCGTCGGACGCCACGACGATGTCGCCATCGGCGTAGTTCGTCGCGGGGACATAGCCGCCGAGATAGGTAACAATGTCACCCGTCGCGGCGGGCAGCTCCGTCAGATACTTCCCGCTCCCATGGAAGTGCCCAGCGGTGCAGTCGCCCGTGATGCTGAGCGTGGACGGGGTCGTCGTTCCTGGCGGGACGTTGAGCACCAGCGAGCTGCTGTTCGCAATCGGGCCATTGCCGATGCGCACGCCGTTGGTCGGGTCAATCGTCAACCACGCATTCGCCGGATCGCCGAACGCGGACCCGAAGACGTCGGTCGTGTAGCCGTAGAGCCCGTTGAGATCGCCGAGCGCCCAGCGGGCACTCAGCGCATTCCAGGCCGTGCCGGTGCGCAGCAGCCCGACCAGTGTCGGCCCGGTGCCGGTGATCGTGCCCGTCGTCGCGTAGAGATCAAGGAAGCCGAGATTCGGTTGGCGCGTGTTGACGACGCCATCGCCCGCCAGCCAGCTCGCGCCGGGGGGTTGCGTCGGAAACGCCGAGCCGTTCAGATACCGGGTGACCGGGAAGCCGATACGGTTCGTGGCGATGTAGCTCGGTGCGCCGGTGACCTGCATGAACTCCTGCTGGCCTCGCGCTTCCAGCACGATGACGTCGCCCGAAAGGAAGATGTTGTGCTTGACGTAGATCGTGCTCTGCGAGGCATTGACCGTATCGACCAGCACGGTCGCGGGCGCGATGGCAGTGCGCCCGCCGATCATCGAGCGCTGGCCCCGAGGCACGAGGCTGTCGGTAACGACTTCGCCGAACCACCCTTGCCGAAAGACGCCGCCACGGGCACCGAAGTCGGTGACGTAGTTCCAGACCGGCAACACCTGTCCTGGCAGCGTGTTTTGCCACGACTGATTGGTGGCATCCCCAGGACTGAGTCGAATGTTCGCCGTCGCGTTGAGAATGAGATCGGTCGTCCCTTTTTCGACCGTCGAGATCGAGGGCGTGATGATCCCGCCCGGAATGACCGGCGTGGCATTCGCCCAGGTGCCTTGCCCCACCGGCAGCATCGGCCACGTTATGTCGACCAGCCAGTAGAGATTGTCGCTCGCGTCGGTCGCCAGCAGCGCGTTCGGAATCTGTGCCGGGATCACGACCATGTTGCTCGGGGAAGACGGCGGGGCCACCGTGCCGCCCCCGACGAGGACGTTCTTGACGACTTCCGTGATCGCCGCCGGATCGGGCGCGCCGGTGCCCCCGCTGTTCGCGAGACTGGTGAAGTAGTACTGCCACTCCTTGTTGAGCAGCCCGTTGCTGTCCAGCACGGGCTGGCGCATCGGGAGACGCAGCGGCGTCGTCGCCACTAGAACACCGCCGGTTCGACGCCGAGCGACGCGGAGATGACCCGCCAGGGCACGGGATCAGAGCAGACCAGTTCAAACACCCGGTCCCGCGCTGCGCCGAGCCGCGACCACCGCGCCCGCTTGCGGTACTCGCCGAGCTTCCCGGCGGTCGTCCAATGTTCGTGCGACCACGTCTTGCCGCCGTCATCGCTCCACCGCAGCATGATCGTGGGGTTCGTGCCGGGGAGCGTGTCCGTTGCGAGCAGCGGGTCGAGCGGATTGGAGCGCGCCAGTCCGGTTTCCAGATCGACCTGCAACCGGCGATAGGCAACGCTCACGAGATCATTCCAGAGATGCGGCGCACGCCGCATGCGCCGGATGATGCCGCCGGTCAGCTCGTGACCGAAGTCGACACTCATCGCGAACACGGCCGACGTGACGCCGTCACTGTTGCCGAGGCGGTCGCCAACCAGATGCTCGTTCTTCATGGGCGACCAGCAGTGCGTGTTCGGGCGATAACAGTCGTAGCGATTCTTCTGCGCGTTCCACGTCCCGCGCTGCGACCAGACCTGCGTGGTCAGGTCGTAGACCCAGGTGACGTTCTGTTTGGGGAACGTGAGCACATAAAAGATGTGTCCTTCCTGCTGATAGCCGAAGGCGTCGGCGTCGCTCGTGTAGGTGTAGCCCTGGATCGCGGTTTCGAGCGCATGGTCGCTGACGCGTTGCGGCGTGTAGCCATTCGCTTGATACACGACGCCTGCGCCATCGATGCCCTGACCGAACCAAATGAGCTGCCCGCCGACACGCACCGCCGTCCACAACGCGCCGCTCCCGGCCTCGATGAAGACGTTGGTGTTCGGCGCGAACGGGAACGGCGCGGTGCCCACGTTTGTCCACACCTCGGTGGTCTGTTCACCGAAGAGCCAGATCTCGCGGTGCATGACAATCATCGATTGCCACTTGTCCCCGGCGATGTTGCGCTGCGCGATCTGGGTCGGGTCCCACGTCAGCCCATCGAGATAGTTCGACATCCGCAATGTCGAGGTGTTGGTGTCCAAGCCGACGAAGTAGCCGTCGATGAAACCGCCCTGCGCGACACTGTCGACCACAGCGGTCAACGCGCTCGTATCGAGGTCGAAGACGAACCCGTGTCCGCCCGCGCAGATGAACATCTCGCGCCCCGCATCCCCACTGGACGAGATGGACACCAACGCGGGCGACCCTGGGAACCCGCCCGTGAGCGTCGTGTTCACCGTCGGTAAGGGCGGGGGCGCAGGGTCATTGATGCCGGGGAGAAACCCCTTGTCCTCGATGGTCGTGGACGCCGCGCCGCTGGTCGCGCCAATTAGGACCAGCTGGTTCTGGGCGGTCGAGGCCAGCGTGGGATCCGTCGATGTGATCGCGGGAGCCGTGGTGCGGTAGATCTCGTAGCCGGTGCTACTCGGCACCGGGCTCCAGGTGATCGTGTTGTAGTGCTGCGCCGACGGCACGGGATACCCGAGGGTTGTGCCCTCGGGCGAGGGCAACGTCGTCCCCGAGAAGTTCTTCGCGACAATCGTGTAGCCCCACGACGTGGTCGCGGGCGGACTCCCCGTCGTGTTCGTCGTCGGCGGCGTCCCGGCGTTGCCGACGTCGCCGTTGTCCACGAAGGCCGTCTGCGTCACGTTCGCGATGGTGGCAAGGAGACGCGGCGCGGCCACGCCCCCGGCGATCCGATAAACCTTGTAGCCCGATGCCGCCTGCTGGATCGTCCAGGTCACCAGGATGTTGTCGCTCGGCGAGAGCTGCGCCGGTCCGACCGTTGTCGAGCCTGCGATGCTCGCGTTGGTCTCGCCCAGCACGTTCGTCGCCGTCACCTGATAGCTATAGGTCGTGGTCCCCTGCACACCGTTGACGTAAATCTTCGGCGTCGCCATCTGCGTCAACGGCGTGATCGGGCTGGAGATCGTCACGCTCGGTTGGTTGGGCGTCGGCACCGAGGTTGGCGGGCGCGCCTTGTTCGACCCGTCGGCATAGAACTCGTAGAGCTTGTCGGCGACCACCGCAAACGTGCGACCTTCCTGCGCCCACAACCCGCGCACCGGCGTGGCGTTGAACGTCGTCAAGGCCACGAAGCCAGGGGTGGGATAGAGCACCGGCGAGGACTTCGCCGCTGGCGAGTCGAGAGTCTCGACGTACCAGTTCCACAGTTCTTCGCAGTCCGCGATAGGACTGCGGCTCTTGAGCGACGCGCCCACGAGACCGGGGAACGGCGGCATCAGGCCTCAGGGCGTGTCCGAATAGATGTCGTACACCGCACGCGTCCAATCGGTGTCGACGTAGTCGTTGCGCAGCTCACGCGGACGAGTGTTCACACGCTTGACATCGGCCCAGGCCTCGGCCAGTTCGTCCTCACTCGGGAAGGGCCGTCCATACTCCGGCGCGAGCGCCTTCGCGAGCTTGAGGCGCAGCACGCGGTTCCATCCGGGCGGGAACGTGTAGCTGGTCGCGTAGTTGGTGAACTCGGGGAACGGGACCGGCGTGTAGAGCACGAGCTGCGTCTGCGACGCACTGCCGCCGGTCGTGTTCGTCGTCGGCAGCGTCGCGGGCGTGCCAGGGACCGCCGCGTCGGTCTCGGAGAACTGCGCGGACCCCGCCGTCGCAATCAGCACCGGCGGTTGCGTCCAGGCCGAGCCGACCGCGCCCGTGGTGCGATAAACCTTGTAGCCCGTTGCGGTGGGCACGGCCTGCCACGCGATGACGTTGTAGTCGCTGGTGCCGCTCGTGCTGAGCCCCCGGTTCGCCGTCACGACCGCTTCGTCGCTCGGCGTTGTCTCGCCGTTGGCATTGAGCGCGGTGACGCGATAGCCGTAGGGCGTCGGGGTCGGAATCGGGATCGTCGCGACCGCGATCACCTGCGGTTGAAACGGTGTCGGGAGCGGGGCCGCAGACGCGCCGACGTTCGGAATCGGGAACACGTAGATCGTGCCGAGGCCGCTGTTCCACGCGTGGTCGAAGTAGATCGACTGCGCGTAAATGCTGGAGAAGTCCTTCATCCGGATGTGGGCGTATTCCTGGTCCGTCAGAATGTGAACCGGGACTTCGACGTGCGGCGTGATCGCCGAGTTCTGAATGAGGCGTGCCCACTCGATGGTCGTCGGGCACGGGATGTTGATCATCCCGCCCGCGCCGATGGTGTAGGCCTGGACGTTCGCGCTCAGCGGGACGACGGTGCGCAGCAGCGAGGGAATCATCAGCCGCTGCGTCTTGAACGCATCCATCAGATCTTGCAGATGGTCGAACCCGTCCGACAGCTTCGCCGCGTCGGGCGTTTCCTCGGCGGCGCACTCCCCGATAACACGCAGCGCTCGCGTGATGAGACTGAGCGCGGACGTCGGCACCATGCTAATACCCCATCGCAATCACACGCACAAGTGTTCCTGATGCCCATGCCGTCGGCGTTCCGGCGCTGTTTTGACACTGTAACGTGATCGATGTGGTTGTACCAGCCGTTTGGAATGTGTGTAATCCGGCTGTGTTACCAATATCATTACATAAAACAATCCATCCAGTCCCAGCGGCTGGCATTGTAATCACGCCAGATGTCGCAGCTCCGCCCGTTCCTACATTCACAACAAATGCTGCTGAACCATTGAAACTTGGAATCGATGGTGACGTACCAAAGCCTGATGCGATACTTGGAGCAAGCGCACTGAGTAATGTGTTGCTTGAGAATTGTATGACACCACCACAATTGAAATTCGCTGTAATCGTAGAGTAACCACTATCATCCGCATACTTAACCATTAGACCAGCACCACTCTGTTTAAGTGCCGGGAAGCTGCCAGTCGTGCCGCCGAATTGAATCATCGGCGTGGTGCCAGTGAGCGAGATGGTTCCAGGCGCAGTACGTGCAACGATAGTATCCGCAACAGGATTGGTAGTCATAGGACTACCAGTTGCGAATCCAATACCAAATTGTCCATCAAACATCGCCCGTTGCGCACGATTCTGATCGCTACATAGAAATGGCTGATTGTTCGATACTAAATACGGGCCAAACGCAGATGAATTAAGACACATCCCACCCCCAAGGCCTTGTGCTGCCAGACTCGCAAAGCCATAACTCGGGGCCGTGACACTCCCATCTGGCGCTAAGTAGCCAGACCCACCCGACCCGCCTGGATTGAAAATGCTGCTTGCCATTAGTTGGTAGTCCTCAAGCGTGCGGCGTAATGATTCGCCACTTGCGTAGGAGTTAATGCGATGGGATAGATTGCGACTTCACTTAACTGTCCAATGATGCCAGTAGTTGCCACGCCATTGGACATGCCAATCGAGAAAGGATATGTATTCGTAAAATTCGTTCCAGTAAATGGAATATTGGCAGAGCCAACGAGCGTTCCATCGACATAGATCTTCCCAACTTCTGTTGTCCCACGCTCAACCACACAAACAACATGATGCCAATTGCCATCGATATATGCTGATGGCGCCGGAATGTATAATGCTGAAAATGGAGAGCTACTGCCGTTAAAGATGTGTAAATATAGATTGGAAGTGTCAGCGCCATAAATAGAAACACCTGGAATACCAGAATTTCCATTTAGTTTCTGATCGATACACCATTTAATTGGGCTGGTGCTCTGAAACCATCCTTCAAGAGAGACTGGTCTTGTACCAATTGCCTTGTAGGCTCCATTCGGCACATTGATCCAACCCGATCCATTAAACAGCATCGCCTTGCTACCACTTGCACTTAATGGTCCTGGTTGATTTAGTGTTACGCCACCAATAATCGTTCCGTTATTTCCTCCGATACCGTCATAGGCTGTCGTTCCACTTGTTTCATTCAATCGCCAATATGCGACGGCCCCATCGTTCTGCACGACGGCCCTATAGCCTGCGGGTGTGCCGATGGTAATCGACGGGGGCGGCGGGCCGATGTAGAGACTGCTCGCCATGCCCTACGTCCCCTGCGTGCTGAGGAACGCGACGAGCGTGCCGCCGCCCGCGATGGTCACGGTCACGCGCACGCGCACATACCCGTACGCCGCTGGCGTGAGATGGATCGCTTGGCCTGCGCCGCCCGTCAGCCCCGAGGCGGACACGGACGTCACCTGACTCCAGGTGCCGGAGAAGTCCGGGCGGGCCGCTTCTTCCACCACGATGGTCCCGCCCGTGATCGCGCCTGCGCTTTCCAGATAGACCGTGAGATAGAACAGCCCCCGCACATCGACCGCAACGCTGCCCACCGCCGCCGTGATGCCCGTGTAGCTGCCGTCGGGATTCAACGTCCCGAGTAACAGCGTGCGCCCTGGAGCGGTCATCATGGTTACTTCTCCGGCGCGGGCGGTTGGTCCTCGGGCCGCAGCGCCTTCTTCAGCGGCTTCGGCGGACGCGGCTTCTCAGGAATCTCGCCGAGGTGATGCCCATCGCTCGCCTCGTCGGCAGCGGCGGCTTCAGCTTGTGCCTTCGCGCTCAGCGCACGGTCGGCGGCGGCGCGCTCGGCGGCAGCCAGCCCGATGTCCGCCCCGATCTGCGCGTGATGCTGCAGCGCCTTCGGCAGGGTGTCGAACCAGCCTGCGCCGCTCTCGTAGTGCTCGTGCTCCTCGTGTTCGTTCGCGACGGTGCAGGCTTCCCATCCGGGCTTCTCATCGAGGCCGCGATAGAGCATCTTGGGATACGGCCGAAAGACGTAGGGCGTCTCCCACTTCTGACGTTCGTCACTGGCGCGTTGCTCCAGGTCCATGATTCCTCCTCAAGGGCGCGGCGACGCACCGGGGCAGATCCGCCGCCGCGCCCACGCCGCACCGCTCCCAGCTAGTCCAGGTGCGGCGGCTCGCTCGGTACGGGCTCCGGTCCCGGTTCGCTCACCGGGACCTTGGGGGTCGGCTCCGGCGTCGGGGTCACCGGAAGCGGCGGCAACGGACGTGACGGAGCCGGGGGCGGTGGCGTCCCTGGCTGCGGCGGTCTCGGCCGACGGTCCGCCGTGCCGCCCATCCGTCCAGCGGGCGGCGACGACTTGTGTGACTTCGCCATGGCCCTTTACGCGAACGTCGCGGCCGGGTTCTGCGCCAGGACGTTCCATTGCCCCTGGCAGGCCAGCAGCATCAGGGACGCGCCCCGGAACGCGGCAAGGGTCCCAGTCCCGAACGGTCCGCCGGTCACGCCCGTCGCGAGCGCAGCAGGACTGACTACCTTGTGTGCCGCTGCGCTCATCGACGTGAACGTGAGCTTGAGCCCGTCGTGCGCCTTGTCCGGGGCCGGAAGATTGGCCGTGATCACCGCCGTGTTGTTGAAGACGTAGATGGTGTCCTCGCTGGGGAGCGCAAGCGTCTGGGTGATGCTCCCCAGGGTGATGACCGGCGGGGCGTAAGTCGGAACCTGCGTGGCCTCGCCGAGGGCGGGCGTCCCGTAATCCCCCGCTGCGCCGGAGATTTCCACGTTCGATCCGATGTCGTGAAACATCGCAATCGAGCCGTCCGCGCCGCGACTGCGCACGCCGACGACCGTGGGGCTGACGACCTGGGTGCAATACATCGTCTCGCTGTCGATGCGGATTGCTTGATTGGGAAGAAAGCCGGTCGTGCTCGTGAGCGTCAGCCGCAAGTCTGAGGCCGCGCACGGGGCGGTCAGCGTGGTTTGCGTGAGTGCCATGGCGTGCTCCTTAGCTCCACACGCGCACGGCCATCTCGGGACGGAACACCGTCCAGCCGTAGAGCGCGTCAATGCGTTCGATCTTCTGGTCCGTTTGTCCGCTGTACTGCTTCACGTAGCGCAGCGAGACCGCGAGGCTCTTGCTGGAAACCTGCGTGACATCGGCCCCAGGCAGGTCCTTGTCGAGATCGGCCATCGCGAGGATGAACGCCTCGGGGTGATAGATCAGCCCCTGCGCGCTCGTGGTCGCCGTCATCGTGCCTGCCGCAAGCGCGCTCTGGCCCTGGAACAACAGCCCTGCGCCCGCCGCCGGAGAGGTCGTCACGGTCTGCAACGGCCCGCTCGTGATGATCGGGGGATCGATGTTCAGCGTGACCGCGCCCGCCGTGTCAGTCACCGGAGCCGTGACCACGAAGTCCTGCAGCGTGCCGGTCGACGCGTAGTTCTGCGGGTTGACTTTGTAGACGCCGACGATGGTGAAGACGTCGCCCTTGTTGAGTGATGTCGACCCTGAGGCGAAGCCGCTGGTGAGGAGCGTCGAGCCGGTCTGGCCCGCGCCCGAGACTACCGGGGTCGACGCGCCGGTCCAGCTGCCGGTCTGGTGCTTCGCAAGGTTCTGCGTCGCGTAGACCTCATCGATGCCCATCCACGGTCCCGCCTGACGCCCTTTCCGCCAGCCCTCACTGATCGCGGCGGTCGGGTTGTAGAAGCTGATGTTCGCGTTGGCGATGGTGGCCGACATCGTCGGCGACAGCATGCCGATGCGGCCGTCCTCGGGGATGGCCCCGTCACTCAGCTTCGCGCCCGCCAGGGCATAGGTGAGGTTCTGGTTCGGGACGGTGCCAGGGGTGCCGACCGAGTTCGCCACGCCGGAGTAGCACCGGAACAAGCCGTCGTAGTCCATGGTGTTGGCGAGCTGCTCGGACGCCGGGAAGACGTAGCGCTTGCGCACGTCCTCCACGATCATCGTGGCATCCGCCGTCGAGACCGCCGTGCCGATCTGTGCTTGATCCGTGATGGACACGCGCACAGTGAGGTCGTTGATCGGCTGCGCCACAAACGCCTGCCCCTTGACGGTCCGGAACCGCTGCGGCAGTCGCACGTCAATCGCATAGCCGACCTTGCTGCCCGCGACTGAGAACTTGTCCCCGAGATAGCGGTCGACATTCGCCGCGAACTTGAGGTTGTTCACCAGCACGCGAGCGACGTCCTTCAACACCCATTGCGGGGTGATAAAAGAGTTCGTCGCCATGACTTCCTACCCCTTTAGCGCCGACCTCCCCGTCGTTCGCGATCCTTGCGATTCCAGTACGCGTTGTGCTCATCGAGCGACGACGTGAGTGGATCGGGGACCTCGTCGGCAGTCGTGCCGCCCGACGCACCGACCGGCTTAATCGGTGGTTTGGCTTTACTGACTAATTGGGGACGGACCGGAGCAGGGCCGGACTTCGCAGCTTCGATCCGCGCTTCAAGACGACCGAGGGCAACGAGGGTGGGACCGGCAGACATCTGCGCGATCTGCACCGTCTCGTCGGGGTGTGTCGCGAGGTAGTGCAGCAGCTCGCCGGAGATGGGTGAGCGCGGAATGTGCGCCTCCATCATGGGATTGGTCGGGAGCGCTGAGCCTGCGACGACTTCGTCAAAATCGGGATGGGCGGCGCGTGCCGCCTCGACGTTCTGATTGTGCTTGGCAAAGATCTCGGTGAGCTGTCGGTTCTCCAGCTCCTGCTGCTGGCGCGCACGCTCTTGCGCGAGCGTTTGGGTAATCAGCTCCTGCGCCTTCGCGTGCGCCGCCCGTTGCCCTTCGTCGTGCCAGTACTTCGCGGTTGCCTGCACGAACTCACCGAAGGTGCTGAAGCTCTCTTCCTTCGGCGGCTCGGCGGCAGCGGCGGGTTGCCCCGGCGGCACGGGCTGTCCGGGTTGCGCTGGCGGCGCGGGCTGTCCGGGTCGCGCCTGCAGCTCCTGGTAGATGCGCTGGCGTTCGGCGCGCAGCTCGGCCAGTTCGGCGCGAGCGGCGTCGGTCTCTGACCGGGTTTGATACTTCTGCGCCGTGAGCGCGTTGATCTCGGCCTGGATCATCCGCCCGCGATCCGACAGGGTCTTCCCGGCTTTGCTGTCGCCCTTCGGGAGCGCCGCCGCTGCGGCGGCGACCTCCGGCCCTGCGGGAGCCACAGCAGGCGGTTCTTCGGTCTGCGCGGCGGGCGGTTCCTCGGTGGGCGCAGCCTCCTCGGTCGTCGGCGGCGGCGTGGGCTCCGGCGGGGCGGCAGGCGCAGGCTCAGCGGGCGTGGCGGGCGGCGCGGGCTCGGCCGCAGCGGTGAAGCCAGACGAGCCAGACGACGTCACGACGAAGTCGTCGCTCCCGCCGCTCGCCCCGCTGAGGTTCTCACCGGCCATAGCGGTCATGCTGTCGAGGCACCAGGGGCAAACTCAAAAGCAGTTCACTCCTCTGGCGGGGGCTGCGGTTGCGGCGGGTTCAGCGCCGCTGCGCGAGCGGCCGCGCCCTTCTCCGCGCTCGCCGTCGCGTGTTCGTGCCGTTGCTTCTGAATCTGGAGCGCAGTGTCGTGCGCGTGCTGCTGGCGAGCCAGCGACGCCTCGTGCGCCTGCGACTGCGCCTGCAGTGCGCTCTCGTGGCCCTGGGCGACCAGCTGCGTCGCCTTGTCGTGATGCAGCTGCGCGAAGTACTGCGACTGCGACATGATCGCGGCGATTTCGGCCCGGTGCTGTTGCGCCTGCGCCGACGCGTTGGCCTGGAGGATCGCCGCTTCATTCTTCATGTTGGC
>Ga0066903_100001257_pt1 | contig 18191 bp, 23 predicted proteins | sample PanSoiMetaGPlot1_FD_67491 | JGI IMG/M metagenome (GOLD analysis project Ga0066903, IMG submission 67491) | Tropical forest soil microbial communities from Panama analyzed to predict greenhouse gas emissions - Panama Soil - Plot 1 (version 2) | ecosystem: Environmental > Terrestrial > Soil >... | reverse complement strand
CCCTCGACAAAATCCTTACGAAGGTTGATGGCTCGCGCGCCGCAAAGCGATCTCAACGCTTGCGAAATGACGTGCGGCAAAAGCGTCGGCAACCTTTCGGGTCTGCTACGCGAGATGTGTGTGTTGCGTAGAGTAGGCCCGCCGCACGGGGGTAGGTTATGTGGGGATGTTTGCGGCGGCCCAATGGGCCATTACCGGTGACGCGTTCACCGCCTTCAATGCATGACGGCTGGTCACACCGCGGAATTTCGGACACGCCAACGTAAGGTGCCCGAGTTGCGCAACTTCATCCATCGCGATCGTCACGGGCATTCCTGGCGTCTGGCGCAGTGATGGTCGTCCATCAGTTCATTGGTGACCACCCGGATCGAGTGCGGTAACGCGCGGCAAGTCCAGGTGTCGCCTTGTGTAGCGTAACGGTGAGAGTCATGAGTGTTATCGATATCGCCGACGTGCGTCGTGCAAATCCGCTCGAAGTAGTTGAGAACGTTGCGACCACGCACCAATGGTTGTTCGAACGTGCAGCCGAAGACGAACTCACTATCGTGGTGCGAGGGAAGTGGACCGACTATCAGGTCTCATTCACCTGGATGTACGACATCGAGTCGCTGCATCTTGCCTGCGCGTTTGAGCTCAAGGTGCCGGAGCGGAGTCACGCCGAGGTCGAGCGGCTGGTTGCGATGGTGAACGCTCAGCTGTGGGTCGGACATTTCGATCTCTGGTCAAGCGACGGACTTGTGATGTTTCGACATTCGCTGCTGCTTGCCGGCGGGGTCGAGGCCTCGGGCCGGCAATGCGAGGTGCTGCTGTCGGCTGCCCTCGATGCCTGCGAGCGCTACTATCCGGCGTTCCAATTCGTAGTGTGGGCAGGCGAGGGCGCTCGCGAGGCGCTCGAAGCCGCCAGCTTCGAAACCGCTGGCCAAGCCTAGCCGCGTCCGCCGAGTCGCAGACCGGAAGAACGCTCCGCCAAAACCTCGCGGCGGAAGCGGAACAGTGCCGCTGGCCGTCCGCCGGTCGCTGTGAGGACGTCACCTGTTGGTTCCACCAGGGCCGCAGTTTCGACCAGTCTCCGGAAATTCTGTTTGTGGAGATGGCGGCCGGAAATCGCCTCGACCGTCCGCTGCAGTTCGGTGAGTGTGAATTCCTGCGGCATCAACTCGAACACCACCGGCCGGTATTTGAGCTTGGCGCGTAGCCGCGCGATCGCGGTTGCGAGAATGCGCCGGTGGTCGAATCGCATCGGCTGACCAAGCACCGGCAGCGGGTGTCGCGCCAGGGCTGCCTCGCGGCCGTCGCGCCGCGCCTCCTCGATCAAGCCGGCTTCGTAGAGTAATTCATAACGATCGAGCACTCTTTCTTCGTCCCACGCGCTGCCGCCGGGGCCGAAGCAGAGCCTCAGTCTTTCGCGCCGGCCCAAGGCACGGCCGGGCTCCGGACGGTCCGAGCGGCCAGCCCATTCGCTCAGCACGGGCAAGATCACCTTGTCGAGGATCTCCGGGCGCTGCTCGCGCCAGTCTTCCCACGGGAAGAATCGATACCACGGCTCGAAGCCGGCACCGGCGGCGCGCAACGGCGCGGCGTTGTCGGGCACACGGGTGAGCGCAAGGTAGCCGACCGAGACCATGTGCGGACCGGTGTCGTCGGGGCGGGCATGGCGGCCGCGGTCGCCGAAAGTGTAGAGCTGCTCTACGTAGCCGACCGCGAGCGCCGTCTGTGCCTGAACGAAGGCCCGCAGTCCGATCTCGAAGGTGCGGTGGGCGAGTGGATCGAATGGGCCGAACGGTAGTCCGACATGCGGCTCGGCATCCTCGCCGGTGACCAGGATGGCAGGTTCCTCGTTTTCGAGTGTGACGATCGCTGCGGTGAGACCGATTTCGATCGGTGTGAGCGGGGAATCTGCCATGGCGCGATCATAGCAGGCGCGCGCTGGCGGGCACTCGTTCTTGAGGGGCACGCTCGCCGGCAGCCCAAGTCTGCACTACTCATAGATGGCCCTGGCCTTGGCCAGCACGGTCGGCGGAACGTTGGCAAGCTGGGCGACGACTGCCTCGGCCTCCTCGCCGCGCAACGGATGCACGGGGAGCTGCTGCTTCTCCATGTCAGCGAGGAAGGCCGGATCCTTCATCGTCGCGTTGAACGCATTCTGCAGCACCGTAAGCCGCTCCGCCGGAACCTGCTTTGACATGATGAAAGGCCTGCCGATCTGGTCGGCGGCATTGAGCACGTTGAGCAGCTGAATCTGTTCCTGGGTCGTGGCGAAGGTATTGATGAACACAGCGCTTTCGGGAATCTCCGGCGGCTTGCTCTCGGTGAAGCGCACGAATGAATGGGCTTTGTTCTCATTGATCCAGGCCTGTGGGATGCTTGAGAACGAGCCGCAGTCGCCGTCAAGCTCGCCACGTTCGATCGCGATGCGCTGTTCGGCGCTGCCTGGGAAACCGAGGATCTGCCGCACCGGCGCGTTGAAGACATGCTTGAGCGTAGCGCCGTTGATGTAGTTACCGGCGCCCTTTGCGGTCGAGCCGAGGATGAACTCCTTGCGGCCCATCATGTCGGCCCAGGTCTTCACCCCGTTCGGGCCGAAGCCGTAGCAGACCCGGAAATCGGGAGTGATGATGCCGACCCAGGAGACCTTGCGGAAATCGACATTGACCTTCTCAGGCTCCACGACCGATTGAGTGACGAGGCCTGGATTGAAAATGGTCACTACGGTGCCGTCCTTCGGTGCCGTCGCGTCGAGATAGCGCACCGAAGTGAGGCTGCCGGCACCCGGCATGTTCTGCACGATCACGGTCGGATTGCCGGGGATATGCTTGCCGATGTGCCGGGCGACCGCGCGCGCATTGACGTCGTAGCCACCGCCTGGCGAAAAGCCGACCACGATGGTGATGGTCTTGCCCTTGTAGAAATCGTCCTGTGCGCAGGCCGGCCCGACGAGGGGGCTGAGGACGAGTGCGAGGAGGAGTAGAAGCGCGAGACGGTCAAACATCGCTGAATCCGGCAGTCGTTGAACCTGGGCAACGCTACGTCCGCGCGCTCCCATAGACAATGGGACGCAGGGGCGCAGCCATGCGACAAGATCACATCGGATGCGGCGGGTTCGCACCCGTGAACGGCCGTCTAGTCGAGGTCGAGCCGAAATGGATCACCTTCAACTGCGACGGTGCCGCGACCGATGGTCTCGATCGCTGCGGTCATACGGCCTTGCCGTCCGAGCATGCGATCGGCCAGTAACACAATACGCAGATTCGGCGTCGCGGTCGCCGATGCGTGTCGCAGCGCCTGCGCGATGGCAAGCTCGCTGCGCTGCGGGTTGAGCGCGCACACAGTGACGAACGCGCCGGCCGTCGAGCGGCTGATGCCGGCATAGCAGTGCACCACTAGGGGTTTGGCGCGGTCCCAACCACGCACGAATTCGATGAGTCTGGTCAGATGCTCGTCGGCAGGCGCGACATAGCCGTCGAGCGGCTCGATGATGTCGTCCACGCCTAGAATAAGGTGGTTGTCCGGAATGACAACGTGAGGGCGCCGGACGAGATCAATGTCCTTCAGCAGCGTGACAACGTGGCGGGCACCGGTATCCTCAACGGTCTTGTGGAGTCGTGCGAGCGAGCAGACGTGGATCATAGGGCCTTATTGTTCTGAATGATGTGAATCGCATGTTGTATATAGGATGCAGATGCGCGCATGGAAGCGTCGATCTGTTGTCATTCCCTCAATTTTGTGAAGCGGTCAAGGTACCGCGCCTCGGCGATGTCGGCGGGCCAAGGCGTAAGATAGTCGCGTTCGATGACGGCGGAGAACTTCGGCGGACGCCCGAAGAAGCGACCGGCCTCGCCAGACGAAAATCCGGCAAGACGCGTCGCCTCCAGGTAGGCGGCGGCGCGATCGGAGGTCTTGATCACTGCAACCAGATCGGCAGATAAGGTCACCGGCAGACCGAAGCGCACACGCACCGCCGCAAGGAGCCGCGATTCCACCGCCTTGTAGGTATCTCCGATCACGGCCTTGAAGGGCGTAATCATGTCGCCGATCACGTACTCAGGCGCGTCATGCAGGAGAACGGCGAGGCGGCTCTTGCCGTCGAGCCGCGCGCTCTGGTGCGCGATGGTCTCAACCAGGAGGGAGTGTTGCGCGACCGAAAAGATATGCGCGCCATCGGTCTGACCGTTCCAGCGCGCCACCCGCGCAAGTCCGTGCGCGATGTCGGCGATCTCGATATCGAGCGGCGAGGGATCGAGCAGATCAAGGCGACGCCCCGACAGCATGCGCTGCCACGCGCGCGGCGCGTGAGTACTCCGGCGCGCTCGGGACGGGGCGATCATCGCTTCTTCGCAAGCTTGACGTAGGCGGGATGGCGATGACAAGTCACCAGATGATCATTGACCATGCCAACCGCCTGCATGAAGGCATAGACGATGGTCGGGCCGCAGAACTTGAAGCCGCGGCTGGCCAGATCCTTGGAGATTTTCCGCGACACCTCCGTCTCCGCCGGGATCTGCCGCGTGCTGCGGAATTTGTTGATCTTGGGCTTGCCATCGACGAAATCCCACAGCAGCCGCGAGAAGCCCGGGCCCTTGTCCATCACCTCGAGCCAGCCGCGCGCGGAAAGAACCGCACCATTGATCTTCATGCGATTGCGCACGATGCCCGCGTCCTGCATCAGGCGCTCAACCTTCTTGGGCGTGTAGCGGGCGATCTTCTCCGGCGCGAAGCCGTCGAAGGCACGGCGAAAATTCTCGCGTTTGCGCAGAATCGTAATCCAGGACAACCCGGCCTGGAACCCATCGAGGATGAGCTTTTCGTAGAGCGCCCGATCGTCGAATTCCGGCACACCCCATTCCTCATCGTGATAGGCGATATAGAGCGGGTCGAGCTTGGCCCAGGGACAGCGCTGGAGCCCGTCGGCGTGCTGGAGGGCAGTGTTCATCGGCCGCTCTTTGCTTCTCCAGGGAACGCGAAGCGTGCCCACGGCGGCTTGACCAGATGCAGCTCGACCCCGCCGGCGACGAGCGCGGTGCGGCTCGCCAGGGCCTCCTCGACGCGGTCGAGGCGCAGTGCCGCGAGTCCACGGCCGGACACGCCCGACCCCATCAGACCGACGCTCTTGTCGCCCGCCATCACCGGAACACCGGTGTCCGGCGGTGCGCCATCGAAGCCTACGGGAACCACGCGTGTGCGTGCGCTCGCGCGGTGCTCGATGCGCGAGACGACCTCCTGGCCGATGAAGCAGCCCTTGTCGAAGTCGACGCCGCGAAGTTGGTCCATGTCGCTCTCGTGCGGGAATGCGTCGCCGTAGGCAAAGTCGGCGCCGCCCTGCGGCACGCCCAGCGCGATCCGGTGCGCCGCATACTCGGACGCGTCGACGAACTCAGCGCCAACATCCGCTGCGCCATCGGCGGCGCGATCCGGCGATACGATGCAACGCATGCCGAGCCCGCGCAGCCGGGGATCGGGATAGCACAAGCCTTGGCGGATCACGCTATCCTCGCCCCAGATCGCCAGCACATCGAGAGTCCCGGACAGGTTCTCGATCGTCACCTTGGCGCGCAACTTGTAGAACGTGAGCCGGTCGCTCAGGGTTGGGGCGAGCGCGCGCGGGCAATCGAGGAAGAAGGCTCCTTCGGCTTCGGCCACGATGAAGTCGACAATAATCTTGCCCTGCGGCGTGAGGAGCGCGGCAAAGCGGGGCTGCGTCGGCGTCACCTTGGCAAGATCGGCGGTGATGAGACCATTGAGGAATTTGCGGGCGTCAGGGCCGGCGACCCTGACTACGCCACGGTCTGGGAGACGTGCTGCCTTCATGAGTTTACTTGCCAGATGTCGTCAGGAAACGTAAGGCGCTCGAAGCACGGCGACAAGAGCGACGTCGGAATGGCCTATGATCTGATCCTCAAGGGTGGCATCGTCATCAACCAGGATGGCGAAGGCGCGCGGGACCTCGGTATCGTGGGTCGCCGCATCGCGGCCATCGGCGAACTGCCGGCGGCATCGGCAGGCGCGACGATCGACTGCCGCGGTCTTCATATCCTGCCTGGCGTGATCGACACGCAGGTGCATTTCCGCGAACCCGGGCTCACCCACAAGGAAGACCTGGAATCGGGCTCGCGCAGCGCGGTGATGGGCGGCGTGACGTCGGTCTTCGAAATGCCGAACACCAGCCCCGCAACGACCAGCGCGGAGGCCCTCGCCGACAAGATCACTCGCGCCCATCACCGGATGCATTGCGACTTCGCCTTCTTCATGGGCGGCACGCGCGAGAACACCAAGGACTTGGCGGAACTCGAGCGGCTCCCCGGCTGCGCCGGCGTCAAGGTATTCATGGGCTCATCCACGGGGTCACTTTTGGTCGAGGACAATGAAGGCGTGCGCAACGTCCTCAAGGCAATCCGACGGCGCGCCTCGTTTCATGCCGAGGACGAATACCGGATGAATGAACGCAAGCATCTGCGCGTCGAAGGCGATCCCCGCTCGCATCCGGTATGGCGGGACGAGATTGCGGCGCTCGCCTGCACGCAGCGCCTGATCCGGCTTGCGCGCGAGACCGGCAAACGCGTCCACGTACTGCACATTTCGACGGCGCACGAAATAGATTTTCTCAGTGAACACAAGGACCTGGCCTCGGTCGAAGCGACCCCGCATCATCTCACCCTTGAGGCGCCCGACTGCTATGAGCGGCTCGGTGCCCGCGCTGAGATGAATCCGCCGGTGCGGGATCGCGCACACCGGGAGGGAGTATGGCGCGGCATCGCGCAGGGGATCGTCGACGTGCTCGGTTCAGACCATGCTCCGCACACGGCCGGGGAGAAAGCAAAGAACTATCCGGCGACCCCGTCGGGCATGACCGGCGTGCAGACGCTGGTGCCGATCATGCTCGACCATGTCAACGCTGGGCGGCTGACGCTCGCGCGCTTCGTCGATCTGACCAGCCACGGGCCCGCGCGCTTGTTCGGCGTCGCTCGCAAGGGATGGATCGCCGTCGGTTACGATGCCGATTTCACCTTAGTCGATCTCAAACGGCGGGAGACAATCAGCAATCGTTGGATCGCCTCACGGGCTGGCTGGACACCCTATGATGGGATCAGGGTGACCGGCTGGCCGGTCGGTACGTTCGTGCGCGGGGCGCGCGTGATGTGGGACGGTGAGCTCCTGGATCCGGGGAGAGGCGAGGCGGTCGATTTCCTGGAAACGCTTGAGACCCGGTAGCGCCCGCGTTGAGGTGGGTTGCGCGCACCCGAGCGAGCATAAGCGCGCAACCAGGGGGACCGTACTCAGTCCATCTGAGTCAACCTCAGGCGGCTATCGGGTTGCGGCGCAGGCAAAGTCGGACGGCGTTATTGTCTCGGCAGATCGACTGAGAATTCTCCATTGCGGATGCGCAACGCCAGTCCCTCCGCAAAACGTGCGGCCGCTTCTTCTCCGTAGGTCGTGACAAATTCGGCGAAGGCGGCGAAAAGGCAAGCCTGTGCCAGGCAATCGCCGTCGATCCCGTCGAGGCGCGCCTCCGCCCAGGCCTCGGTGAGATAGCCCAGCGCTGCGCGCTTGTGCTCGTGGTCCCGATGTGGGTCCATCGTCAGCCGTGCCTGAATGTTGTCCCCAATGTCGATGCGATGGCCACGCCCGTCGCGCGACCACCCGAGAGAAAGTTAGCACGGCGATTGTGGCGGGCGACCGCCAAGTTTAGGAAGGGTTAATAGCGCGGGTTTCCAATACGAATTCAGTTTGCATAGCGGGCGGTGACATCACGTGCGATCTTGGAACCCTCTTCCAGATACCTGCGGATGACAAGATCAGCCGCTGGAGTGCAGGTGCGATAGTTCTGCTGGAACACGCGGTAGCCCCGATTGAAGCTCGCCACCATGCGGGCGCGCCGGTCGCCGCTCGGCGCCTCGGCCTCGATGAGGGCCTGGATTTCGTTGCGCCATTTGGGGCCTTCGTTGGCCCCGCAGAGGGCGCGCAGGTAATGCAGCGCACCCATAATCTCGGCGAGGCGCTGCAGGTTGCCGTCGAACGGCGCGGGAGCCTGGGCGCGTGCCGGCGTCGTTGCGGCCGCGAGACCGAGCATGAGCACTATGGCAAGACTTCGCAGCATCGGGATATCGCGTACAGCAATAGGACGGCTGGCGGCGGCCCGCAACCGATTCGGTTACGGTTCAAGCCGGACGGAAAAAAGGCAGGCATCGGTGGGGGGACAGCCGGCGGCCTCCTAGCTCGTCTCCTTTAGCCGCTCGAAAGCTGCCGCAACGATCGCCGCGAGGCCCGGCGTCGTCGGCAGCGTGGCGATTTCCACCTGGTCGACCCAGCGCCACTCACTGAGTTCCTCGTTGAGCACTGGTTCCCCCGCGACCCAGCGCGCCGCAAATGGAAGGATCACGAAATGGCGCTCCACCTGATTATCATCGTCGCGGATGATGGCCTCCCGGTAGCCCGCGAGGGCAACGGGCTCGATGGTTAGACCGGTCTCCTCACGGACCTCGCGCGTCACCGCTTCGTGCAACGTCTCGCCGGTTTCGACCACGCCACCCGGCAGGCTGAAAACGCCGTTCGCCGGCGCGCGCGCCCGCCGCACGACGAGCACCTTGCCGTCGCGGATGACCGCAGCGCTTGCCGCGAGGAACGGGCGTGATGGATAGGTTCTTTCATCGGCCACGGTGTTCGGCTCCCAGCGGCACTATATGATGGGTCTTGGTTGCCGACGGAGCTTAGCATGTGCGGACGTTACCTGATCATCAGCACACCGGAGGCAATCCGTGCGCTCTTCCGCTATCCGGAACAGCCGAATTTCCCGCCCCGTTACAACGTCGCGCCCACGCAGCCGGTCCCGATCGTACGGCTTCTCGAGGGTGAGCGGCACTTCGCCCTAGTGCGCTGGGGGCTCATTCCGGCCTGGGTGAAGGACCCGCGCGGGTTTGCCCTGCTCATCAATGCCCGCGGCGATTCGGTGAACGACAAGCCGGCGTTCCGCAATGCGATGAAGCGGCGGCGCTGCCTCATCCCGGCGGATGGCTTCTACGAATGGATGGAGCAGGGCGGCAAGAGACGTCCCCACGTGGTCCGTCCCGAGCACGGCGGCCCGATCGCCTTCGCCGGCTTGTGGGAAAGCTGGATGGGTCGGAATGGGGAGGAAATTGACACTGCCGCCATCGTCACCACGCAGGCGAGCCGTGACATTGCCCATATCCACGACCGAATGCCTGTGATCGTGCCGCCCGACGCCTTCGATTTCTGGCTCGACTGTACAAACGTCGACGCCGTGACCGCCGCGGCGGTGATAACGCCCGCGCCCGCCGAGCGGCTCGAGGCGTACGAGATTTCGAACGCAGTCAACCATGCGGCGAACGATTCGCCAGCGCTGCTGGAGCCGGCAAGCGCAAGCAATGATGAATCCGAAGCGGACGGTCCTGCACGGCGCGCAAGAAAGCCGAAGAAGGATGACCGGCAGTCCTCGCTGTTTTGACGCCGCCGCCGGCTGAGCTACAGCACTTTCCCAGGATTGAGGATCCCGCTCGGGTCGAGCACGCGTTTGAGGCTGCGCATCAGCTCGAGCGCGACCGGGTCCTTTACGCTGGACAGGACCTCGCGCTTCATGACGCCGATGCCATGTTCGGCTGAGATCGATCCGCCGTACCTTGCCACGATCGCAAAGACCGCATCGTTGACTTCGTCCCAACGCGCGATGAATGCTGCGCGGTCGGCACCGACCGGTTGAGCAACGTTGTAGTGGATATTGCCGTCGCCGAGGTGACCGAATGCGACAACGCGGCAGTTGGGGATCATGGCCTCGACTGTCGCGGTCGCCTCGGCGATGAAGTCCGGCACCGCGTTCACGGGCACCGAGACGTCATGCTTGATCGAGCCGCCCTCGTACTTCTGCGTGTCAGCAATGTGATGGCGCAGGAGCCAGAAAGCCTTGGTCTGCTCAAGGTTCTCGGCAATTGTTGCGTCTTCGAGCAAGCGCCGCTCGGCGGCCGTCATCAAGAGCTCCTCCATTGTCGCGCGCAGGCCTTCGCGCGCCTGCGAAGACAGTTCCAGCAGGACGTACCAGGCGTGCTTGGCGGCCAATGGATCCCGGCAGCCGGGCGCGTGTCTCACGGCAAATTCTACGGCAATGCGCGGAATGAGCTCGAAGCCTGTCACCATCCCTCCGGCCCGCTCTTCGGCCAGGTTCAGCAGAGCCAGAGCGGCGGCCGGGGAGGGCACACCGATGAATGCGGTCTCGATGGCGCGCGGCCGCGGAAACAGCTTCAGCACCGCCGCAGTGATCACGCCCAGGGTGCCTTCCGCCCCGATGAACAGGTGGCGTAGATCGTAACCCGTGTTGTCTTTTTTGAGCTTGCGCAGGCTGTTGAGCACACGTCCGTCGGCAAGCACCACTTCGAGGCCGAGGACCAGTTCGCGCGCGACGCCATAGGCGAGCGCACCGGTGCCGCCGGCGTTGGTCGAAAGGTTGCCGCCGATCGTGCAGCTGCCTTCGGCGCCGAGCGAGAGCGGGAACAGGCGGCCAGCCGCGGCGGCGGCCTCCTGCGCCTTGATCAGGACGACTCCCGCCTCGCAAGTCATGGTATTCGAGGTCGGATCGACCTCGCGAATACGATCGAGGCGCCGGAGCGAGAGCACGACCTCGCCGTGGTGCGGCGTTTGCCCGCCGACGAGCCCGGTATTGCCGCCCTGCGGGACAATCGCGGTTCTGGTTTCACTGGCGAGCTTGAGGATCGCGGAGACCTCGGCGACGCTGCCGGGTCGCAGCACCAGCGGCGAGCGGCCGTGATAGAGCCCGCGCTCCTCGGTGACATAGGGGACAATCTCGGCCGGATCGGTGATCGCATAGCGTTCGCCGACGATTGCGGCGAAGCGGGCGATCAGCTCAGGCGGCACAGTCCTGACCGGCATTTCAACAATGTTCATGAACGCGCTCGTTCGTTGACGCTGCACTATAGCGCGGCTGATGCCCGGTTTCGCAAGTCATGCTCGCGGCGCCGCCGCGCGTTTGAGCCGGTCGTTGATCGCCTCGCCAAGGCCCTGGTGCGGAATCGGCATCGCGGCGATGGCGACGGCCCCTGCGGCATCGAGCGTGCGCAGGTAAGCAAACAGGTTCGCTGCCGCCTCGATCAGGTCCCCGGCTGGCGACAGGTTTGCCACGTCGGCTGCGCCTTCGCTGCCTGGGGGTAGCGAGGGACCGAACGCGAGCAGCGCCTCGCCCGCCTCGATGCTGCGCGCATTGAGCCGCAGCGGGGTGCGTGGTGCATAATGAGAAGCGAGTTGCCCAGGCGCGACTGGCGTTTCGGCATCGCCCAGCTCTTCGCCGGACAGCACGCGATCCGGCAAGGCTTGGCCGAGCACGCGCTGCAATTCCGCGCGCGGCAGCCCCCCCGGACGCAACAATATCGGTTCGGCCAAGCAGGCGACGATGGTGGATTCGATGCCGACTGGCGCCGGGCCACCGTCGAGGACGAGATCGATGCGTCCGCGCAAGTCGGCGAGCACATGCGACGCGGTGGTCGGTGAGACGTGGCCCGATCGGTTGGCGGAGGGCGCGACGATCGGCCGGCCGACCGCCGCCAGGAGACCGCGCGCAACCGCATGGTTGGGGACGCGTAGCGCGATCGTATCGAGACCAGCGGTCGCGAGCTCGGCGACCGGGCAGCCGGGCAAGCGCGGTAGCACCAGCGTCAGCGGACCCGGCCAGAATGCCTCCGCGAGCCGGGCGGCGGCAGCGTCAAAGGCCGCCAGGCGGCGTGCCGCGGCGACGTCCGGTACGTGTGAGATCAGCGGGTTGAATGCCGGCCGGCCTTTGGCGTGATAGAGCCGGGCGACCGCCCTGCTGTTGGTCGCATCGGCGCCGAGGCCGTAAACCGTTTCGGTTGGGAACGCGACCAAGCCGCCTGCCACGAGGCAGCGCATGGCTTCTGTTATGGCTGCGGCGCTCGCCGTCATGACGCGTGTTGACGGCCCGGCAGTCACGTCCTACCTCATGTGCTTGCGGCCGCGCGGAGCCGCCGTTATAAGTCCGGCCAGCAGTCGGAGTGTGGCTCAGCCTGGTAGAGCACCTCGTTCGGGACGAGGGGGTCGCAGGTTCAAATCCTGCCACTCCGACCAACAATTTCAACATCTTAGCAGAGCGCTTGGCGACGTTTTCCTCAAGCCTTTAGTCTCGGGGCTACGTCCGGGGCAACGGATTTGGCGGCCGCGACTACGATCGGCAGACTCTGCGATTGTAGCCCCATACGTAGCCCGGTAAAAACTGAACTCGTAGCCCCAAACACTGAGTTCGTAGCCCCAAACCGAAACAACCTCCGCACACGGAGCCCGTAGCCCCAGAGACGTGTTTCGTAGCCCCGCTCGGCGCGCTCTCCGAACCTCTGCCGCAAAATTCAGTTTGCAAGAGGGTTGCCAGAAGTGAAATTTCACGATAGGTGATTCGTTCCGCGCACGAGACGGGTTCTCGTGCCTGCTCAAGGGAAAGACCAATGGCCAAGGCCAGGAAATTCCGCCCCACCTGCATCCGGCAGTGGCGGCACCATCGCGGAATGACGCTCGAGAAACTGGCGGCTCGCCTGGACATGACCGCCAGCCATCTGTCGATGCTGGAGCGAGGCCAGCGTGGCTATACGCAGGATACGCTTGAAGCCTTGGCACGCGCACTAGGAACGGATGTAGCGAGCCTGTTGCTGAGCGATCCGGCCGAACCCGACTCCATCTGGTCGATCTGGGACAAGGCCAAGCCCGGCCAGCGCCGGCAGATCGTCGAGATCGCCAGCACTCTCGTTAAGACTGGCCGAGCATAAGAACTGCTTACCCCGCTGAGACCTGGCGCGTTTTGCGGAACGAAATGCACCGTTGATTTGTAAGTCACGGGTCTCCGCGGCGCTTTATCGCATGGATCCCTTCGCAGGAAATCCTGATGAACCGAGGTTCATCAAGATTACATTTTAACTTGTCGGGAACGATTGCCTCAACTTGCGCTTTTTTTGATTCACCAAGTTGGTGGAGGATTCACCAAATGGGTGTGGAGGATTAAAAAATGCGCAAGATCATGATCGTGCTATCTGCTGCGGCTGGGCTCGCAGTGATGGGTTCCATTCCGCAAACCGCAAGTGCGGCGCCGTTCGGTAATGCGAGCGGCATTGCGGCGGCGCAGCAAGATATCGACGCGCTCGATGCGGTGCACTGCGTCCCCGGTTGGCCGCATCACTATCCGACGAGTTGGCGCCGGGCGAACGGTTGCCCGCGTGGTGCGGTCTTCATCGGCCCGCGCTTCAGGGACCGAGCCTTTGTCTTCCGGGGACACCGCGGCTTCCACCGCGGCTTCCGCCGTCACTGGTAAGGAAAAACGGGCGGCTCAGGCCGCCCGTTTCGTTTGCGACGAGCCGCCGTGCGCGCGTCACATGTGACGCGCGCACGGTGTTGCCAATGAAGCGCGTATGGTAGCCACGTCTCGCGCCGAGCAACCACTCGGCGAGGGCATCAGCGACCTCAGTGTTGCCAGTAGTCGGATTTGCAAAGCGCCTGCGGGCACCAGCCCGAGTTGACGATGTTGGTCCAGATGCCGGAGCCCTCGAAGTAAGCGAGCGAGGCGCCGAGCGTGATGCAGGCCAAAATGGCGGTCATCATTGCTACGACGACGAATGTTCTTAGGCGTTCAAGCATTGCCATACCTAGCCCGCTAAATCATCGAATACAATCGTCCCCAGGGAGTCCGGGATCCTTCACACGTTGTGCCAAAGCGGTATTAAGCAGCCTCGTCAATCAGGGTCGCATCATCATCGTTAGGAGCGCGCGAGCTATTCACCCGTCGGGCCACGCGACGGCGGCGCAGGTAGTCGTCGGCGATCGGTGTCTTGATGTCGTTAACGCCCATCGAGCCGTCGAGCCAAGTGTCGAATTGCTCGAGCCGCAGAATGACCGGCATCCGATCATGCACCTCAGCGACAAACCGGTTCGGCTCGGTGATCAGCATCGTGCAGGACAGCAGCCGCTCTTTGGTCTCGACGTTCTTCCAATCGTCCCATAGGCCCGCCATCGTGAGCACCGCCGAACCATCGCGAGCCGTAAAGTAGTGCGGCTGCTTGCCGCCCGGCGTGTCCTCCCACTCGTAGTAGCCCGACGCCGGGATCAGACATCGACGGCGCTTGAACGCATCGCGGAACATCGGCTTGGTCGCGACCGTCTCGACACGCGCGTTGAAGGTCGCGAGCTTCATTTCCTTGAGCGGCTTCTTCCAATGCCACGGGATCAGGCCCCAGCGCATCGGGACCAGCTCGCGCTTGCCGTCGGTCGCGCGGACCGTGTCAACGGTGTCGGTCGGGCAGACGTTGTAGCTCGGCTGGATATTGGCCGGTGTGGACGAGAGGTGGTAGAGCCGGAAAAGCTCTTCCCAGGTGTAATGGCGCGTGAAACGACCGCACATCTGAAACCGGCCGCGATCAGTGATCGTCGGCCCGCAGCGCGACCAAGCGGTTTCGCAATGCGTCGCCGATCTTGAATTCCCTCGCTGCCGCTTCTATCGCAGCGGCCTCGTCAGGCGCGTAAACGCTGCCAAGATACCGGGCCGGTGTCGCCTTGATGAAGGCGATTAGCCAGCGGTACTCTGCCGGCTTCGAGGGCGACTTTTTACGCGACACAGTAGCCATCGCGGCTAATATACAGCCGGCCGGCGGGCGTGGTGAAGGCCATGCCGCAATGGACTGGGCGTGTTGCGACGTTGGGTGAGCTGCACCGATCCCCCGGATGGGTCTGGGTCTGGTGCGGGAGGGCAATGCCCTATTGCGGGCATCGCGCGCCCATGGCGCTGGCTGCTGCCGTGATACGATGGGGTCCAGACGCTTCAAGCGATGTGCTGCGGCAGCGTGCGCGCTGCACCTGCTGCGGCCATCTCGGCGCTACTCTTCAGCATCCGGGCTGGGCGGGAAACCAGATCGGCTTTGAGCCGTGGCCCGACGACATGGTGATGCGATGAAATGCCCGCGCTGTGATGATGCCCGTTGGGTGTGCGAGGCGCACGAAGACCGGCCATGGGAGGGCGCGGACAGCCCTCGCGCCTGCAAGTGCGGAGGCGCCGGCATGCCGTGCGGGCTGTGCAACAGGGGCGACGAGCCAGAGCTAGAACCCGGCTTCCAGGTCACGGCCGCCGCCAGGCACGGGCCGCAGCGTTAGGCGTGCGCGCTAGCCTTGACTTCAAGACAGGACAGGCGGCTTCGCGCCCGCGCTTCATTCGCTCCCCGACAGCACGGCGGCGGCAACGCGCAGGACGCGTACAATCTGATCGTCGTCCAATCCGACACCACGCATGCGTTTGATTGCCTTAGCGAGGATGCCGTAAGCCTTGTACACGCGATCCAGGGAGGCATAAGCTTCGCCGTCCTCGTCCGCCTTCGCCTTCAGCCTCGCTACAAGTGATACGATCTTGTCGGCAGTCATGGGCAGGCCCCCCAAAGGCTATTGCGCCCCTTCCCGACTTGGAGCGAGTCTAACCGTTGACTTGGCGATGCGCCTTCAACCCATCGGCAGAAGCGGCGACTGGAATTGAGAACGGACGCGCTCGCTTACTGTGCGGGGGAAATCGAAAGAAGTGGCAGCCGCCTTGCTGACTTCGCGCAAGCTGACAGGGCCCGAGATTATCACGCTCATCAACGGAGTTGAGGTACAAATCAGGAAATAGCCGCCCGGCCGTCCATAGCCGGGCGGTTTCTGTTCACCTCCGCACACCTGCCACTCCCATCGCGAAGGCCATGAGCAGGCCCGCGATGGTTCGGCAGGCACGCCATGAGCGCAAGCCGCAGGTTCACCACGTCGCCCGCCTCGATGTGGAGGCCGGCCCAGGTCGCCAGCCGCAGCGCCGCAGTGCTTGCGGGTCTGCGTCCGCGATCTGTGCCGCCGCCGCACCGCGATCGCGGTGGCAGGGTGTCGCTGACGTTGAGAGTAGGGCGAGCAGCACGAGGACAGCGGCTGTCCAGATGGACGTTCGGCGGACTGGGTTCGGACGGCGGCAGGACTTCGACGCGCGTGGGGGCGCGGTAATTTTACGCGCTGCGGTTCGCGCCGTGTTCGCCTCGCGTGCACATCGCGTTCCGATTTTTACCGCGCAATTACCACACGCCATAAATGAAATTGCGCCCCCCGGCTCATCACCGGGGGTATCAGTGGAACTCTAGCCCTTGTCGCACCGTTGTCCCGACCAGGGAGATGCCCCATGACAAAGCTTTTGAGTGCGATGGTAGTCGCCTCGTTCGCGCTGCTCGGCGCTGCGATGGCGCAAGGGACATGCGAAAGCAGGGCCGTGGACAAGAACGGCAAGGCCCTGGTCGGAGCGGCCAAGACTAGCTTTCTGACGAAGTGCAGGCGCGAAGCGTGCGAGCCCAAGGCCGTCGATAAGAACGGCAAAGCCCTCACCGGGGCCGCGAAGAAGAGCTTTTTGCAGAAGTGCGAGAGAGAAGCGTAAAGCGGCGCGTGTGATGCCCCGCGCTTGATGTCTCCGCCCGGCCAAACCGCGCAGCCGGGCGGTTTTCCTTGTCACCCTTCGGGAAGGTCGATGCCTGACATTCTGGTGACATGTCCGATTACAGGCAGGCCGGTGCCAACGGGAATCGGTACCGAGTCCATCGTCTTGGACAGCCTTCCGAAGGTCTCGATTCCCATGCATTGTCCAGAATGCGGCGGATATCATTATTGGACAAGGGAGCACGCGTGGGTGGATGGAGAAGAGCCTAGCAAAGTGGTGCCGGTGATGGACGCTAGAAGGCGCGGTCGTCATAGGCTGCAGCGACTGTGATCGCTATCACTCCCAATCCCAATCCGAACGGGCAGGTCTGGGATCTGCTGTAGCCGCGCGGCGCTCTCGCCCGGCTTCCGCGTCATGATCGACACCAAGCACGGGCCACGGCATTGAGTTCGACGTGGCTCGCGATCAAGAGAGCGGTGAACTACTGATGTCGCCGATGGCTCGGCGGTTGACCGTTAAGGAACGCTAGCACCCGCCGCGCGGCGAGCCGCTTCTGCATCTCGGGCCGGATGTTGTATTCCTCGATCGCCCGCTTGATCGCGTCCGCCTCATTGGCCGCATACACTTGGCCGATGTACCGGGCCGGCGTGCCAGTGATCCGGGTGATGGTCCAGGCCACCTCGCGCGAGGGGCGCGTGGTCTTGCGCGGCGACTTCGTCTTCTTCGCCATGGGCGCGAGGATAGAGCCGCAGCGTGAACGGCGGTTTGCGGCTTTCGTTCAAAATGCTTCGAGGGCGGCGCCGGGTCAGGCTGATGCACTCGGCTGGCGCGTCACGATCGACAGCAAGCACGGGCCGCAGCACTAGACGTGCGCTCGGGCTGATATGTCTCGGAATGAATGTGGTTTGCCTAAGCTGGCAGTCGAGGCGGGTACCAGCGCGCGATCAGAATGATGCCGACCAGGAACAGAACGATATTGAGGGGCGGCAGGAGCCAGAACAGCAGGCCGGGCGACTGTGCCGGGGAGCTAGTGAGAAGTTTGAGGGCGACCACTATTGATCCGAATGTGAGGACCTGGTGTGCAAGGGCGACCGAGCAGACCACCAGCCCGAAGACGCGCCCGGCACGGTCCAGCCTGACCAGCAGGACGCCTGCCACGATGGTCAAGAGCCCCAACACGCCGATCAAGAACACGGCCTTGAAGACATTGATTGGATAAATCCCTTGCTGGGCGAGCAGCACCACCGTACTGGTCACTGCATAGAGTCGGTAGCCGCCCTGGAGGATGAGAAGAATCCCCAGCACGCGGACAGCGGTTGCGCCGGGCACATGCGGCTGATCGGCCTCGCTTGTGGATGCAGTCTGGACCATGGCCCCCCGCTTGACGCGGCAGGTATAGTAGCGTGACATCCCCATGCCTGGTAGTTGAAGCCTACCCCCAATGAAGCACGTCGATCCGGACCTATCGCTCGTTTGACGGGACGTGGCGCCACCGGCGACGCTGCCAGCCGTGCCACGGCCGCCGGCACCGTCGCTCGTGTCCAATTTCCGGCTCAGCATCCCCGGCCTCGACTGCACCAAGGTCATCAAGATCGATTCGTTCACGGTGAAGCCGCAGGCGAACGTGGTCGAATTTCCCGACCTTCGGATCGAGCTCAGCCCGGTTTCGGGAGCGACCTGGCGCGACTTCTATCGCACCATGGTGATCGAAGGCCATTCCACGCCGATGGACGAGAAGACAGGCACCCTCGAA
>Ga0066903_100001256_pt1 | contig 18195 bp, 16 predicted proteins | sample PanSoiMetaGPlot1_FD_67491 | JGI IMG/M metagenome (GOLD analysis project Ga0066903, IMG submission 67491) | Tropical forest soil microbial communities from Panama analyzed to predict greenhouse gas emissions - Panama Soil - Plot 1 (version 2) | ecosystem: Environmental > Terrestrial > Soil >... | reverse complement strand
TGTCCTGCGCCGGCGCGATCCGCTCCTCGACAAACGTGTTCCAGTCGTGACAATGCGGGCACTGCCAGAGCAGCTCCGTGCTGCGGTAGCGGCAGCGCACGCAGACGTGCGGGTCGAGGTAGAACACCGCGTGCTCGGTCAGCTCGCCGTACCGGTCGACGAGCGCCGCCGGATGGTGCAGCTGGCCGAGCGCCCGCCAGATTGCCTGGTGGATGCTCAGCGCGTGAGGGTTCTGGACGAGCGCGGCGAACAGAAGATCAAGCGCCTCGCGCGGCTGCCCGGCCGCGGCCAGATGACGCGAGAGCGCCAGCCTCGCGCGCCAGTCCTGCGGGTTCTCGTCGATGAGGCGCCGGCACAGACGCGTGAATCGCTCGGGATGGCCTGTGCGTCGGCCCAGGGCCTCAAGACGATCGAACGCCAGGTACGCGCGATCCGGCGAGATGTCCACAAGCTTCTCCCAGATCTCCGCGGCGCCCCGCTCGTCCCCTTCCGCCGCCCGCACGTCGCCCAGATTGATGTACGCAGGCACCGCGCTGGCATCGAGCGCGATCGCCGCTCCGAACCGTCGTGCCGCCTCGGCGCAATTCTTGCGGCGGAACGCCTCGAGACCGATCTCGTTCTCCAGGAACGCGAGGATCGCCTGGCTCTGCGATCGCGCGTCGGTCGCGGCCAGTTGCGACAGCCGTTCACGCGTGTCGTACGCTTCGGTCCACTGGTGCTGTTCCTCGTGCAGCTTTTGAAGGTTCATGAGGGCGTATTCGTTCTTGGGATCGAGCCGCAAGACCTCGGTGAACGCCTCGAGCGCACGGTCGACGAACCCTCCGCGCTTGTAGTCGAGACCGAGGCAGAGCAGGACGTACGCATGCTCCAGCCGGTTCAACCGCGGCCGCTGCAAGAGCGACTGATGCACGTTGATGGCTTTGCCAACCTGTCCTTTTTCGCGATGCAGGTTTCCGAGGATCATGTGCACTTCGAGGGCGTCCGGATCGACACTCGCCGCGCGCGTCAACTCCTCGATCGCCAGGTCAATCTGGTTGGCCACGAGGAAATTGAGGCCCAGGATGTAGTGGGGCGACTCCCGTGCCCGCCGTCGATCGAACCATTTGCCGTCGCGCAGCTTGTATCGCTCCCACGCCTTGCCGATCGTCAGGCCAGCCAGGAGGGCAACGAGCGCCGCGAGGAGTGGTGCGTAGGCGTTCACGTTCCGCTCCGGTCGCACTCGGCCAGGTAGCCCGCCACGAGCCCATCCCATTTGCGTTGCGCTTTCAGGAGGAGCTCGATGAGCTCCCGCGCGGCCCCTTCGCCACCACGCGCGCGGCTGACCCAGTGCACACGTTCGAGGACATCGGGCGCGGCGTCGGCCGGCGCTGCGGCGAGGCCCGCGCACGCGAGGACAGGCAAGTCGAGCACATCGTCGCCCATGTAAGCGACCTGCTCATCGGCGAGTTGCCGCTCGCTCACGATCCGATCATAGGTCTCGCGCTTGCTCGAGACGCCCTGGTGCACGAGTGCGACGCCGAGCTGTGCAGCGCGCTGGACCGTCGTCGCGGACGACCGCGCCGAGAGAAACCCGACCGTTACGCCGAGCCGGAGCGCCCAGACGATCGCCGTCCCGTCGCGGATGTCGAACTGCTTGCTTTCCTTGCCGTCGGCGTGCATCAGAATCCGGCCGTTCGTCAGCACGCCGTCGACGTCGAACAACGCGAGCTTGATGAGCGCCGCCCGGCGCTCCAACCCGGCATCCATCACGAGCACCGAGACTCGAGGAACGTGCGGCCAGCCACGAGCTAAAACAGCTCCGTCCGCCACAAGTCGTGAACGTGCACGACGCCGGCGACGCGCTTGGGCTGATCGCCGTCGGCGACCACGACGGCGGTAATCTTTCTCTGTTCCATGATATTCAGCGCTTCGACGGCGAGCGTTCGCCGGGAGACCGATATGGGGTGCCGCGTCATCACGTCGCCCGCGGCCATTGTCCGGATGTCGACCGAGCGCTCCATCTGCCGCCGAAGATCGCCGTCCGTGATGATCCCGACAAGCGTGTCGTCCGAGTCGACGACGCAGGTCATGCCGAGACCCTTTCGGGACATCTCATAAATGACGTCGCGCATCGGCGTGCTCACCTGCACGATCGGGCAGCGGTCGCCGGCGTGCATCAGCGCCTCGGCGCGCATGAGCCGCTTGCCGAGCTTGCCGCCAGGATGCAGGCTCGCGAAGTCTTCCTGCCGGAACCCCTTCTCGACGAGCAGGGTCATGGCGATCGCGTCGCCGATGGCGAGCGCGGCGGTCGTGCTCGCCGTCGGCACGAGGTTCATCGGGCACGCTTCTTCAGTGACGCTGCAATCGAGCGCGACGTCGGCGGCCTGGGCGAGGGTCGACCGTGGGCCGCCGGTAATCGCAATCAGCTTGGCGCCGAGACGCCGGATGGTCTCGAGCAGCCGAAGGAGCTCGTCGGTCTCCCCGCTGTACGAGAGGGCGACCACGACGTCTTCGGGTTGTATCACGCCGAGGTCGCCGTGGATGGCCTCGGCCGGGTGAAGAAAGAAGGCCGGTGTGCCCGTGCTGGCGAACGTCGCGGCGATCTTCCGGCAAATGATGCCGGATTTGCCCATACCTGTGACGATGACGCGCCCTTGGCACTGCCGCAGGATCTGGACGGCGCAATCGAACCGCGCGTCGAGTCGATTGACGAGGGAGAGGATGGCCGCGGCCTCTGTCTCGAGCACCTTGCGCGCGAGCGACCGGTCACCCACGCGATCTCACCTCTGACGCGGTCCGCACGATTCGATCGATCGCCAGCAGCCGGTGGAGAAGCGCCTCGAGGTCCGCGAGCTTCAGCGCGTTCTGAGCATCGCTCTTCGCCTTGGACGGATCTTCGTGCACTTCGAGGAACAGGCCGTCCACGCCGGCGGCTACGCCGGCGCACGCCAGCGGTTCGATGTACTGGGCCTGTCCGGCGGTCACACCGTTGCCGGCGCCGGGAAGCTGCAGGCTGTGCGTCACGTCGAAGACGACCGGAACCCCCTCGGCGCGCATCATCGGGAACGCCCGCATGTCGACGACGAGGTTGTGATACCCGAAGCTGGTCCCACGCTCGGTCACCAGGACCTGCTCGTTACCGCCCTCTCTCACCTTGGCGACCGCATGCTTCATGTCGTCGGGCGCCAGAAACTGACCTTTTTTGATGTTCACCACGCGCCCGGTCCTGGCGGCAGCGACAAGCAGGTCTGTCTGGCGGCTGAGGAACGCGGGAATCTGCAAGACGTCGGCGACGCTCGCGGCGGGTCGGGCGTGCGACGGCTCGTGGATATCGGTGAGAATCGGCACCTCGTACGCCGACTTGATGCCCGCCAGCACGCGAAGCCCTTCTTCAAGCCCCGGTCCACGGAACGATCTGTTCGACGTCCGATTGGCCTTGTCGTACGACGCCTTGAAGATCCAGGCGACGCCGGCGCGCCGCGCAATCTCACAGAGGCGGCCCGCCATATCGTGCGCATGCTGCTCGCTTTCGATGACGCACGGGCCGGCGATGAGCACGAGCGGGTGATCGCCGCCGATCGTGAAACTGCCGACCGAGACAGGAGTCACGGAAGACATTATACGGGGCGAGGAACGGGCCGGACGGGCAGGGCGGGCGCCCGCGGCCACGCCGGCCCCCCATTGTGCGGGCCGCGATGGGGGGTGGTGCGGCGAGCCGAGGACGTGGGAATTCGCGCCACGTCACCAGCGTCCGAGACCGAGCCGCGGTAAGGGCCCGGCGCGCCTATCGTCCGCGCTCGCCCGCTCCGATTACGCGCGCAGCGCGATGCCGCGCGCGATCGACGCGTCGCGCTGCGCGGCGGTCTTGTGTTGATACGCAGCGCCGACGAAGGCGGCGAACAACGGATGCGGGTGCGTGGGCTTCGACTTGAACTCGGGATGAAACTGCACGGCGAGATACCACGGGTGGCCGGGCAGTTCGGCAATCTCGACGAACTTGCCGTCAGGAGATCGGCCCGAGATGCGCAGGCCGTGGTCGTGCAGCGTCCTTTCGTAGAGACAGTTGAATTCATACCGATGCCGATGGCGCTCGTGGATGAGATCGGCTCCGTATATCTTCTGCGCGAGCGAGCCCGGCGCGAGCTCGCACGCATACGATCCGAGCCGCATCGTTCCGCCCAGATCGTCGATGCCGAGCAGGTCGCGGAGCTTGTAGATGACTTTTGTCGACGCCTCTGGATTGCATTCCGTGGAATCCGCGTCGGTTAGTCCGGCGACGTTTCGAGCGTACTCGACGGTGGCCCACTGGAAGCCGTAGCAGATGCCAAAGTACGGGATCAGGCGTTCCCGCGCAACCTGCGCGGCCCTCATCATCCCGCGCGTGCCGCGGCTGCCGAATCCGCCGGGAACCAGTATGCCGTCGGCGCCGTCGATGAGCGCCAGCCCCTCGGGCTCTTCGAGCGCCTCGGCCTCGATCCACTTGATGTTCACCTTCAGTCCGTTCGAGAACCCGCCATGATGCAGCGCTTCATTCAAACTCTTGTACGAATCCTCGTAGCCGACGTACTTGCCCACGACATGGATTGTGATCTCGTCAACCGGATGCTTGATGCGCGCCACGAGGTCCTCCCAGGGCCCCATTCGGCGCTCCGTTGCCGGAAGATGGAGATACTTCAGCACGATCCGGTCGAGCCCCTCGGCCGCGAGCACGACAGGTACCTCGTAGATGGTCGGAACGTCCTTCGCCGTGATGACGGCTTCTTCGTCCACGTCGCAGAAGAGCGCAATCTTCCGCTTGATATCGCTGTCGAGAAACCGGTCCGTCCGGCAGAGCAGGATGTCGGGTTGGATGCCGATCGACCGGAGGTCGCGCACGCTATGCTGGGTGGGCTTCGTTTTCAGCTCGCCGGCGGCGCCGATGAACGGGACGAGCGTCAGGTGCACGTAGAGCGAGTTGTCGCGCCCGACTTCCTGCCGAAACTGACGAATGGCCTCGAGGAAGGGCAGGCTTTCGATGTCTCCGACCGTTCCACCAATCTCGACGAGAACGATGTCGACGTCCTTGGAGACCGCGCGAATGGCGTCTTTGATCTCGTTCGTGATGTGCGGAATGACCTGCACCGTGCGCCCGAGGTAGTCGCCTCGCCGCTCCTTTTGGATGACGCTCAGGTAGATCTTGCCGGTCGTCCAGTTGGAGTGCCGGGTCGTCACGGTGTTCGTGAAGCGTTCGTAGTGACCGAGATCGAGGTCGGTCTCCGCCCCATCGTCCGTGACATACACCTCGCCGTGCTGGTACGGGCTCATCGTTCCCGGGTCGACGTTGATGTACGGATCGAACTTCTGCATCGTCACGCGGTAGCCGTGCCCCTCCAGCAGGCAGCCGATCGAGGCTGCTGCCAGACCCTTGCCGAGCGAGGAGACCACGCCGCCGGTGACGAAGATGTACTTGGGTGTCCGTCCGTCCATTGAGCTCAATATCCTCCTGATTCGTCCCACTCAACCCGACGCGGGCGCTGCGAGCAGACGCCGCACCTGTTCAAGGTCTTCCTGCGTGTCGACGCCGAACGATTCGTACTGCGTCTCGAGCGTCTTGATGCGAATGCCGTGCTCGAGCGCGCGCAGTTGCTCGAGTGATTCCGCTCGCTCGAGCGGCGTCGGCTCGAGCGACGCCAGCACAAGCAGCGCACTGCGGCGATAGGCGTACAGGCCGATATGTCGGTACATGGGCGGCCATCCCCCGCGCGGGTCGCGCATGTGGGGAATGGGGGCGCGTGAGAAGTACATCGCGAAGCCGCCGCGGTCGACGACGACCTTGGTGATGTTCGGGTTCGAGAGCTCGGCCGGGTCATGAATGCGACGGAAGAGCGTTGTCATCTGTAGACCCGAGTCGTCGGCGAACGGCGCGACGAGCTCTGAGATCGCGCCGGGATCGACGAGCGGTTCGTCGCCCTGGACGTTCACGACCACGTCGCAGTCGAGCGTGACCGCGACCTCGGCGAGGCGGTCGGTGCCGGTTTCGTGCGCCTTCGTCAGGCGGACCTTGCCACCGAAGCCGGAGACGCGAGTTGCGATCCGAAGATCGTCGGTCGCGACGATCGTTTCTGAGACGAGCGGCGAGAGCGATGCGCGCCGGTAGACGTGCTCGATCATCGGACGTCCATCGAGATCCGCGAGCACCTTGCCGGGCAGCCGGGTCGACGCGTATCGGGCGGGGATGAGGGCGATAATCTTGAGGGGCTTGCGCGAAGGAACCGGATCGACTTTCGGCGTAGTCGATTCAGGGTGCACGACGAATAATAGCACAACCCGCAAAATGGTCCCGGGCCGTGCTACGATGGCGAGCATCCCGGAATGACGAGGGAGCACGTGAAGCGGACGGCTGCAATCGTCCTCGGCGCGGGCGCGGTGGCTGCATGGTTGCAAGGTGCGGCTACGTCGAAGCGTCCCGTTCCCGATCCCATCATTCCCCGCGCGACGACGATCGATCTGCGCGGCGCCGAGCTGGCCAATGAGATCGCGAAGCTCCACGAGCGCCTTCGGCCGACGGCGACGCCGCACACTCCCGGTCGAAACCTGTTTGCGTTCCGTACCGCGCCAGCAATCGTGGCGGCGGTGCCGGTTCCGCGCGGGGCGTTGACCGAATCGCCGATCGCCGCTCCGGCAGTCGCGCAGCCCGCGCTCAAGCTCGCGGGAATTGCCGAAGATCCCGGCGTTGACGGCCCGATCCGGCAGGCGGTCATCTCCGGCGACGGACAACTGTTCATCGTGAAGGAAGGCGAGTTGGTGACGCCGCGCTATCGCGTCGAGAAGGTCTCGTCAGACGTCGTGGAGCTCACCGATCTGACCGACGGCTCGACGCGCCGGCTGGCCCTTCGGTAGCCGCTCGAAACGCCTGAACGTGTCCGTTGCGATCATCATCAATCCCATTTCGGGTGGGGCACCTCCAGGTGCGGCCAGGACTCGCGCCGAGCTGGCGCTGGCGACCGCCGAACGACATGGGGATCGCGCCGAAGTCTTCGTCACGGAACGGACGGGGCATGCCAGGGAGTTGGCGAAGGCGGCGGTGCGACGCGGCGTGCGGCTCGTCCTCGTGTGGGGCGGCGACGGCACGGTCAACGAAGTGGCCTCGGCGCTGGCGTTCGACGACGTGCCGCTCGGACTCGTGCCGGCCGGATCGGGGAACGGTCTGGCAACCGAGCTGGGGATCAGCCGGAGGCCGGAGCATGCCATCGCCGCCGCGCTGGCAGCCGAGCCGCGCCCCATCGACGTGGGCGAGATCGGTGGCCGCCTCTTCGTCAATGTCGCGGGCGTGGGCATCGACGCGTACGTGGCCGCGCAGTTCAACCACGAGGCGAACACCAAACGCGGACTCCTCGGCTATGTAAGATTCAGCGGGCGGGCCCTTCTTACCTACACCCCACAGTCGTATCGCATCAACGTCGGCCGAGCCTACACGAGCAACGGAAATGACTTCTCGCGGCCCGGCGAGGCCACGCTCAGCGTGCAGGCTGTCATCGTGACCATCGCGAACGGTCCGCAATTCGGGAACAACGCGCGAATCGCGCCAGGTGCGAGGTTCGACGACGGGTTTCTGGATCTCGTGGTCGTGGAAGAGACGTCGCGGCTCCAGACTCTCCGGCACGTGCCGAAGCTGTTCAGTGGGCGTGCGGAGCGAGTGCCTGGCTACTCGGCGATGAGAATCCGGAGAGCGGCTATCGAGTGCGACCGTGCGATGACGTTTCACGTGGACGGCGAGCCCGTGCAGGGCGGGAGCTGCCTCAACGTGCGGGTGCATCCGGGAGCGCTGCTCGTGCTTGCTTAGCGGGGGCTCTGCCTGCCACCGGCTCGGTCGCTCGCGGGGGCTCCGAGCCCCGGAGCCCCGCTCCACTTCCTCGCTGGCGAATAGCCGCAAGCCAACTAGAGTCGGACAACCCAGGCTTCTTTGATGGCCGGCACCTGACGAATGTCTTCGACCGCCTCGTTGAGCGCCGCCGATCCAGCTTCCTCATCGACGTTGACGATGCCAATCGCTCCGTTTCCGCGGCGTCCCAGCGCGAAGTTGGCAATGTTGACGCGGTGCCGGCCGAGGATCGTTCCCACGTCGCCGATGACCCCGGGTTGATCATCATTGCTGACGATCAGGAGGGTGCCGGAGAGCGGGGCCTCGACGTCGATGCCCTGGACCGCCACGAGCCTGAGGCTGTCAGGCTCGAATACCGTTCCTTCCACCCAACGCTCGCCCGCGTCAGTATGAAGCTTGAGCGAGAGCAGGCTGGTGAAATGTCTCGCTCGCGAGCTGCGTGACTCGATGATATCGATTCCCCGCTCACGCGCGGCGGCGCGGGCGTTGACGATCGACACGCCGCCCGAAAGAATCGGCCGAAGGACGCCGGCCGTGGCGCTTGCTGCGATTACGTCCACGCCGCGGCTCTCGAGGAGCGCGCCGTAGTAGCGGACCCCGAGCGCTTCTATTCTCGCCTTGCCAAGCTGGGAGGCGAGCGCACCGAGCCGATCAGCCAGGCGAATCCATGGTTGAAGGCGCTGCATCTCGTCGGGATGGAGGGAAGGGAAGTTCACAGCATTCCGCACGACCCCGTGAAGGAGGAAGTCCCGGACCGTCGCCGCGGTGTCGATGCCCACGAGCTCTTGAGCCTCCTCCGTGGAGGCCGCAATATGTGGCGTCGCGACGACCTGAGGGAGTTGGGCGAGCGACCAATCGGTGGGAGGCTCCCGCTCGAACACGTCAAGCGCCGCGGCCGCGACGATGCCCGCGTCGATCGCCCGACGAAGCGAACGCTCGTCAATGAGCTCCCCCCGGGCTGTGTTCACGATTCGAACGCCAGGCTTGCACTGCCGGAAGCGCGAATCGTCGAAGATGTGCCTCGTCTCCTGCGTCGATGGCAGGTGCAGAGACAGATAGTCCGCACACGCGCAGACCTCATCGAGCGCCATCAGCTCGACGCCGAGCGACGTTGCCACGTCCCGCGAAATGAACGGATCGTGCGCAACCACCCGCATCCCGAACGCGCGGGCACGCGGGGCGACCTCCTGGCCGATCCGCCCCAGCCCTACCACGCCGAGCGTCTTGCCCCGCAACTCATTGCCGAGAAACCGCTTCTTTTCCCACTTTCCGTCTTTCATCGCGCGATCGGCCGCAGGAACTGACCGTGCCAACGCCAGCATCAGCGCCCACGCATGCTCGGCCACGCTGATGCTGTTGGCGCCCGGCGCGTTGACGACGAGGATGCCTCGCGCGCTTGCGGCGGGAACATCGACGTTGTCGACGCCCGTTCCAGCGCGAGCAATGATCCGCAGCTTGGGCGCAGCGGAGAGGAGGTCGGAAGTGACGGTCGTCGCACTCCGGACGATCAACGCGTCCGCATCGGCGAGATCGGTCGCCAGCGCGCCCGTCGTCCGCCCGGACCGAGCGTCGACCTCCCAGTGAGCCTCCGCGCGGAGCATGTCCAGCGCGGAAGCCGGGAGGTCGTCAGCGACGACGATCTTCATCGTTGGGGCGAGGGAACGGGTATTTCAGCGGTCGTTCAGCGGTTGGCTCGGCGGAGCCGGCACGGTTCACGCGGCCTCGTGGGGCTCAGTGGCTCTTTGAAGGGGCCAGAGTGCGGACGTAGTTGACGACGTCCCAGATCTGATGCTCGGTCAGCTTGCTGTTGAACGATTTCATGCCGGTTCCTTTGACCCCGCCCTTGATGGCAGCGAAGATTTCGCCGTCGGTCGACCCATGCTTCCATTCGCCGGACGTCAAGTTGGCGGGTTTGGGATTCAGCTCTGTGCCCATTTTTCCATCACCAGTACCGGTCTGCCCATGGCAACTCGCACAGTTCTTGTCATAGACCTGCTTGCCGGCTGCGACTGACGCCGCGTCGGCCGCGACCGGATTCTTCACCTTGGCAGCCTCCGGATGATGGTGGGCGCCTTCTGTCGGGTGTTGAGCCTGCATGAGCGTCAGTGAAGCGGCAAGTGCGAGCACGGTGTACAACATTGATCGAGCACTCCTTCCCTCAAAATACTTGCTGATATGAGCCTACAGTATAATCCGTCGGTTCTGGTCGCGCCGGACGCGGCGTGGTTGCTCGCCCTGCTGTGGTGCAAACCGCTAAAACATTCGGAATCCGCGTGACGACGGCGTAAACACCAGTGCTTTTCCACAGAGTTTTCCACAGCGTTCGCGGAAATCTTCAACAGTCAACAGGTGACCTGACCTAAAAAGCTCACCTGAAGGTTCATATGGCGAATCCGATCAGTTTGAAGAACGGCCGGCTCGATGTCCCCAACGATCCGATTATCCCGTTCATCGAAGGAGACGGGACGGGACCCGACATCTGGCACGCCAGCGTGCGGGTCCTCGACGCGGCCGTCGAGAAGGCTTACGCAGGCAAACGGAAGATTGCCTGGAAGGAAGTCTACGCAGGTGAGAAGAGCTTCAAGCGCGTCAACAGCTGGCTGCCGGACGAGACAGTCCAGGCGTTTCGGGACCACTACGTCGGCATCAAAGGTCCCCTGACGACGCCGGTCGGCGGCGGAATCCGATCGCTGAACGTTGCTCTGCGCCAGCTCCTGGATCTCTATGTCTGCCTGCGTCCCGTGCGTTGGTACCGAGGCGTGCCATCTCCGGTCCGGCATCCTGAGAAGATTGACATGGTGATCTTTCGCGAAAACACGGAGGACATCTACGCCGGCATCGAATATGCCGCGGGGACGCCGGAGGCACAAAAGCTCCTCGATTTTTTCGCGCGCGAGTTTCCTAAAGAGTTCAAGAAGATTCGCTTTACGTCCGAGGTCGGCATCGGACTGAAGCCAATCAGTCGAGCCGGGACCGATCGCCTGGTCCAGAGCGCGATTGACTACGCCGTGAAGTTCGGGCGAAAGAGCGTCACGCTGGTCCACAAGGGCAACATCATGAAGTTCACCGAGGGCGCCTTTCGTGATTGGGGATATCAGGTTGCAAGGGACTGCTTTGGCGCCGTCGAAATCGACGGCGGTCCGTGGTGCAGAATTCCCCAGGGAAGACCCGGGGCCGGCATTGTCATCAAGGACGCGATCGCCGATATCACGCTTCAACAGGTCTTGACGCGGCCGGACGAGTTCGATGTCATCGCGACGCCGAACTTGAACGGCGACTACCTCTCCGATGCCCTGGCCGCACAAGTCGGCGGCATCGGCATCGCGCCGGGCGGGAACATCAATTACATCACCGGCCACGCCGTCTTCGAGGCCACGCACGGAACCGCGCCCAAGTACGCAAACCTGGACAAGGTCAATCCGGGGTCGGTCGTCCTATCGGGTGAGATGATGCTGCGCCACATGGGTTGGACCGAGGCGGCGGAGCTCGTCATGAGAGGGATGGACGGAGCCATCGCCTCGAAACGCGTCACGTACGATTTTGCGCGCCTGATGGAAGGAGCGACAGAGCTCGGCACGGCGGCGTTCGGTGACGCCATCATCAGCTGCATGTGAGACCGGCGACGTAGCGTGACGCCACGAGTCAGGAGCCGCGAGGACCGAGCAACGAGCGCCGACGAACGAACAGTCGAAGCAGAGGAGCGTTCTCGATGAATCGTAAAGTGACGGTAGTGGGCGGGGCCGGGAATGTGGGCGCGACGGTGGCTCGCGGCATCGCGGACAAGCAGCTGGCAGACGTCGTCCTGATCGATATCGCCGATCAGAAAGCCGTGGGGGTGGCGCTCGACATGCTCGAAGCGTGCCCGGTCTGGGGCTCGGACGCCCGCGTTCTCGGCACGGGCGACTACGCCGAAAGCGCCAACTCCGACATCGTCGTCATCACGTCGGGCGTGCCCCGCAAACCGGGCATGAGCCGCGACGACCTGCTGAACGTCAACTACAAGATCATGCAGCAGGTGACCGAGCAGATCGTCAAACGCTCGCCGAAATGCCTCATCATCCCCGTCTCGAATCCGCTCGACGCGATGGCCCAGGCGGTCTACAAGATCTCGAAGTTTCCACGGGAACGCGTCATCGGCATGGCGGGGGTGCTCGACTCCGCCCGCATGCGGGCGTTCATCGCGAAGGAGCTGAGCGTGTCGGTCGAGAACGTACACGCGTTCGTCCTGGGAGGCCACGGCGATACGATGGTGCCCCTGCCGCGGTACTCGACCGTCGCCGGCATTCCCATCACGGATCTGATGGACGCGCACACGGTCGGACGCATTGTCGCGCGCACGGCAGGCGGGGGAGCCGAGATCACGCAGTTGGTCGGGACGAGCGCGTGGTATGCGCCGGGCGCGTCGGTTGTCGAGATGGTCGAAGCCATCCTGCTCGACAAGCACAAGATCATGCCGTGCTCGGTGTTCCTCCAGGGCGAATACGGCGTGCGCGATCTCTTCGTCGGCGTTCCCTGCAAGCTGGGTGCGCGCGGACTCGAGAAAGTCATCGAAATCAAGCTCACGGCGGACGAAGACGCGGCCTTCAAGAAATCAGCGGCGGCCGTGAAGGAGCTGGTCGAGGTGATCAAGGTCTGAATCGGTCGGCGGGCGGCCCGCCGCAAGGCCGCTCAACTGCCGGTCAGGACGGCCTTGACGTACTCGCGCGTCAACCGCGCGATGTTCGAGATCGGGATTTCCTTCGGGCAGACCGCCTCGCATTCGCCCTCGTTCGAGCAGCTCCCGAACCCCTCCGCGTCTGCCTGATCGACCATCGCGACGACACGACGGCGGCGCTCCTGCTGCCCCTGCGGGAGGAAGGCGAGGTGAGAAATCTTCGCGCCGATGAACAGGTGCGCTGACGCGTTCTTGCAGGCAGCCACGCACGCACCGCAGCCTATGCACGCGGCCGAGTCCATGGCCTTTTCGGCGATGCCTTTGGGGATGAGAATGGCATTGGCATCCGGTGCGCCGCCGGCGTTCACCGACACGTAACCGCCGGCGGCGATGATCCGATCGAAGGCGCTGCGATCGACGACGAGATCCTTGACGACGGGGAAGGCCCTCGCGCGCCATGGCTCGATGGTGATCGTGTCGCCTTCCTTGAAGCGGCGCATGTGGAGCTGGCAGACGGTGGTGGCGCGGTCGGGGCCGTGCGGAACACCGTTAACGACCAGACTGCACATGCCGCAGATCCCTTCCCGGCAGTCGGAGTCGAACGCAATGGCGTCCTCCCCCGTCCTGACGAGCCCCTCGTTGACCACGTCCAGCATCTCCAGAAAGGACATATCCGGGGAGATGCCGTCCGCCGTGTAGCTGACAAGCCGCCCGGGCGCATTCGGGCCCGCCTGGCGCCATATTCTGAGGTTCAACGTCACAGCGGGATCCTGGACGTGACTCGGAATCCCCTCATTTATAGCTCCGCTGTGAAGGGTGCACCTCATCAAACTCCAGCGGCTCTTCATGGAGCACCGGCGGCTCCCCGACCCCGGTGAACTCCCAGGCCGCGACGTACATGAAGTGATCATCGTCGCGAAGTGCCTCGCCGTCGGGGGTCTGGCACTCTTCGCGGAAATGCCCCCCGCAGGACTCGCGCCGGTGCAACGCATCGAGCGCCAAGAGTTGGGCAAACTCGAGGTAGTCGGCGACCCGGCCGGCGTATTCGAGGCTCTGATTGAGGTTGTCGTTGCTGCCGGGCACCGAGACGTCGTGCCAGAACTCCTCGCGGAGCTTTGGGATCGCGCCGAGCGCGCGCATGAGGCTCTGCTCGGTCCGCGCCATCCCCACGTCGTCCCACATGATGCGGCCGAGCTCCCGATGCATTTCGCGGATGCCCCGGCGCCCTTTGACCGCGAGAAGCCGGGCGATCCGGGCTTGCGAGGACTCCGCAGCCTCTTTGAACGCGTCGTGATCGATCGTCACCTTCGGGAGCGGGGTGCTGGCAATGTAGTGCCCGATCGTGTACGGAATCACGAAGTAACCGTCGGCGAGCCCCTGCATGAGGGCGCTCGCGCCGAGGCGGTTGGCGCCGTGGTCGGAGAAGTTCGCTTCGCCGAGCACGTGCAGGCCTGGGATATTGCTCATCAGGTTGTAGTCCACCCACAATCCACCCATCGTGTAGTGGATGGCCGGGTAGATCCGCATCGGGACCTTGTAGGGATCCTCGTCGGTGATCTTCTGGTACATGTGAAAGAGGTTGCCGTACTTCTCCTTCACGACCTCTGGGCCCAATCGCGCGATCGCGTCCTTGAAATCGAGGTAGACGGCGAGCCCGCTGTCGCCGACACCCCGCCCCTCGTCCGCCGCCTGCTTCGCGTTGCGCGACGCGACGTCCCGGGGCACGAGGTTTCCGAACGAGGGGTACTTCCGCTCGAGGTAGTAGTCGCGCTCGTCCTCGGGGATCTGGTTCGGCGGACGTTTGTCGCCGTTCTTCTTGGGGACCCAGACGCGGCCGTCGTTGCGCAAGCTCTCGCTCATGAGCGTGAGCTTCGACTGGTGCTCACCGCTCACGGGTATGCAGGTCGGGTGAATCTGAGTGAAGCATGGGTTTGCGAAGAGCGCTCCCCGCTTGTGCGCTCGCCAGATCGCTGTAACGTTCGAGTTCACGGCGTTGGTCGAGAGGAAGTAGACCGTGCCATAACCGCCGGTCGCAAGGACGACGGCGTCGGCGGCGTAACGCTCAATGGCGCCGGTCGTCAGGTTGCGGGCGACGATACCGCGAGCCTTGCCGTCGATGGTGACGAGGTCGAGCATTTCCCGGCGCGGGAACAGTTTGACGGTCTTCTCGTGCACCTGGCGCATCAGCGACTGGTAGGCGCCGAGGAGCAGCTGCTGTCCGGTCTGTCCGCGCGCGTAGAACGTACGGGAGACCTGCGCACCGCCGAACGAGCGATTGTCCAGGAGCCCGCCGTACTCGCGCGCGAAGGGCACGCCTTGCGCAACGCACTGGTCGATGATGTTCACGCTCAGCTGCGCGAGGCGATACACGTTGGCCTCGCGCGACCGGTAGTCACCGCCCTTGATGGTGTCGTAGAAGAGGCGATACACGCTGTCGCCGTCGTTCTGGTAGTTCTTGGCCGCGTTGATGCCGCCCTGTGCCGCGATGGAGTGCGCCCGGCGGGGCGAATCCTGAATGCAGAAGCTCAGAACGTTGTATCCCAGCTCGCCGAGCGACGCCGCCGCGGATCCGCCGGCGAGTCCCGTTCCGACGACGATCACGCTGTGCTTGCGCTTGTTGGCGGGATTGACCAGCTTCATCTCGAACTTGTGCCGGTCCCACTTCTGCGCGATCGGGCCTGCGGGGATCCTGGCGTCGAGCTTCACACCCGAACCCTCCCGCCCTGCTGCAGGTAGACCCACACGGCAATTGCCATGAAACCGCCCGCGATGATCACGGCGGCAAACTTGCCCGCCGCGAGCACCCGCGGCGTCCACACGGGATGGTCGAAGCCGAGCGACTGCAGCGCGCTCGAGGCGCCGTGCCAGAGGTGCGAGCCGACGATGACCATCGAGAGCAGGTAGAAGCCGACCACGAACGGGTTCGAGAGGTTCTCCATCTCGAGGCGGTACAGATCGCGTCCACCTCCCGGCCACTCGTACTCCACACCGTACCGGAACGCCTTGACGTGGATGACGATGAAGATGAGCAGCCACAGCCCCGACACAATCATCGTCGTCGACGCGAGGGATTTGCGGCTTGGCGGGCCGGCGCGCTTCTTCAGCGTGTAGCTCGTGGGACGGGTTTCCTGGTTGGCCAGGAACATGCGAATCGTCTTGTAAACATGGATCAAGAACACCGCCAGCAGCCCGAGCTCGACGACGGGGATGAGCGGGTTCGATTCCAAGGTGTAGGCGTACTTGTTGAACGCCGCGGGGCCGAAGAAGACGATCAGGTTGCCGGCGATATGAACGACGAGATAGAGAAAAAGTGCGAAGCCTGTGACGCCGATGATGATTTTCGTCCCGATCGAGGAAAAAAAGACGCGCGAGCGCGGACGCATGTACGAGCAGTTTACTGTACGGAGAAAGTTGACGCGCAGTTGGAGAAGCCGATAGCATCAGGAGTTTCGACGTCATGAAAATCCACGAGTATCAGGCCAAGGCCATCCTTGCGCGTCACGGTGTGCCCGTGCCCCGCGGAGAAGTCACCTTCGACGCATCGGACGCCGCAGGCATCGCGCGGCGATTGAGCACGAGCGTCGTGGTCGTGAAGGCGCAGATCCATGCGGGCGGCCGCGGCAAAGGCGGCGGCGTGAAGCTCGCGAAGAGCCCCGACGAGGCGACGAGGCTGGCGCAGGACATGATCGGGATGACGCTTGTGACGCATCAGACGGGTCCAGAAGGCCGCATCGTCGGGCGCGTCCTGATTGAAGAGGGGCTGCAGATGCAGCGGGAGTTGTATCTCAGCCTCCTCCTCGATCGGGCCGCCGGGAAGCCCGTGATGATGGCGAGCGCCGCGGGCGGCATGGACATCGAGGAGGTGGCGGACAAGACCCCGGAGAAGATCGTAAAGATCTACATCGAGCCTGGCGTCGGCCTGGTCCCGTTCGAGGCGCGGCAGCTGGGATTCGCGATCGGGCTCGATGGCGCACAGGTGAACAAGTTCGTCAAGCTCGCAGCCTCGCTTTACGAGGCGTTCAGGGCGACGGATGCCTCGCTCGTGGAGATCAACCCGCTTGTCGTCACCGCCGCAGGCGACCTTCTCGCGCTCGACGCGAAGATGAACTTCGACGACAACGCACTCTACCGTCATCCGGACATTCGGGAACTGCGCGACATGGCCGAGGAGGACCCGCTCGAGATCGAGGCCTCGAAGTTCTCTTTGAATTACATTCACTTGGAGGGCAACATCGGCTGCATGGTGAACGGCGCCGGCCTGGCGATGGCCACGATGGACATCATCAAGCTGGCGGGTGGCGAGCCCGCGAATTTCCTGGATGTCGGTGGCGGCGCAAACGCCGAGCAGATCCGGAACGCGTTCAAGATCCTGAGGTCCGACAAGAACGTCAAGGCGGTGCTCATCAACATCTTTGGAGGGATCCTGCGCTGTGACGTGCTGGCGCAGGGCGTCATTGCCGCCGTCAAGGAGCTCGGCGTCCCGGTCCCCATCGTCATCCGGATGGAAGGGACGAACGTCGACGAAGGCAAGCGCTTGTTGAGGGAGAGCGGCATGCACTTCACGACCGCCGATTCGATGGATGAGGCGGCGGCGAAAGTCGTGCGGCTTGCCGGGCACGAAGAGACGAAGGGGCGAAATGTCCGTTCTGATTGACAAATCCACACGACTGCTCGTTCAGGGGCTGACCGGTCGCGAAGGGACGTTCCATGCGAAGCAAGCCGCCGCATATGGCACGACCGTAGTCGGCGGCGTGACGCCGGGAAAGGGCGGCTCGGTGCATGAGGGCTGGCCGATCTTCGACACGGTTCGCGAGGCGGTCGCCAAGACGGGTGCGAACGCGTCGATGATCTTCGTCCCGCCCGCGTTTGCGGCCGACGCCGTCATGGAAGCGGCTGATGCGAACATCGCGCTGGTCGTGTGCATCACGGAGGGAATTCCGGTTCTCGACATGATGCGCGCGATGACGTTCCTCGGGACGCGGCCCGCGACGCGTCTCATCGGGCCGAACTGTCCCGGCGTCATCTCGCCGGGCAAGGCGAAGGCAGGCATCATCCCGCACAACATCGTGAAGGAAGGTCGAGTCGGAATCGTCTCGAAGAGCGGCACTCTCACGTATGAAGCGATCCACCAGCTGACGCGGCTTGGCATGGGGCAGACCACGTGCATCGGGATCGGCGGAGACCCGCTGATCGGCACCTCTCACGTCGACGCGTTGAAGCTGTTCAAGGAAGACCCGGACACCGACGCCGTCATCATGATTGGAGAGATCGGCGGCAGCGCCGAGGAAGAAGCGGCGTCCTGGATCAAAGGCAACCTGAAGAAGCCCGTCGTCGCGTTCATCGCCGGCCAGACCGCGCCGCCGGGGCGTCGCATGGGTCACGCCGGCGCGATCATCGCCGGCGGAAAGGGCACCGCAGCCGAGAAGATGGCGGCGCTCACGGCCGCCGGCGTGAGAGTCGTGAAAAGCCCCGCCGACATGGGCAAGGCGATCCTCGATGTGACTCGTGGCGCGCAGGCGCGGTAGCAACGAACGAGCCACAAGTGCGTGATATGATTGGTTGGTTGTCTTTCCCTCTATCTTCATACGCTGTAAGGACTTGAGCATGCCACCGAGCGATCTCGCAGTACAGGAGCAGCACGCTTCTGGCAGTCGACAGAAAGTTGTCAACGATTTCAGTATCCAGGTTGCCACCGTCAACG
>Ga0066903_100001253_pt1 | contig 18210 bp, 20 predicted proteins | sample PanSoiMetaGPlot1_FD_67491 | JGI IMG/M metagenome (GOLD analysis project Ga0066903, IMG submission 67491) | Tropical forest soil microbial communities from Panama analyzed to predict greenhouse gas emissions - Panama Soil - Plot 1 (version 2) | ecosystem: Environmental > Terrestrial > Soil >... | reverse complement strand
ACCCGAAAGCAGGGAGCCCGAAGCGGCGCGAGCGGCGGACGGACGGCGGCCGGCGGCCAGCCCACACCCGAGCCGGCGCGGCGCGGCCGGAACTGCCAACCCCTACGGGGTTAGAGCACAGCGGCGACGGAACGGCGCAGGAAGTCATCGAGGCCGACCGGCTCAGTCGGGCTGAGGAAGCGGCGTCGCACTTCCTCTCGACTGAGGGAACGCAGGGACAGCGGAGTTGTTGAGGAAGTTCTGCAAAGAGGCGAGATCCACTACAGGTTCTGGACCAAAATTCATTGGTATGACGTGCGCGTCCGGAAGTAATTCTCGAACTCTGCTGGACTCCCGGATCATCTTTTCGACGTCGGACTCAAATTGGATTGTTACCGCGACCTGCTGAGCCGGGAGACGCCGGAGTCGATCTACCAACTGCACGTCATGCAATGAATGGCCTATCACGAAGACCCGCGGCTGGGCCGCAATCGCGTGATCAAACTCTTGCCAAATCGCCTCTACTGCGGGCTCTTCCTCGTATCGCTTGTCAGGGGTGGGCAGTAGCAGCGCTGGAACACCGACAGACTCGTCGTACGGCGAAGTGGACGGATGGCAGACAACTCGACCACCCCGCTCTCGATACCACCCAACCTTTCCGTGTAGATGCAGCAACGGCGTGCGCCGTGGCGTCATGTCCTCGACTAGTCCCTTCGGATCAAGGTGGGACTCAGAAATCGGACTGGCTACCTCGCCAGAGTCAACCGGTCGTCCCAGTTGATCGAGCGCTATTTCTCCTGCGTTGTCGTAGTTCGTCGTCGCGTAGACGATCGGTGCATCGGGCGTGATCCCTATCGCGTTGAAGAGCGCGCCGTACGCCAAGCGTGACTTCGCCACGTCAATGCGCCCCTGACCAAAGAGCTGATAGACGGTTTGTCGAACGGCGCTGACGATGTCTCGCGACCGACGGTCCGCTTGTGTGAACCAGTCGTCCACCTGGGCGTCTGGTTGACCGATCGTCTCCGCTCCGAGACCTATAAATCTCTTAGCGGGCGCGAGCGATAGCGACCACCTAAGGAAGTCGCCAAGCCGCTCCTCGAAGACATCGCCTTCCAACCCGCGTCGCAGTTTCAATTCGCGCGCTGATCCATTCGCGACTCGCTCAAGATGGTCAATTAGCGAGTTCGACCAGTCGCCCATTAACGGCAGTGGTTCACCGCTCGAGCTCAGCTCACGGCTCGCGCCAGCTCCAGTCACGATCAGCCAGGAAAGTTGGACCATTGGCTCCACCCCGCGGGATTGCCGGGCGATTGCATCGTAAGGGCACGCTGCGCAGAGAGTCAGGACCGATTGACGCAGTCTCTGCTTCTAGGGGATAGCCCCGAGTATGAATGCGAAGGCTGCGACTACTGCTCCCCAACTCACCAGGCGTGTTGCCTGTTGGAACACCGTCACCCTTGCTGCGACCGTGGTTTCGCCGAGGACGACGGCCTCGACGTAGTCCGCGGCCAACCTTCTGTCAATCGGGGGTGTCCAGGTGCTCGCTTGCGTCGTGTCAACAGCCTTGAACTCGGCTTGCACGACGATGACTGCGGCAGCGGCAGCAAGACCAACAAGTGTCAATGCAAGGCCAAGCACCCAAAGTGTGAGTGCAGCGACTCGAAAAAACTCCCAAGCATCATTTGCGTGTTGGAATGTCGCTGATACGAAGCCGAGAACAACAATGCCTACCGTCAGCAAGGCTTGTGCTCGTTCCGTGGCATGTGTGAAGCGGTCCGTCTGTTCCTGTAGCTGTCGGCGACCTTCCTCCACAAGGAGTCTCAGTGAATCTTCGCCGAATTTTGATACGTCTCCTGGTCTGTTTGGGTTGACACTGGTTGGTCGAGCAGCGCCGCCAAAGAGCATCGCTAGAACGAAGGCCCACGTGAGACGGATCTCTCGGTTGTGCCAGCTCGCCTTCACGCTTCATCCTCGTTCAAGGAAGCGAGCGATGGCTTCGGTCACCGACGTCGAGATGAGCTCCGGTAGAAACATCCACTGTCCGCCGGGGTTGAGATCGAGGAAGGTTAGACCGTTGGCATCGCGTACCCAGTCCTGGCTCGAATAGCCGATCCGGAGTTCCGCGGCGACTTTGAGCGCATTGATGCAGGCTGTTGAGTCCGTCGCTGGGCGCCACTCGAAGTGGGCGGCGTCCTGCTGCCGCCAGTCCAGTGGACGCCCCTCGGTCGACAGCACCGCAACCCATGCGTCGTCTTTGACAGTTACGACCCGCAAGTGCTCGTGCACGTGAAGGAATTCCTGTGCGACAAATGGGGCAGCAGCGAAGTCGAGGCTGAGTGCCTCTTCGGTTGCTAGTTCCGTCGTGAATACAGCGCGTGGTCCGTCCTCGGCCCAGTAGTAGCCACCAGCTAAGGGCTTCACGACAAAGTTGGCCCCCAGGCGATCTGCAGCCTCCGTGGGGGCACTCGTGACGATCGTGGCCGGGATTCTGAAGCCCGCGCGCCGTGCCGCTTCGAGCTGAACTAGGCGATCCTCCCCGCCAAGGAGCGCATCGAGTGTTGTCAGCCACTCACGATTGCCGAGCCGGGTGATTGATCCAACGAGCGATAGGAATGCTCGTTTTGTGACACTCTCAAGACTGCCCGCGACTGATCCGGTACCCCAAGCCGATGGGGCGTACCGACGAAGCCATCCGGTTCCACCGTCACTCAAATCGACTTTGCGTCCGGCGTCGGAAAGCGCATCCAGATCCAGTGAGAAGCCGCACCGTTGTAGACGTGGAGCGTCCAAGACCACGGGCGAGGCCTGTCCGCGTCGCTCTAGGGAGCGGACGACAGATGAAACGTGGCTATCGGACAGATCGCCGATGATGATCGGCGTCACTACAACCCGGGGTATGCGACTCGCGAGATGCCGGGGTCATCGTCGTAAGTTTCGCCCTCGACCTTCGTGAAGAACGTTCCATCTTCGGACGCCGGCGTTGAGCCGCGATGAGCTCCGGTGAGTGGGACACAAACCTGATCGCTAGCCATCGAAGGGAACGCAAGCTGCCCGAGCCCAGGGTCATCGTCGTAGGTCTCATGTTCTGCGAACGTTCGGACGGTGTCTTCCTGGACGGTCAACGGAAAGGCGAGTCGTCCAAGGCCCGCGTCATCGTCATACGTATCGGCGTTGGATGTGGTCTTCATGGTTGAATCTGAGAGCGGTGATGGAAGCGCCCAGTGACCGGGTCCAGGCTCATCGTCGGGGCCATCGTTCGATCCGGTGAGGGGCGTTGTATACCCAACCGGATCTGGATCTACGGGTACTCCCAAGTGCTCGAATAAGCCGGGTTTCACGCTCATGGCCACGACGATACCGGGTCACGATCGGGCGGCACCGGATCGCTGTCAGGAGCCCGCGACTTTCACAATGGCCGCCGGCTGAGCGTCACCGGGAACCATTGCAAGCGTGAGCTGGGAGCCGCCCATGACGCGTTCCGTGACCCCACACCTATAACAGCGCGCAAGGACGGGCAGCACGACATTGATGGGCAGCGTCAGTGCGTGTGGGCAGCGCGGCCCGTTGGTGCGTGGCGGTGTGTGTTGGTCTGGACTGACGTACAACACCGCGTGTGGGGCTCGGCCAGGAGCCAGCCTCGTGCCACGAGTCCGGGTCCGCAATGGCGCCGTTGTCCGAGGCGGGGCCACGACCGGCGGCCAGGGCGTGGCTGCTTGCGGCGGCGCGGATTGTCGGTTGCGGGCAGTGCGCAGCATGTCGAAGAGGCTCGGCATGGTGTATGGCGGGGCGGTAATCCGAGCGCCGAGCCCGCCGGCTCGGCCGTGTCCGACGCGCTCGTTCCGACCGTCGGGTTCGACGTCCTCGTCGCCGACGTCGTCTTCAGTCTCCCGGTCGTCGTCCCATTCCTCGTCGTGGTAACCGGCGTCGTCGTCGGGCCACGCCGTGCGTGCCCGCGCCGGCCGGCGGTGAAGCCTTCTCACCGTCCGCGCCTGACCCGTCGGCATCCCGCGGCGGTAGCGGCCTCGGAGTTGGCGGCCGACGTCCGCCATGTGTGCCGGACGCTCGTGGACCGGGACGTAGACCGGCGTACGGCATTCGCCGCAGCGGGTTTTGCCGGTGAAGCTCGTGGATTGCCATACGTGCCCACATGCCGGACAGCGGACCTCGTAGCTAGCCATGCTCTGCTCCGGCCGGTTCGCGCCGCGCCCACGGCGGGCCTTGTACCGGCGGTTCGTAGAGCCTGGCTGAACGCAGAGCACAGCCGCACGCGGTATGCAGTGTGAACGTACGGGCTGAACGTCGCCGGGCCGAGTGTGAGTGGCGTTCGAGGTGCCAGTTACTCATCACCTGGGTCTCCCGCCCGAAAAGATGCACTGACACGAAATGAGCGCTTGCCCGCAGGCTGGGCACTGTTCCACGGTGCAGTCGGCGTGGTGGAGCCCGTTGACCCGCGCGTAGCACGACGGGCACCTCGGTGTAGCTGGCGTGGGCGTCTCCGCGCCGTAGGGGACGGGGTTGAGCCATTTTCCGCTCGCGAGCCGATAGCGAGGGCCTCGCTCCGTGCATGCAGGCTGGCCGGGAGCCACGACCCGCTGGCACCGACGGCACGTTCTCTCCACGACTCGAGCAAACGGAAACGCTCGTGCCGTGTCAAGTTTTACGGGGGTTGGGTTACCAGACGGCAGAATCGCTGCGGTTACGATCCTCGTGCTCGTTTGCCCGAGGGTCGTTTGGTCACTTTGGCACGTGCCCAGCGCAGCTCGGGGCCAATCGCGTCGGCGACGATGCGGTCCACGACCCGGGTGGCGCCGTCGTCGCTGCTGTAGGTGCGAATTTCGGCGCGGCCGGCGACGATCACGCGCATGCCCTTGTGCAAGCAGGCAGTGATGTTCTCGGCGAGTGTCCCGAAGCACACCAGGTCGTAGAAGCGGGTCTCACGTTCGACCCTCTCGCCTTTGTCGTCGGCGACCACGGCGGGTGTGTCTACGGCGAGACCACACACCGAGTAGTCGACGCCTGAGTCGGAGCGCTGGCGCCTGGGGTCGCGGGTCAGGTTGCCGACCTTGACCACGTGAGCGCCAAACACCTCGGCCGCCGCGGCCTCCGGGTTTGTCGGTCGTTTACGTCCCATGTTCTATGTCCTTTCTCTAGGTCTAGATCTCATTTCGTGTCCCCGGACACGGCGAGGTTGGGCCGCAGCGGCTGGTAGCCGATTGCGGTGAGCCGTTCGTGACACCAGGGGGCGAGGCTCCACTGGTGCTCGCCGTGGTCGGCCGAGTGGCGTTCGACGAGGCCGTGGGCAGCAAGGTCGCCGAGAGCCCGCTTCGTCGGGGCGAATTCCAGGCCGATGGCGTCGGCGACGAGTCCGGTGCGTGTCAGCACGCCGACGGGCTGGGCCCACAGCACGTCGAGGGCGAGGCGGCGCGGCTTGGGGATCGAGTCCCAGGCGAGCTTGGCAGTCACGCGCCAGGCTTCGGCTTCGTCGGCGCCGATGACGACGAACGCCGCGTACAACAGTCGCAGGCCGGCGAGCATCCGGGTCGTTGCCTCGGGATCGTCGACCGCCTCGACGTCGTGCGTTGATGGGTCGCGGATGACGGCCGACCGTGCCTGGGCGGCGACGTCGCTTGCGTGAAGCAGCCGATCCGCCACGTCGGCGGGCAACGGCGGCGCTTCGTCCGGCACGTCGATGCCGCCCAAGAAGCGGGCGGTGACGGTGACGAGTTGGGAGCGTGTCGCGTCTTCGTGACCGGCGGTGGCGAGCGCGGCGCGGCCCTGGTCGAGGCGCTGCGCGGCGTTCAGGCGCGGCATCCGCCAATACAGAAAGCGGGGTCCCATGGCGGCGACGATGTTGTGGTGGCGGTCGATCTCCTCGGTGACGGCGCCGAGGGCGCCGGCCTTGCCCCGCCACGCGAAGGTGCGCCCGCCGCGGCTGCCGGCACGACGCACGTAGCTGCCGTCGTGCACTTCACGCAGCAGGTCGAGCAATGAGTGGTCGCGGTTGCCGACCTTGGTGAGCATCGTCGTGAGGTCGCGAAACACGAGGACGCCGGGCCCGCTACCGATCTCGGCGAGCAGCCCGCCGGTGGCGGCCGGGTCCCGTGACGGGCTCGCTGAGAGCAGCCCGGCCTCGGTGAACGTGGAGACGCAGAACACATCGGCGATGGCGACTCGGCCCCCATCTCCGTCGGGGATCTGGTCGGCGTTGAGGAGGCGCAGCGCCTCGGTCTTGCCGGATCCGGGCGGCCCGACCAACAGCGTCCACACGGGCGCGCCGCGCATGCGGTTCGCGACGACCGTCGCGAGGACGACCTCAACCGCGCCGGCGTCCGGCAAGTACCAGGCGTCGCGGTAGGTGTCGATCACGCCGCCAAGAGTGACCTTCATCCCGCGACCTCATCGGTTCGCAGTCGTGTGTCGCACGCGACGCAAGCCGGAGCGTGGATCGCGTCGCCCAGCAAGCGAGCGCCGCAGTGCGGGCACTCGACGGCCGGGTCGCGACGCTTGCCGCTGGGACAGCACTCGGCGCGCCAGCCAGGCGCCACGTCGCCGAAACCGATCGTCTGGCCACATCGGCACGTGACGCCACGGGTCAGCGCCGCACGCTCGCGGCGCTTGCGCAGCCGGTCGTGTTCGTGCTGGTGCTCGGCGCAGCGACCGCCGAACTGGCGAACCGGGTACTTGCATTCGGGATGCGCGCACAAGTTCGGTGAGCGGTGCGCGATATCAAGTGCGGCGGCGAGGCTCAAGCCGCGACCGCGAAGGCCGGCGCCGGCGGCCGCGATCGTGGTGGCGCGGGGCCGGATGCCAGCTCGGATCCGATCCGCGGTGCGGCGTGGCAAGCCCGTCGCGTCGGCGAACCGGCTGGGACCGATTAGGCGGGCCAGCGCGGCGAGGGCGCTGGCGTCGTCAGCCTCGCCGTGCGTGAACTGGGGCGTCGCGCCGTAGAAGCGGCCGGCGGCGCGCCCGACCCGGCGGACGAGCAGCGGGTCGACGAGGATGGTCTCGGGCAGCGGCCTCGCCCGGGGCCGTGCCCAAACGCGGGCGACCTCGCCGAGCCGCACCACCCCGGCGACGTTTGGGCCGAGCGCTTCGTCGGGGTCAGTCGCGACACGGATCGTCCGGCCGGTGTGCGCGTCACGCCACTCGAGCGCCGGCCAGTCGGGGAGGTCCCCGCCGGGATCGAGCGCGACCGGGCGCGGCAGCCGGCCGTCGCCTCCCTCCCTGTCGGACGTCTCGACGATGCACGGCGAGAACGACCGGGCGCGTGCGACCACGAGCCGGCTGAAAGGACGGGCGCGGAGCGCGCCGCTTGACTCAGCCAGCGCGTCCGGAGTCGACGGCTGCACACGCTCGACGACTGGGAACCCGACGCCGGCGTGGTGCTCCCAAGCGAACGGCTGCGCCTGTCCTGTGCCATCCGCGATCCGCTGTGTGAGGGCGCGCGCGACCTCTAAGCACCACGAGTGATGGCCGTCGTCGTCGCGTGCGGGCATCGTCGGCGGTGGCGCGTATCCGCCGAGCGCGATCTCCGTCGACGCGACGACGCGTAGCTGGCCGTTGTCGGAGTTCTGGCAGAGCGCGTACCGCTTCGGCCCGAAGCTCACCGCGCACAGCGGCGCGTCCACGCTGCCGCGCTCATCCGACCAGAACCGGCCGCCATCGACCGACAGCGCGTCGTAGCCGGCGGCGACCGCATCGAGTTCAGCCCAGCTCAGCGCCCGGACACGCTGGTCGCCCAGGTCGACCTCGCTACCATCCGGGCTCGCAGTGACAACCGCGCCGTCGGTGTCGCGGCACACAACCGCGCCGCCCGCGTCGCGCACGTCGGCGTCGAGCAGCGCGAGCAAGCAGCGGGCGCCAGCTGTGACCGTCGCCGCCAGCGGCGGCCAACACCACGGCCCCGGCTGCTCACCTCCACCGTGCGCCGGGTTGAACTGCGCGAGCAGGCCATACACCAGCGCGTTGCCGAGAACCCGCAGCATCTCCGCGCGCCTCACGTTCTCGAGGTCGCCCCGACCTTTCGCCTCGGCGCGCAGGCGCACGAGGTCGACGGCCGGGTCACCATCGGGGTCGAGCCGGCCGCCCGGCACCGAGACAGCGGTGAGACCGGACTGTCGACCCTCCGGGACCGAGCGGACCGCTGCGAGCACGTCGAAGCGCGCCTCGCCGTCGAGCGCGATTGCTGCCACAAGGTCGAGTCCCGTGCAGTTCCACCGCTCGGCGTCCAGCGAGTGCACGACGAGGCGGGACATTGAGCGGTCGTCGTCGTCGGCGACCTCGACGGGCACGCTCGCGCCGCGGGCGTGCACGACCGCACGCGTGCAACCCCAGCTTGTCCAGGTCGCAGGGTCGTCGCGCAGGGCGGCGCGCAGCTCCACGGGGTCTTGCGCGAGGAACCGACGCAGTTCCCGAGTGACGCCGCGGGTGCGCACGCGCTCGGCGGTCAGGTGGTCCCACCAGCCGAGCCGATGCGCGAGCACCGGGTAGCACGAGCGCACGTCGAGGTCGGCGGCGGGGATGAGCCGGCCGGTGACGTCGGCGGTGACCCATCCGCCGTGGAGCGTGGCGCACCACGCGTCGAGCTCGCGCTTGGGGAGCCGGAACTTGCCGAGCGGCGGGGTGACGCCCATCCGGGCGAGCAGGTGCGAGCCGACACTCGCCGGCGAGTGCAGACTCACAGCCCGACTCTCCACCGGGCGGCTTCGGCGTCGAGCGCGATCACCAGCCGGTGCTGCGCGTCGAGGAGTTGCGCTGCGTGCGCGGCACCGGCAGCGTCGGGGTGCACCGCGTGAGGCTCGATCGCCTTGATGCCCCAGGCCGGGAGGTGGTCGCTGAGCGCGTCGGAGTCAACCCCGTCGAGGGCGAACGAGGTGGCGACGAGATCGGCGAACCGACCTGGATAGGGATGCCGGCGGCCGTGCGCGTCGCGGTCCCAAAGACCGCGATGGTGACCCTTCCAGCCGCGTGCTCCACCGAACGCGAGATGCACACCGCGCACCCCAAGTGCGGCGGCGTACAACATCGGCGCGCCAACATCCGGGTTCCACACGAGCCGGCCGCCGCGATCGGTGACCTCGCCCCAGCCTGGTAGGCCGAGTACGAATCCATCGGCGAAGCCGCGACGCCGCGCCGGCCGCCACCACTGCGCCAGCAGCCCGAAGGTTCGACCGAGGTCGGCGCCGACCACCACACCTCGCCCGACGTACGCGGCGCGGTACAGCATTCCGCGTGGCTTTCGTGCCTGGCAGAACGGCGTGACGGCCTCGACCTTCCAGGGGATCACACCGGCCGCGGTCCGCACCGGGTGAGTGTCCGCCCACGCGATCAGGTCCCCGTGACGCTGCGCGTGCCGGTCGATCAGATCATCGGCGTGGGCGAAACCGGCAGCGAGCACCTGCTCGCAGAGCACGAGAAGCCAGGCAACCAGCCCCACACGCTCAGGGATCGTGCCCAGCTCCGGGAGCGCGACAACCACGATCGCCAGGCGATCGCCCAGCCGCTGCAATGTGCTCGGCACCGTCGGCGGCTTCCAGCCGTGACGCCCAGGCCAGCCGCGCACGTTCACGAATGCCCGACCAGCGCTCACGGCGAGCGCTCCCTGCTGATCGTCCGGGCCGCAGCCGCGAGCGTGCCGAACAACACTTGGCACGTCGCTGCCGGTAGCTCGACCATCTCGCCGGTGCTGCCCACCCGAGCGAAAGCGACCGCGAGGCGGATCAGCCGGACGCACTCGGGGTCCGCGTCGCCGACGCGGTCGACAGCAAACGTGCGCCACATTTCCAGGCCGGCGAGGTTGCACCGCCGGCATGCCGGCACGACAAGCTCCGGGTCGAAGAGCACGCCAGCGTCGTCGCGGCCCGTCAAGTGGTCCCACTCGCTCGCCGGGGCGCCGCAGTAGACGCACGCGAACCCAAGGCTCACGATCGCCTCCCGCGTCGAGCGCGAATGCGCGCGCTCTCGAAGATCCAAGCATCTGGCGCCGCCGTAAGCGTGAGCGCGAGCGCCACTGCCGGATCGCTCACCACTCGCCGCCTGGCGACTGGCGCCCACCTGCGCACACGAGCTCGAAACTCCCTCGGCGAGACGCGGCCGTCGCGCAGCGCTTCGACCAGCGCATTCCAGCGGCCGGCACGCTGTGCCTCGCCGCGCGGCACACGCACGGTTGCCAGTTCGCCGGGCTCGAGCCCAATGGTGACCGTCCAACGCCGCTCGGCAAAGAACCGTCCAGGCGATCGCTCGCCTGCCTTGCGGGCATGGCCGGCCGCCTGGGCACGGCTGAGCCCTTCCGCCTCGCCGCGGGCGACGCGTTCGCGGAAGAAGCTGGACCCGCGGGCACGAGCCCGTTCGGCGCGCGGGCGGTACTCGGCCGCGTAGTCGCGTCGCCGACGCGGGCTCACCGCACCGCACTGATATCGAGCCCTCGGCGCGCAACGTCGCTACACTGGGAGTCGTGGTCGGCGGTGGCCCGGGGCTTCGGCCCCGGGCGCTGTCGCGTCACGGGACCGGCTCCGCATGGTGCCGCTCGCGATCGGGCAACGCGTACGCTGCCGGCAACGCCTCGACATCTTCGCCGTCGACGACGCTCCACTCCTGGGGAAGCCGAATGAGCAGCTCGGCGAGCAGGCGCGGCACCGCGTCGGCGAGGATGCGGCCGAGCATCTCGGCACGAGACACGCCAGCATCACGAGAGCGCCGGTCAACTTCGTCGACCAGCTCGACGGGCAGGAACGCGACGATTTGCCTCACGCGAGACCCTACGTGCCGAGCAAATCGGCCGCCGTGGCGGCGTCGCTCCGCCGGCCGGAACGGAGACGGTGCACGACGGCGCGCGCAAGCTGGCGGCCTTGCGCCTTCGAGGTCAGCCCGAAGCTAAGCGCGGCGGTCCAGGCAGCCGAACGGCAGCCGAAGCGGCCGACGCGCACGAGACCCGCGCTCGCGCGGCGGCCTACGAGGTCGTCAACCAGGTCGGGGACGAGGAACACGACGAGGCAGTCGGGATCGGGTCCGGCGGATGACGGCTCGGCCGGTACTCGATGGGCGGGCGTCTGGTCCATGCCTGCGCACAACGCCGAGCCGAGTTTTTGGCCAGCCCCGGGAACCGCCCGGAGCACAGGAGTGCCCCGCTAGGGCAGGGATATCCCTTTCCCAACAACCAATAGCGATTGCCGTCTGAGAATGGAATGCCCGGCTAAGGTGGTGGAGTGGCCACGCCGTCGCATTCGCACCGCCAGGTCGCCGACCGCCTCGGTATCCGGGCCGAATCGGTGATGCTGTGGGACCACGCCGGCCTTGGGCCGTCGCCTCACATCTCGACCGAGCGCCAGGACGCGCACTTCCGGCGACTTGATGAGATGCCCCGGAAGGGTTGGACCACTGAGCATAAGGCGGTCGTGCTCGCCGGCGAAGGCCTCGGCTGTGAAGCGCTGAGGCAGATGATCCGCGAGAGGCTCGACGTCGAGCTGCCCGACGACAGATCCGGGCACGGTCTGGGACCCTCGACCGCCGAAGCGGCCGCAGCCGGCTTGGGCGACGCGATCGACGATGGGAGCGCGCTCACGCCGGGGCTCTGGCACGCGATGCGGGCTGGCGTACGTGACGCGGGTTCCGTGATCCCCGGCGAAATGGGAGAGCACGCCTGGCAGAGCCACGCCGTCGACCTCTTCTCGGCGTTGCTCGGCGGCGCGGCGCCGTTCGAAGCCGAACCGCTCGGCGATGCGGCTGGCGCACCTGACGGCGACATCGACGCTGGGTGGGCATTCCTCCGCAACGGGCGAGAACTCCTGGACCGAGCGCGGCGGACTGTCGAGGTCGCGTCGGTGGACGTACTCGGCGCGTTCGTCCCACTCGTTCGGACCTGGGTATCCAGCGTCTTCGACCGCCGCGACCAGCCACGCCCGACTGATCAAGCGTTGACTGCCCTGGCCGCGTACTTCACGCCCGTCTTCATCGCGATGGTCGACGCCGGCTGGCTCACGCTCGGGGATGTGGCCACGAGGCAGGTGCGCTCACTCGCCGGATTGGCGCCCCGTCCGATCGTGTCGCCATTCGGCGACAGCTACTTCTCCTGGCTGGCAGAACCATCCGCTCGAACGACCACGCTCAGAGACACGACATAGAGAAGGAAAATGCCCCCCGCGCTGCGGGAACAGCCGGGGGGCCGACCCAAAGGAGGCGTAGCTCCTATGGGCAACGACGCACAGTATCTGCGGGCGTCCGCCAAGCCGCGATCTCCGTCGTGGCGCGTCACCCCGGAACAGGCCACCGAGGTGCTCGCGGGCCTCGAAGCTGGCTTCGCGGACGGCAATGATTTGGCCGGGCCGTCTGTCGCCGTGGTACTCGGTGCCGGAGCGAAAATCCGCGTCGAGCGCGGGCATCTCGTCGCTGCCGATGGCGAGGGCTGGTTCCGGCGCGAGCGGCGCTGGAATCGCGCCACTGGGCGGCTGCGCCGGCTTGTCGTCGGCGCGTCATCGGGCTACCTGAGCATTGACTCGCTGGCCTGGTGCCAGGCCACGGGCGTGGCGGTGATCGTCGTCGACAGCGACGGTGAGGTCATGCTCGCTCCTGGGCGCTACGGCGCGGATGACGCAAGGTTGCGCCGGGTGCAAGCCGCGCCGCCGGACGCGCTCGCGACCGAAGCCGCGGCCATGCTTCTCAAAGCGAAGCTCGCTGGACAGGCCGACGTGGCAGCGGGCAGCCTCGACCGCGTCGACGTGGCCGAGACGATTCGGGCCCTCGCTGAGCAGATGCGCGCTGCCGACAGTGTCGAGACGCTCCGTCAGCTGGAAGCGTCCGCGGCGGCCGCCTATTTCGATGCGTGGTGCCGGCATCCAGCGACCACGCTGCGCTTCGCCCGCGCCGACGCGGCCCGGGTGCCCGCGCACTGGCCGACCTTCGAGGGTCGTCGGTCCTTGCTGACAAAGGGCGTGAGCCCGAAGAAGGCGGAACGTCCGCTGAACGCGATCGTCAATCTGCTTTACACGCTGGGCGGGATCGAAGCTCGCCTCGCCGCGCTCGCCCTCGGCCTCGATTCCGGGCTCGGCTTCGTGCACGCCGACGCATGCGGTGGCGACGGGCTCGCCTGGGACCTGTTGGAGCCGGTGCGGCCCGCCGTCGACCGCTTCGTGCTGGACGTGGTCGCCGAGCGGACGTGGCGACGGGCCGAATTCGTCGAACGTTCCGACGGGTCGATTCGTCTCGCGCCGACACTCGTGCAGGAGCTAGCAGCGACGATGCCGGCGTGGGCCCGTGCGGTCGCTCCGCACGCGGAGGCTGTCGCGCATCTGCTCGGCCGAGCCGTGCGCGGCAAGTGGGAGCCGCGCACGCCCTTGAGCGGCGCGAAGGCGGCGGCCGCCCGCGCTCGAGTACGGAAGCGCAAGAGGGAGAGCGGTGCCCGTGTCGCTCGGTCGGTCGCGGCCAAGGCAGCGCGTCGTAGGGCGAGGCTCGACCAGTCGGCGTTGTTCGCCACGTGTGTCGACTGTGGTGGACCGCTCACTCGACCCCGGCACGTGCGCTGCGAAGCCTGCTGGGCCAAGACTCCGGCGCAGTCACGTGAGGTCCGGCGCCGCCGTGGCCGCGCCATCGCTGCTGGCGTTGCCGGTGTCCGCGACTGGCGTGCAGAGCATCCCGACTCGCCCCGTCCACCGGCCGAAGCGTTTGCGTCCATTCGGGCAGGACTTGCCTCGGTGAAGCTCGCGCAGATCATGGCCGCCACGGGGCTGGCGAAATCGACCGCCTCTCAAGTGCGGTCGGGGCGAGCCGTGCCGCATGCTCGGCACTGGCCCGCGCTCGCTCAGCTTGCCCGCGTGGCGTGGCTTGGGGACTCCTGATCGATCGTGAGACGACCTTCGGTCTTGAGTATCCGTCGTTACGCGCGGGCGTCGTCCTACCGTTGCCCCTCGATGAGTGGCAAGGAGGATCGACGCGAGAATGTCGGCGGACGGGCGGCTCAGAGCGCCGCGAAGACCGAGGCTCGGTATCAAGAGCAGGCAGCGCAGGGTGTGTCGTGAATCTCCGGGACTACTTCCAAGCCATTGCGACTGCCTACAGGCGCGACGCGGGCTTGCGCACGCCCACGCAGGATCTTCTCCGTCGCGCCGATGAAGAACTCGCGGACTTCGCGCCAGGTGGCATCACAATCATCGGTAGCGGGGGAAAAGGCGTAGCAACGTTTACGCCGTGGGTCGGCTTCTTCAATCCGGATGAAACTACGAACCCGCAAGAGGGCATCTACATCGTCTATCTGCTCAGCGAAGATCTTGCCGGACTTACCCTCACACTCAATCAAGGAATGGAGTACCTGCGGAAGCGCGTGGGCGACAGCGCTGCACGGCAACGGCTCGCCCAAGACGCTGAAACGATCAGGAATGCCTTTCCGCCACAAGCATTGGCTGGACTTGCTACTCGGATGGATCTCACGTCGGTCGGAGCTCGCCAGCGAAACTACGAGGCCGGGAACATCGCATCTCTTCCGTATGCGACGGCGACGCTTCCTCCTGAGGCCGAACTCGAAGCGGACCTACGCCGTTTTCTAGATCTCTACGAACAGGCAATCGAACTCAAACGCCAGCTGCTTCTCGGAGCGCCGGGATCGCTCGCGTCTCCAAGCGGAAGTGCCGCTGGCACCGAACCCGACCCGCTCCGAGATTTCAAGCCCAAAGATGATTCGGATTATCAGGCACACATCATCGGCAAGAAACTTCGGAAATCCCGACGTCATGAAACGCTTGTGCGAAAGTACGGCGAGTGGGTCGCCACGCGGGGCTACGCGGCATCGACAACGGAATTCCCAAAGGATCTCGTCTTACGAAGAACAACCGACGAGTGGCTAGCCGAGATCAAGGTGGTCTATCTCGGAAATGCAACCGAAGCCGTACGAGCCGCGCTCGGGCAGCTCTACACCTACCGCTATTTCCAATCTTCCCGCGACTCGTCTGTACGGCTCCTCGCCGTGTTCACAGAGACAATTGGACTGGCGTACGCCGAGTTTCTCGCGTCCTGCGACGTCGAAGCGGTGTGGTGGGAGTCGGGCCTGTGGGTTGGTACACCCGGGGCTGTTTCAGCAGATCTTGCAGAAATAGCGTACTAGCGAGGACGTGATGCACCTTCGAGAGTTCCAAGACCAAATCGATGCGATCTACGGCGAACGGGATGCAGCACGCGGAATCTCGGCGACAGTTGCGTGGGTAGCCGAAGAAGTCGGCGAACTCGCTCAAGCTGTCCGCAAGGGTTCGCCCCAACGCCAGGCCCATGAGTTGGGTGATGCTCTTGCCTGGCTCGCCTCACTCGCGAATCAACTAGGGCTGTCGCTCGATGACGCGGTATCGCGATTCTCGCACGGCTGTCCCCACTGCGAGTCGTCACCATGCCGCTGCGTTCAGGCTCATGCTTGACACTTACTCGCGCTTGTGCGGGCGTGCGCAAAATCTTCAGCGTCGCTAGTGTCCGCTCTCATTTCGCTCCAGCGGGGTCGGTCATCTGTTGTCTGCCGATCGCCACGTGGGTCGTCCACTCGTTTCCGTTCCACCAGCGGACTTCAAATCGTCCGGTCGGATCGGGCCGCCAGCCGGGCGGTCCGCTCATCTGTGCAGAGAGCGGCGACCCCGTTTCGTCTGGTTTTGCCGCACGCGTTGGCGAATCTTGTGCCCATGCCGTCTGCGCTGACTGTGGCGAGGCAGCACGCGGCGAGGTGCTGCCGCCGTCCGCCAGGCGTCCCGCGAGCCAGGCCTGATATTCGCTGTGTCTGCGGCTCGCGAGAATGCAACAGAGGATGACGTTGGCTGGCCACGTCAGGATGAGACCGAACCCGAGCGTGACTACGAAGACCACAAAGTTGATGACCAACGCAACGAGCGCGATTGGAACTGAGACGTAGAGCAGCCCAAACGCATTGAAGAAGAAGGTGAGCACGAACGCAACGCCGACGCTCTTGTCCTGTGGCATCTTCTCGTCTTCGTGGTACACGTGTGCGGTCCACTCAGTGCCGTTCCACCAGCGGAGTTGTCCAGGGTTGGCCGGGTCTGGATTCCATCCTGGCGTCGGCTTCTGCTTCTCCTCGCTGTTTCCAGGCGACTCGGGGGTGCGTTGCGATCCCGCCCGCGGCGCGGCTGATGGCCGGCGCGAAACGGAGGGCGACGCCGGAACAGGGTTGGTGGCTTCCTCGCCCGCCGGGTACTGACCAAGTCGCTCGCCGCACGTTCCGCAAAAAGCGTGGTCGTCCGGGCTCTCGTGGCCCTTTGAACACCGGACCATGCGGCCACGCTGCCAAGAATTGATAGGACCGATCAAGAGGCCAGGGGTCATCGTCAAGGATCACTTGATAGGCCTTTGCGCCTGTACTAGCTAAGAGAACTGCTCGGCGCTGAACACGGAGAAGGCCGCATGGTCGGTCGTTGGCGACAGGCCCAAAGAGCCGCGCCTCTGGTGAGTGGTCTGGAACGGGCGTTCCAATCGCTTCGGGCCGAGGCTCGGGCTGCTGAAGGCCATCCGATGATTCCGCTGTTCATCGCCTCGTGGAAGATAGAGATCTATCCCCTGGCGGCCTTCCTGACCGAGCCCAAGAAGAAGCGGGCTTCGCCACTGGCGCTCCAACTGCGAGGGCGGCTCGCAGAGCTGACGGATCAACAGCTCCGATCGGCGCTCGAACTCGTCGGGTTGCACTGGCCCTTCCTCTTCCTGGCCGTCGAGCACAACGCGGAACGCGCTCGACCCAGCTTCTCCGACGACGGAGTTGGTCTTCAACAGCAAGCTGCCAGGCTGTACGCGCGAGTGATCAAGGCTGACACGAACTCGGCGAACTTCTTCGAAGCGCTAGCGGACGCACAAGCGAAACCTGACGGCAGCGCTGAATATAACTTCAAGCTCTATTTCGCGCTCTCAGATCTACTCGTCGGCGCAGAGAATCGAGTGGCCGACCTGGCGGCACCGCTCATCCTCTTTGAGTACTTGAGTAACAGCTGGGATGATTTCCGCGCCGCGGTAGAAGAAGAGAACATCCACGAAGCATCGACGAGCCGGAGTCACCACGCTACGGAAGTGTCACAACTGTCGCCCAGCACGCAATCTCAAGGCGCGATGCCGACCGGCGCGCTCGATCCCCGTGTCGCGCATCTAATCACGCGGGGCTTCGACGTGGATTGGTCGGACATCGCCGTTCAGATCTATCGAGACCCGGCCGAGCTTGTGCCGAACTTCAGCAGCGGCGCAACCATCGCTCTTGATCTCTATGGCCAGGTTCTTCTCGAAGCCATCAAAACCGATGGAACAACATCAGTGCGGCGCCCAGTAACCGAACAGGATGCTGCGGGCACATTGGGCGACTATGTGACCTATGGATATCTGAGCGCGAGACGCGTCATGGGAACCATCGACAAGCCGATGTCGTCGGAAGGGCGCATTTCCGATCCGACTGAGGCCGCACGGGAGATCATGCGGCGAGCGGACCAACTCGACTCGCAGAAGTTGCTTGTCCTTGCCGGGCCCAACCTTGAGCGATCCTTTCTTGAGATCAACATCGATCGACTTCAAAGCGCACTCGAACAACGCGATCCCAAGGTCACCGCCTATTTCGCACTCACGAAGGGTCTCGCCGTGGCCGCGGCAGAGGAAGAATTCTTCGGCACAGAAGCTGAATGAGGATCCATTGTTCTTGCTGGGACGAACGACCACATATCCCTTCCACGAGCAGTTCTTCGTCGTTACGGCGACGCTTATGCCGTTACTTCTTCTCGCCCTGGTATTGCAGAGCGCGGTGTTCTCAACCGTTCTGCTTCTGATCAGGCGATGGGGGACGAGAAATGGGTTCCTCCCGTGGATTGGCTTCTCCGCGCTCGTTGGTTGGGCCTTTTCGATCGTCTTGTTGACTGCTGCAAGCGAAGTCCTTGCAGTGTTAGCGCTCAAGGACGGGTACGCGCCGCAGGCCCACGAGACTTTCGTGTGGGTCGGGTTTTTGGCACTCGTCGCCCTAACCGGCGGGATCCTCGCAATACGCCTCGTTGCAGCCGTCGTAGCTGTACTAGCTGCCCAACCCGAACGCGACGAGGCGCATTGAATGCTCGGTGTTCCCCGAGACCTTGGTCCGAGCCAGCCCTCCTTATGCCGTTTCGCCGCGCTTGTGCTCTAACCCCGTAGGGGTTGGCAGTTCCGGCCGCGCCGCGCCGGCTCGGGTGTGGGCTGGCCGCCGGCCGCCGTCCGTCCGCCGCTCGCGCCGCTTCGGGCTCCCTGCTTTCGGGT